>JAABUU010003555.1_pt1 | contig 19674 bp, 16 predicted proteins | sample 5559301 | NCBI WGS metagenome assembly JAABUU01 (sample SAMN10711884, study PRJNA513360) | rock metagenome | isolation source: Antarctica rocks | place: Antarctica: Victoria Land, Richard Nunatak white | reverse complement strand
CGCTGGCTGCACTCGTCGGACTTTTGCCAAGCCGCCAGCTTGGCATCGACCTCGTCGAGTTGCGCCTGCAGCCGCCGGTAGCCCTCAGCCTGGATCGCGAACAGCTCTCGCGCCAAGACCGGCAGGCTCTCGTCGGCCTGGATGCGCTCGAGCAGCGGTTCGAGGTGAGCCTTTCCCTTGGCGGCGGTCAGCCCGAACTCCGTCGCATAGCCGCGGATGGCGTTCGACAGTTGCGTGCGGCTGGCGACCAGCTGTTCGCGCAGGCCCATGAGCATCAGCGCCGCCTGCTGCTCGGCCGTCTTCACCGGCACGAACCGCATCGTCGGCCGGCTCATCGCCTCGCACAGCGCCTCGGCGTCGGCCGCGTCGTTCTTGCCCCGCTTGACGTATGGCTTGACCAATTGAGGCGCGATCAGCTTCACCGTATGCCCGAACGATTGCAGCGATCTTGCCCAATGGTGGCTCGCACCGCACGCCTCGATTGCAATCACCGTCGGTGCAAGCTTCTCGAAGAACGCCACCATCTCCTTGCGCCGCAGCTTCTTGCGCAACACCACTTCTTCGGCGGCATTCACGCCATGAAGCTGAAAAACATGCTTCGACGTGTCCATTCCAATTCGGCTAACCTGGTCCACGGACGGTCTCCTCTGTCTGAGATCAGCAACGACCTCACTCTGGCACACCCGATGCCGCCGGGGGCCGTCCACACCAACAAACGAACCCCAGGCGGTCACCCCCGAAGTGTCCGCCAACCCTGGACGGCGGACGGGAAAGCGGACATTTTGATTGCCGGACGGGAAAACGGACAAGCATCCTCTTGGCACACATCGGTGTGACCTTCAGTGGTATGTGGCAGGGTTTTGCTAGCGCTATGTGGCGGGCCTTCTGCCCGAGGGTGCGGTAAATCGTTGAGCAGGAAGCCGTGAACAGCTCGGCCAAATCGATGATCGAATAATCGCCAGTGTCGTGCATCGTAAGCGGTGCTCCCAGGCCCAGCACTGGTCATGTCTCACTTGGGGGATCAATGCGGGAGGCGAAGCCGAACTGCTCCAGCTTCCTGATGTGCCCGTTCTTGAGATGGAGTTCCGCGCGGGTCCTGCCATCCGGTCCTAGGAACACCACGCGCTCGAACTTCGTCCCGCCGCCTCGGGTCACGTCGGCGCATCCGCCCAGCAGCCGACGTGGGATGGCGTTCACGTCCTCAATCTCGAACGGCACGAAACGATACCGTTCTGTCCTGGCAGGCATGTATCCCCTCCTTGGGACCGGTCCGGGCTATCAGGCCCGCAGCGGCCGGGACCTTGGGGTTTCGGAAGGCCTGCGGCCAGGGTCCGGGCCTTGTGCCTCGGCATCCAGGCAGCCTGGCTTCGCGTAGGCCCAGGGCATGAGTTCGTCGATGCGCGCCTGCGGCCAGCCGTTCACGAGACGGGTCAGCAGGTCGGTGACGTAGGCCTGCGGCTCGACGCCGTTCAGCTTGCAGGTCTCGACCAGGGAGGCAATCGCCGCCCAGTTTGCCCCGCCCTCGTCGGAGCCTGCGAACAGCGCGTTCTTCCTCGACAGCTTGATCGGGCGTATGGCGCGCTCGACCGTGTTGGTGTCGAGTTCAATACGCCCGTCCTCGAGGAACCGCTCGAGCCCGCTCCAGTGGTTCAGCGCGTAGCGGATCGCGCCGGCCAGCGGGCCGCGGGCCGGCAGCCTGGCCAGTTGCGTCTCGAACCAGGTGCGCAGGTCCGTGACAAGCGGCTGGCTTTTGGCCCGGCGTACCGCGAGCCGTTCGGCAGCCGCCTTGCCGCGCACCTCGGCCTCGATCCGGTAAAGGGCTGCGATGCGCGCCAGCGCCTGCGTGGCGATCGGCGCCGCGCCAGCCTTGGCCAAGTCGTAGAAGCCCCGGCGCACATGGCTCCAGCAGAACACGAGCGTCACGGCGGCTTCCCCCCGCTTGGGGTCGGCCAGCTTCTTGTAGGTCGCATAGCCGTCGCACTGCAGGATGCCGCGATAGGCCCCGAGCAGCCGGTCGTTGTGCTCCTGCCCGCGGCCCGGGGCGTAGCTGTAGACCACCGCCGGCGGGTCGGTGCCGCCCCAGGGCCGGTCGTCGCGCGCCACCGCCCAGAAGTAGCCCGTCTTGGTGCGGCCCCGGCCGGGATCGAGCACCGGCACCGTGGTCTCGTCGGCGAACACCCGCGCCGAGCCCAGCAGGATCTCCCTCAAGCGGCTGACCACGGGAGCAATCTCGGCTGTGGCATACCCGACCCAGAACGCCAACGTGGAGCGCTCCAGCTCCACCCCTTGCCGGGCCATGATCCCCGCCTGGCGATACAGCGGCAGGTGGTCGGCGTAGCGCGCGACCAGCACATGCGCGACCAGCGCCTCGGTCGGCAGCCCGCCCTCGATCAGCCGCGCCGGGGCAGGTGCCTGCACGACCACGCCCTCGCAAGCCCGGCAGGCCAGCTTCGGGCGCTTGGTCACCAGCACCCGGAACTGGGCGGGGATCACGTCTAGCCGCTCGGAGCTGTCGTGGCCGATGACGGCCATCGCACCCCGGCAGCACGGGCAGGCCGTGTCCTCCGGCGCCAGCGTGACCTCGATCCGCGGCAGGTGCGCCGGCAGCGCGCCCCGGCTCGCCCGGCGCCGGGCCACGCGCTCCTGCTTCAGGGCGGGGTCACGCCCCTCGGCCTCCGCCTCGCCCTGTGCGATGGCCTGCTCCAGGCTCTCCAGGCCAAGCTGCAGCTGCTCCTCGGGCAGCCGCTCGGACCGGGCGCCGAACTGCATGCGCCGGAGCTGCAGCAGCAAGTGCCGCAGCCGGTCGTTCTGCGCCGCCAGCGCCTCACGCTCGGCAGCCAGGCTGTCGCGCTCGGCCGCGAGATGGTCCCGCTCGGAGACGACACTGTCCCGCTCCGCCCAAGCCGCCAGCAGCAGCGTCCGCAGCGCATCTGCCGTTTCGGGCAGTGTGGGTAGCAGGTTGGGTGCGGCGCACATCGTCGGCGAATGCTATCCCGCCGCGGTCGGCGTGGGAATCCTCCGCACCGTCTGCACCCGCGTCCAGTCCAGCCCGTCGAACAGGGCGGCGAACTCCACCGCAGACAGCCGCACGACACCGTCCATCACCGGCGGCCAGCGGAAGCCGCCCTGCTGCAGCTGCTTCCACACCAGCACCAGCCCGCTCGCATCCCACACCAGGAGCTTGACCCGGTCCGCGCGCTTGGCTCGGAACACCACGACCGTGCCCGAGAACGGGTCCTCACCCAGCGCGGCGGACGCCAGGGCCGCCAAGCCATGCGCGCCCTTGCGGAAGTCCACCGGCCGCGTCGCCAACAAGACGCGCACGCCAGCAGGAATGGTGATCATGCCGCACCAGCCGAGGCCCGCACCGCACGCAGCACCGACGTGAGCAGAGCCGCGTCCATGCCGGGCAGCACGCGCACCACGGCGCCCGCCACCTCCACCTCGATCGCAGGCGGCGACACCGGCACAGGCGCCGCAGGCAGCAGCGCCGGCTCTGCATGGATCGGCACGAAGGCGGGGCCGGACGGAACGACCATCCCGGCCTCCGCCGGCAGCGCCAGCAGGCCCGCACGCGCCTCGCGACGCCACGCGAACACCTGCTGCGAGCAGATCTGCCACCGCCGCGCCACCTCGGACGGCCGGGCACCGGGCGCAAGGCTCTCGGCAACCACCTGCGCCTTGCTCTCCGCAGACCAGCGCCGTCGTCGGCCAGGACCGGTCAGAACCTCGACCCGGCGATACCCAGCCCTCGCGTCATCGTTAAGGTCAAACATAGCGTCAGCTCGAAGCTCCCTGCCTCAAGCAGACCAACCACACTCAGCACCTACCCCGGAAGAATGGCCGCGACGCAACGCTTACCGTGCATCCCGCGCAGTTCCTTCTGATGCCGGTCGGACAGCTTGGGCTGCTTGCCGCGCAGCTTCTCCTGGGCGTGTGAGATCGCCATGCCATTGCGGGCGCACAGTAGGATGAGGTCGGCCTCGAACGCACGCATGACCAAGGCCGACGTGCGCGGGCTGACGCCGCTGGTGTGGAGCCATGTCAGCCATGTCAGCCATACGGCACTTTCGACCTGGACATGGGGCCTTGGCTCGACCTCGATGGGAGGAAGGTGGCGTGAACGGGCTGACGTTCAGAAGGTAAACAGCAGCGCGCCCCTGCCTGCCGGAACCGGCACGATGCATACGTAACATAATCCAGAGACTCACACGTTCAAAGAGCATAGACTTCGTGACTTGTAGTGTGACAGCCTAAGTCAGTCTGAAGGCGGCCTCGCACGAGGGTCACGCAATCGAGCGTTTGTGGAGCAGAGAACCTCATGCTGATCGGCTACATGCGCGTGAGCAAAGCGGACGGCTCGCAGGTGATCGACCTGCAACGCGACGCGCTGCTGACCGTGGGCATCCCTGAAAACCAGCTCTACGAGGACCGTGCCTCCGGCAGGCGCGACGACCGCCCCGGCTTGGACGCATGCCTCAAGGCGTTGCGCAACGGCGACACGTTGGTCGCCTGGAAGCTGGACCGGCTCGGCCGCGACCTGCGCCACCTGGTCAACCTGGTGCATGACCTCACCACGCGCGGCGTTGGGCTGCGGGTGCTAGCTGGCGAGGGTGCCGCCATCGACACCACGACGGCCAATGGCCGCCTCATGTTCGGCTTCTTCGCAGCCCTTGCCGAGTTCGAGCGCGAGCTGATCGTCGAGCGCACCAAGGCCGGCCTCGCATCGGCACGCGCCCGCGGCCGCAACGGCGGCCGTCCTTTCAAGATGACGGCCGCAAAGCTGCGCCTTGCCCAGGCTGCCATGGGGCAGCCTGGCACCAAGGTGTCCGAGCTGTGCGCCGAGTTGGGCATCACGCGCCAGACGCTCTACCGCCACGTCGATCCTCACGGCGCGGTCCGGCCCGATGGGGAAAAGCTTCTTGGGCGCAAGCGGCAGGGCGCATCGGCACAACCCTCAGCATGACCTTGCAAAAGGGCGGCCACGTAGCGGCGGCAACGGACCAGCCGTTGAATGCCGGGATGGACATGCTGGTTCGGGGGTACGACTGGTCGGCGACGCCGGGCCTTGATGGGGACTGGCCACAAAGCCTTCGCAGCATCGTGGACCTCGTCCTTGCCTCACCAGTGCCGATGATCGTGCTTTGGGGTCCGTCGCTGATCCAGATCTACAACGACGGCTATGCCGAGATCGCCGGGGCCAAGCATCCAGTGGCGCTCGGCCAGGCGACGCATGAGTGCTGGCCCGAGGTCTGGGACTTCAACGCGCCAATCTATGCCGCAGTCCTGGGCGGCGAAGCCAGATCGTTCAAGGGCCAGAAACTCAACATCCTGCGGCAGGGTAAGCCGGAGGACGCCTGGTTCGACCTCACCTACAGCCCGGTCCGCAACGAGGCTGGAGAAGTCGCTGGCGTCCTAGTGATGGTGGTCGAAACCACCGCGCAGGTGCGTCTTACCGCCCTGGTGGAAGCGGAGAAGGAAACTGTCAGGCGCGCGAACCTGGAGCTGACTGCGGAGGGCACGACCTTACGGGCGCTGTTCCAGCAAGCCCCAGGGTTCATGTGCATCCTGCGCGGGCCGGACCACGTGTTCGAGATCGTCAACGACGCCTACTCGCAGCTCATCGGGCATCGCGACGTGATCGGATTGGCCGTCCGCGACGCGCTTCCGGAGATGGAAGCCGAGGGCCAGGCCTTTCTGGGCCTCCTCGACGGCGCGTATTCAACCGGCAAGGCGTTCACCGGCCGGCAGATGCCCATCAAGGTTCAGCGCCAGTCCGGCAGCCCGCTTGAGACTTGCTACCTCGATTTTGTGTATCAGCCGATCATGGACGCCGCGGGTCGGGTAGCCGGCCTGTTCGTCCAGGGCAGCGACGTGACCGAAGCCAAGCTGGCCACGGATGCCCTGCGAGCGAGCGAGGAGCGGATGCAGTCCGTCCTGTCGAACGCGCAGATCATCGGCTTGTGGGACTGGGACGTGCAGCGCGACCTGGTCCGGGCCGACGAGCGGTTTGCCAAGCTGTATGGGATTGACCCCGCTGTCGCCGCAGCGGGCGTGCCGGTGGCGACGTTCCTGAACCGTGTCCATGAGGAGGACCGGACCCGCATGGTCCGTGCAGCCGCCCATGCTGCCGAGAGGGGTGGGCTGTTCGCGTCCGAATATCGCCTGTTGCGGGATGACGGCGCCGTGCGCCACCTGCTCACCCGGGGACGATGCACCTGCGACGCCGCAGGCAGGCCCGTCCACTTCCTGGGCGTCACCATCGACATCACCGAGCAGCGCCAGGCCGAGGAACGGCTCCGCATGGCCCAGCGCGCTGGCCGGGTCGGCACGTTCGAGCTGGACCTGGCCGCGCAAACACTCACCGTGTCCGAGGAGTTCTGCCGCCTGTGGGGCATGCCCGTGCAGGAGGTGGTGCCGCTTGGTTTGCTCACGGCCATGGTCCATGCCGCAGACTTGGAACGCGTCGGCACCACGCATCTCAAGATGCCCCGCGACGCCGCTCCATATGTCGAATACCGGATCACCCGCGCCGACACTGGAGAGGTACGCTGGATGGCGCGCCGGGGCGAGCCGCGGCCGGAAACCGGAGGCGAGGCCAGCCACTTCGTTGGCGTGGTGTACGACGTCACGAACCGCAAGCGCCTGGAAAGCAAGTTGCGCGACCTGAACGAGACCTTGGAGGCGCGGGTCGCCGAGCGCACGGCCGAGCTGCAGGCAGCCGAGGAAACGCTGCGCCAGTCGCAGAAGATGGAGGTGGTGGGACAGCTGACTGGCGGCATCGCGCACGACTTCAACAACATGCTCCAGGCCATCGGCGGCGCGTTGGAACTCATGCAGCGCCGTGTGAAGCAGGGGCGGACGGCGGAGGTGGCGCGCTACGTGGACGCTGCCCGCACCACGGTGGACCGTGCGGCAGCCCTGACCAACAGGCTGCTCGCCTTTGCCCGCCGGCAGGCGCTGCAGCCCAAGCTGGTCGAGCCGGACGCGCTGGTGGAGGGCATGGCGGAGCTGATCCGGCGCACGGTTGGTCCGTCGGTCGAGGTCCTCCTGCGTCCGGCCGACGGCATCTGGACCGTGCTGTGCGACCCCGGCCAGTTGGAGAACGTGCTGCTCAACCTGGCCGTCAACGCGCGCGACGCCATGCCCGACGGCGGGCGCCTCACCATCAGCACGACGGACGTGCAGCTCACGGCACGGCAGCTGCGTGGCCAGGACGATGCGAAGCCGGGCGGCTACGTGGAGGTGGCCGTCGCCGACACCGGCACGGGCATGACGGCGGCGGTGCTGGCGCGGGCCTTTGAGCCGTTCTTCACCACCAAGCCGCTCGGGCAAGGGACAGGGCTTGGGCTGTCACAGCTTTACGGCTTCGTGCGGCAGTCGGGCGGCGTCGTGAAGCTGGAAAGCTCGCCAGGACAGGGCACGACCGTGCGCCTCTACCTGCCCCGGCATCTAGGCCCCGCCAAGCCGGACACGTCCGATGCCGAACCGGCCTTGGCCGCTACCAAAGCCTTTAGCGGAACCGTGCTGGTGGTGGAGGACGAAGCCGAGGTGCGAACCATGATCGCCGAGACCCTTCGCGAGTTGGGCTGCCACGTCCTCGAAGCCCATGACGGCCCGTCCGGGTTGCGCGTGCTGCACTCGCGCGAGCACGTTGACCTCCTGGTGACCGACGTGGGCCTGCCTGGTCTGAACGGGCGTCAGTTGGCCGACGCCGCCCGCGAGCGCAGGCCGAACCTGCCGGTGCTGCTGATCACCGGCTACGCCGGGGCTGCGCTGACCGATTGGCAACTCGCCCCGGGCATGGAGGTGGTCAGCAAGCCGTTCAAGCTGGACACGCTGGCCGCACGGGTCGGCAGCTTACTCAAACAGTGAAGCGGAACACGTCACCCAGATGGCCAAAACGCACAGCCTCGTGGTCACTGGGCCTGACTTGGCACCCCTGGCGCCGCGCACCAGTTCGCACACCCTGCTTTTGCATGACTAGCGCACTGTCGTTTCCACCACCGCCCGCAGCTCTGCCCCTACCCCCGGCCGCCCCCCCGCACCGCCGCCTACGCCTGAGCCGACAAGCCCAGCGCCGCCATCGCGTCTCGCTCGCGCAACATCCCTACTACCGCCACGTAGCGCTGAAGAAATCCCGCCAATTACCACTGAAGGTCACACCTGTCCGTTGTGCGATCCGATCCCTCCCAAAACTTGTGCGAACCCTCACCAAATCGGGACAGGGTTTCAAGATGTTGTTCTGGGAAGCCGTACGGCCAGGCACGCCTGATGCGCCCCTTCACCGTCTACTCTCTCCCGGAAAGGGCCGTGGAGTGGTGCAAGCCGTTGCTCAGCCCTGGGCGAGCCGGGCAGCAAGCATCCATTCAAGCCAAGGCAGCGTTTGAAGCTGGCTTCAAGCGATTAACCCCAGTGGGATCACCAGCGCGACGACGCCAATGATGAGACACAAGCAGCCGAGCGCGAGGTGGGGCGGGCGCTGCCAGCCCGGCTTCAGGGATGAGACGCTTGCCCAAGGATGCTCCCTTGACTATCGGCGCCGCTATGATGTGGACGCAAGCGAACCATGGACCACCACAGCTCACTCATGCTCGATCAAGCAAACCAGGTCGGGACCAATTGCCCCGTCAGGCCGTGACACCGACGCACAGCCTGAAGGCCCGACCTTAAACCAACCCTGTTGTTTCTCTACAAATCCTAACCGACACCATGCCTTCCTGCTGTAAGCTACAAGGAAGTTTACGTGCTAAGGTGTATTGAACACGTAGGGACATCGTCATGGCGCAGAGTCTCCTAGCGATCCCGCCAAACGAGACCCCAGGCACGACGGCTGCACAGAGCTATACAGGGTGACAGTGCGGGACAATGGAGCTTCACGCCCGCAACCGCCCTGGCCGACGGCGCCCATAGCAACGCCGCCACCGCCACCGACACAGCCGGCAACGCCTTGGCCGCCTCGGCGCCGCTCCTGCTGACCCTCGACACCCTGGCGCCCGCCGTCACCGAGGCGCTGGCCCACGACACCGGGGCGTCCGCCACCGACCGCGTCACCGCCGACCCGACCCTGACCGGCTCGGGCGACCCTGGCGCCATCGTCACCCTGACCGAGGGCAGCACGGTTCTTGGAACCGCCACGGCCGGAGCGTCCGGCGCTTGGAGCTTCACGCCCGCCCTGGCCGACGGCGCACACACGGTTGTCGCAAGCGAGACCGATGCCGCCGGCAACACCGCCACCGCCACGACCAGCTTCAACCTGGACACCACGGCGCCTGCCGCCCCGGCGCTGCCTTTTAACGACAGCGGCGACCGCGCCACCAACGTGGCCCTGCCCGGATATATCGGCACCGCCGAGCGCGGCAGCACCGTCAAGCTCTACAACGGCGCCACCCTGATCGGCACCGGCATCTCGGTCACGAGAACGGCCACATTTTTCGTCACCGCCACTGTCCCGCTCAGCGAGGGCCCGAACAGCCTCACCGTCACCAGCACCGATCCCGCCGGCAACACGTCCGTGCCCTCCAGCCCGCTCGCGGTCACCCTGGACACCCTGGCGCCTGCCGCCCCGACCACCCTGGCGCTGCTGCCCGCCAGCGACAGCGGCATCCCAGGTGACCGCATCACCAACGTGGCGCTGCCCACCCTGACCGGCGCCGCCGAGGCCGGCAGCACCGTCAAGCTCTACGACGGCACCACCCTGATCGGCATCGGCACGGCAAACGCCACCACGGGCGCATGGTCCATCGCCACCACCCGGCTCACCGAGGGCACGAACAGCCTCACCGCCACCAGCACCGACGCCGCCGGCAACGCGTCCGTGCCCTCCGGCCCGCTCGCCGTCACCCTCGACACCACGGCACCTGCCGTCACCGAGGCGCTGGCCCACGACACCGGGGCGTCCGCCGCCGACCAGGTCACCTCTGACCCGACCCTGACCGGCTCGGGCGATCCCGGCGCCACCGTCACCCTGACCGAGGGCGGCACGGCCCTGGGCACCGCCACCGCCGACGCGTCCGGCGCCTGGAGCTTCACGCCCGCCCTGGCCGATGGCGCGCACACCATAGTCGCAAGTGAGACCGACGCCGCCGGCAACACCGGAACCGCCACGACAAGCCTTACCCTCGACACCAAGCCCCCAACTGTCACCCGCGTGGCTACGTCGCCCAGCGCTGGTGCCGTCATCACCGGCCAGTCCGTCACGCTGACACTGACCACCAGCGAAGGCGTCACGATCGCAGGCGGCACGCCAAGGCTGACCCTGAACAATGGCGGGACCGCCGCCTACGACCCGACAACCTCCACCCCGACCAGCCTCGTCTTCACATACACGGTGGCACCGGGCCAGGACACGGCCGCCCTGTCCGTCACCGGCCTGGACCTTGCCGGCGCCACCATCACTGACGCCGCGGGCAGTCCCGCAAACCTGATCGGCGCCGCGGCCAGCCCGGCCGGCGTCCTGCAGGTGAACACCAGCTTCAACCCTTTCACTCCGCTGGTGGCAAACAATCCCGACCCTGCGGCGATCCTGACCGTCAGCGCCGCGGTGCGCCCGGCAATCGGCGGCACCTACGGCAACCTCGGCATCGGCAGCATCGGCGCGGACGGGGCTACCTATACCGTGACGGGCACGACGGCCCAGGTGAACGCAGCCCTTGCAGGCGTGGTGCTGTCACCGGCACAGGGTAGCCCAACACTTGCTGGCCTGACCGCGACCGTCAGCGACGCCAATGGGTCCCAGGCCAGTCAGCTGAGCAACACAGGCGCCCTCGGCTCCGCCCTGATCGCGTTGGCGCCGGGCAAGGTGGTAACGGCAGGTCTCGGTCCGGACACGCTGACAGGGGGTGCGGCGGGCACTCTGCTCGTGGGTGGACCAGGTAACGACATCCTTATCGGCAGCGTGGGTGGCAGCACGATCTTCGGCGGCACGGGCAACAGCGAGTTCTTCGGTCGCGGCGGGTCCACGCTGATCGTGGGCGGGGCCATGCGCGACACCATCTCAGCCGGAGCTGGAAGCGAGACCGTCATCAGCGCGGTCGGCGGTGCGGCCTTGGTTGGCCTGGGCAGCGGCCCGGCACTGGTCAACGGGCGGGGTGCGGACACTATCATCGGCGGCAGCGGCGACGCGGTGATCTTTACGCGCAACAACAGCCTGGTGGGCCTGACCGCCGGGTCGGTCACAGTATCGGCCGCTGACGGCAGCACGGTGCTGACCGGCAGCGGCACCGCGCTGGTCGCTGCCAGCCGGGCGGGCATCCGGATGTTCCAGGGCTCAGGGGCTGCCACCTTCATCGGCGGCTCCGGCAGCAGCACGGTCGTGGGCGGGACCGGTGGCCACGGCGCCTTCTTCGGCGGTGTCGGCGGCGGTCTGTTCAGCGGCGGCAGTGGCGGCGGCAACGTCATGGTCGGCGGCCAACAGGCCACGACCCTCTTCGGCGGCGGCGATGGCGACGTGATGTTCGCACTCGGCTCGGCCGGCACGCTCATGGCTGCTGGCCTTGGCAACGAGACCCTGCAAGGCGGCTACTCGTCCGGCAACGACACGGTTTTTGCCGGACCCGGCAACGACCTGATCGGGTTGGGCTCTGGCCAGAACGTCGTGTTCGCCGGCAGCGGGTCGGCTACCATCATCGGCGGCGCCGGGCGGGACCTCCTCGCTTTCGCCAACGGCCGCGCTGGCGGCACCGACACGCTCTACAACTTCAAGTCCGGAACCGACGTTGTCAGCCTGCAGGGCTATGGCGCTGGCGAGGCCGCACGCGCCATGGCCAGCGCCCACACCGTCGCAGGCACCGCGACCCAGGCAGCCAGCACAACAGTCACGCTGTCGGACAGCACGCGGATCATCTTCCAGGGCGTCAGCAGCCTGAACGCAGGCAACTTCGCATAGGGCTTGCAGATGCGCGCCGCCGTCCATGCCGACAACGTCCGGGACCGGGACGGCGGCGTGCTGCTGATGGGCCAGAACCGAGGAACTGGCCTTTCCGTAAGCATGGGCGGACAGAGCTGAACGGCTCGACACTGACGTCCTGTTGGACCGGGTGTTTGCGGTGTTCGTCGCAGCCCTGAACAGCTTCGGCGGGCTGTCGGGAAACACTTGATTCCCGACACCCCCGCGCCCCTGCCCCGCTCGGCCCTTCAAACCTGTGTCGCGTTTCCTTAATCGCGATCCATTGTTCCCTACGAAATCAACAGCTTGCGTGCATCCTAATTCACAAGAATGTAGCCCAGATCGCAAGAAAGGTGCCCTATATAGCAAGCCAGCATCCGGGGTGACGCGCATGGCGGCTGAGATGAAGCCCAAGTTTCCCCTGCTGGCGGTCTCCGACGCCGATTGGTCCGAAGCCGTCCAGTGCGGCGTTGTTGCAGGGACCAGCGCAAGGCTGAGCTTGCCCTTCCCGGCCGTTGTTTAGGCGACCCGGACGGAGACGGGCTTTGCCGTTCGGATCATCGTGTTCAGCACTGCGACGGCTATGGCGACCTCGCCTTTCTGAGCAGGCAAGCTACGGGCGCACAGCTTCGGGCCGATCAGGTGTTCGTAGCGCGCCATTGCCGTTTCGGCCTGGTTTCTTCTGCCGTACCCCGTCGCTTGCTGCCATCCCATGCGGCCGCGCTCGGCCATGAGTTGGATGTGGCAATCACGCAGGCTCTGGCGGTCACCGTCGCCCTTGTCCGCGCTCGGCACCGCCGACGCCCGGGGCGGGACGACGACGTCCGGCGGTGGATGACGCTGCCGTGCTGCGGCGGCGGCATACGTAGGCTCGCCGTCTTAGGCGCCGTCCGCCGTCACGGACCCGATCACGCCCTCGGCCTGCCCGAGCAGTGCCGGCACCTGGGCCGCGTCGTCGGCGTGGCCCTCGGTCAGCACGTGCGCTGCGATCTCGCCCGTGTCGGCGTCCACGGCGAAATGAAGCTTGCGCCACTGCCGCCGCGCACGGCCGTGCTTCTCGGCATCCCACTCGCCTTGGCCAAACAATTCCAGCCCCGTGCTGTCCAGCACAAGGTGGATCGGGCCGTTGCTGGCCCGGACACGCGGTTGCCGCCCTGCGAAGGCCCGACCACGGCGGCTAAGCGTCGAGTGGTCCGGCAGGCTCCGCACTGGCGCTCATCAGACAATGCTCCGTAGCTGGGTCTGGCCCAACATCGCTGCTATGAGCCGCAAGGTAGTAGCCTCTTGCTAGAGCTTACCCCAGCCCACTCCATGCTGCACCGCAGCAACGCAGTGGCTTCATTATGAAATGGCGGGGCGTCGCGCGAAAGCATAAGAGCCATGGGCAAGCCCGGTGTTAAAGCGGAAGGCGCCCTGCAACATGCTGGGCGTTCCGCGCGCGCGCCCCTAGCAACAGGGCGCCAGGCCGTCGCCGCCTCCGAGCACCCGCCCGACCACGTCCAGCAGTTCAGGGAGCCTGAACGGTTTGTGCATGAAGGTGACATAGCCCGCGCACCGCTCGGCGACCGCCAGCTCGGACATCGAGCTCATCATCACGACCGGAATGCCCCGCAAGGTCGGATTAGTCGCTATGGCGCCCAGCATCGCAGCGCCATCCATCACCGGCATCATGTAGTCGCACAACACCAGATCAGGACGCTCTTGGGCCAGCAGGTCCAAGCCCTCCTTGCCGTTCTTGGCGGTCCGCACGCGGTGACCCTCGTCTGTCAGCACGATGTCGAGCAGCTCGGCGATGCCAAACTCGTCCTCCACCACCAGCACCAGGGCCATAGTCAGCTCCTCAGCCCTGCCTGCAGGTTCCAATCGCGGGACGCCGCGTCGTCTGCCTGGCGGCCAGAAACCATCTCGGCACCCTCAAGCACGCCTCCAATCCGCAGGCCCTGGCCTGTGGTGACGTACTCGTACAGCGTCGGGTCGAAGTCGTTGTTGCGGACCTTGATGATGGACAGGATGCGGTGCAGGCGCGAGCGCGCCTCGACGTAGCGCATTAGGACCAGGTTGTCGGAGGGGATGGCAAGCTCGCCGTCAGGTGCCTGGACGTGGGGTCCGATGACGTCGGGCACCGCGAGCGTGTAGACCGTGGTGACCCCGAGCGCCCGCAGCTCGTTCATCAGCGCGGTCAGGTATTGGGTCAGCCGCACCGGCTCGAACGCGGCGCTTTGGAAGGCACCCAGGCCGTCGATGAACAGGCGCCGCACGCCCCGGCGGCGGACGTTCTCCAGCAGGCGCTCGCCGTAGGCGTCCAGCAGGCCGTCGGTCGGCGGCTGCCACAGCACCTCCACCGCGCCGCTGTCGAGCAGGCCCAGCAGCGGCCGGCACACCGCCTCCGCCTTGGCGTGGATGCGCGCTGGCGTCTCGTAGAAGCCGAACAGCAGGCCCGGCTCGCCCGAGCCGCACCGGGACAGGAACTGCAGCCCGAGCGTGGTCTTGCCCATGCCGGACGGCCCCATGACCATGGTCATGGAGGCAGCCGGCAGGCCGCCGCCCAGCATGGCGTCCAGCCGGTCCACGCCGCTCGGCACCGTCCCGGCCGCGGCCGGGTCCAGGCGCGAGGGACGCGCCAGCAGCGCCTCGATGCGCGGGTGGACGACCAGGCCGTCGCCGGTGATCCGGAAGGCGTGCCGGCCGCGCAGGTAGCCGGTGCCGCGCAGCTTCACCACGTGCAGCGTGCTCTCGGACGACCAGCCGATCAGCCCGTCGCTCAGCTCCACGATGCCGTCCACGATGGTGTACTCGGGCGTCTCCTTCACGCCCACGGTGCTGCTGAGCAGGAGCATCGTGCAGTCGGTCGCGATGGCGATGCCCTGCAGCTCGTGCACGAACTCGTTGAAGTCCTGCTCCTCGGACGCCTGGCGCTGCGCGGTCGCGAAGCCGTCCAGGACCAGGATGGTCGCCTTGTGGCTCGTGACCTCCCGGCGCAGCAGGTCGCGCAGGGCGGGATAGCCGTCCGCCCGCAGCGTACCGAAGCCGTTGAGGTACTTGACCTGGTCGGGGATCTTCGAAACGTCGTAGAATGACATGCTCCCCAGGTGCTGCATCATCCGGCCGTGGTACTCGGCCAGCAGGGTGGTGTAGAGCGCCCGGCCGCCATGGGCGGCATGGTTGAAGCAGACCTGGTTGGCGAGCGTCGTCTTGCCGGTGCCGGGCGTGCCCTGGACGATGTAGACGCCGCCCGTGAGGAAGCCGCCGTTCAGGATGGTGTCCAGGCCGGGAATGCCGGTCGGCATCCGGCCGATCCCAGTGCCGCTGGAATGGTCCAATGTCATGCTCCTCTTGCGTGCAATGGCAGGGTTACGGTGAACAGGGTGTGGACCGGTGCCCGACTGTGACCTCGCCGTCGCGCACCCATCGCGAATGCCGCCTTGATGCCGGGGTGCAGCGATGCCGAATGTTCATCTCGGAACAGACGACGCAGCTGCGAGCAGGCAGCGGGGTGGTCCCAGATAGGCGCAGAGGGGCGCCGAGGTGCGGCAGAGGGCGACTGGCACGTGAGTCCCCTACGTATGACAATGTCCTCATTAGGCGTTCAACCATCCGCTCAGGTGCAGCGCCGCGCAGTGATGAACGCTCCCTACGTCTGACCGGCTTGAGGGGCGGTCCAGGCTCGGCCGAACATCTCGACCTCCGCGGCCGAGGTCGCCGAAACCCGGCCGGCGCACCTGCCCTCGATCCACACCTCCGCACGCTCGCCGAAACCGAGCAGCCGTCGCGCCAGCGCGCAAGCCTCCCCGTCGTCGGCGCACTTGGCATTGGACTGCTGGACGACCCGCCCGCTGCCGTTCAGCAGGTCAATCCGGTAGTCGGCCATCGTGATCTCCAAAGCCATGTCAGGGTGAAAGGCAGGCGCTTGCTGGCCGTAGGCGGCGCAGGTGGATGAGGGCGCGATTTACAACACACTCCAATATGAGGGTTTACATAGAGATCGGGGAGCGGGCAGCCGAACTGGCTGGGAGCATCTGCGTCAAACGGGTCAGCACTGGGCCGTGCGTCCGAGCGGAACGCGACACAGGCGATGGTTTGAATGCTTGCCCACGCCCCAGCCTCTTTGCCAAGTCCATTCAGTCGCAGAACCCTGCATCAGGACCGCCCAGGAGCCACGCCCCGCAGGCAAAAAACGGCGACGCCTTGCAGCGCCGCCAAGTTCAGGGAGGAAACGTCCGTGCAGTCTGGAAGACATACCTCGCCACCTTGCACGGCCTTATAGCATTAATCAATCCTGAAAGGCGCTACCCACAACCTCCCCGTGCAGGCATGATAACTTCAGGTTGTGCGTCCCACAGCCGCAGTAAAGTATAGTCGTGGAGAGGTTTGCCGGCTTGCAACCCGAATAAAAGTGCCAGGGTCCCAGGTCGAACTGCAAGTAGTCAGCCCTTCAACCGTATGCTATGGTACAGTCACCGTTTGCCGAGACCCTCGGGCGCAAGCGGCTGAGAGACGCTTCTGCTCTCCCGCCTGCCTTTGAGGAGTGCGTCGTCCATGAACCTCATCACACCGGTATTCAGCCACAACGAACTGCTGTCCATGCTGCCGCCGGCCGAGCTGGGGCAGCTCCGGCCGTTTCTGACGCGCGTGCAGCTGGTCAACGGCCAGACCCTGCACGAGGCCGGCGAGCGCATCGAGCAGGTGTTCTTCATCGAGCAGGGCTTCGTCTCGATGGTCGCCGACGACGCCGGCAGCAACCCCGGCACCGAGGTCGGCCTGATCGGGCGCGAGGGTATGGTCGGCCTGCCTGTCCTGCTGGACCCGCAAGCCGCGTCCTTTAACCGGGCCATGGTGCAGATGCCGGGAGCCGCGCACCGCATGGCGGCGCAGGCGCTGCGCGACAGCGCCGACGCCCTGCCGGTGCTGTGGCGGCGGCTGCTGCAGGCGCTGGAGGTGTCCATGGCGCAGGTGGCGCAGACGGCAGCCTGCAACAGCCAGCATACCCTCCCGCATCGCCTGGCGCGCTGGCTGTTGATGGCGCACGACCGGGTGGACGGGGACGAGCTGGCGATGACGCAGAACTTCCTGGCCAAGATGCTCGGGGTCCGGCGGGCTGGCGTGACCGGGGCGCTCGCATCGCTGCAAACGGCAGGGGTCATCAGCCGGGGACGGGGCCGCATCCTCGTGTGCGACCGGGCGGGTTTGGAGGCCGTCGCGTGCGGCTGCTACGGGCGCGTCCAGGCGTTCACCGCCACGGTGGCGGCCCGGAACCCTGATCAGGTGGACCTCGCCGCTTGACGCTGCTGCCACCCTACTTGTGCCGGTGGTCTGTCACCATCTAACCAAGTGCAAATTGCTGTACCGCATGTCGGCGCAAGGTAGATGTATCCGCTCGCAATCATCGAAGCCCGCGCTCGCCAATGGAGCGGGTTCCTGCTCGAATTAACTGACAGTGGAGTGGCGCTCGTGCTCACGTTGCGGCAGTTGGAAGGCTACTCTGCCCGCTTAGACTTGCTAGCCTGAGCCAGAGGCAGATGCCCGCCACTTGATGGCCAACGCGACGCTCGCATCGTCCTTCGGAAGGGTCAACCGACGGTCCGCTTTGCTGAGGCGGTGCTGGAGTACAAACCCAATTGCGATGCCGGCCGCCTGCAGCCAGGCACCCACCCACTCACGCCATCGGCCGAAGCCGCTTGCTGTTGGGGCCGACGACGACCTACCCTGGTCGGTGATTGCCCGATTGTGCCGAAATAAGCCACAACTTGTCAGCAACCGGCCACGGCCCGCGTTGACGCCGGCGGCGCGACAGCCACAGAGGTGCAACGATGCTGGCGAAGTTCTGGACCATCCTGAAGCAGACCGTCATGGGGTTCATTGACGACGATTGCCTGAGCAAGGGCGCTGCGATCGCCTACTTCACGATCTTCTCGCTCGCGCCGATGCTGGTGATCGCCGTCGCTATTGCCGGGTTGGTATTCGGCAACGAAGCGGCAAGTGGTGCTGTCTCGGCCCAACTTGGCGGGATCATGGGCGAGCAGGGCGCCAAAGCCGTCGAGGCCATGGTTGCGGGCGCCAGCAACCGCGGCTCGGGCATCCTCGCCACCGTCGTCGGCCTGGGCACCTTGCTTCTGACGGCCACTGGGGTGTTCAGCGAGTTGCAAAGCTCGCTCAACGCCATATGGCGGGTCGAGGCGCCTTCCGGCATCAGCGGCCTGATACGCGCCCGCATCGCGGGCCTGGGTATGGTTGCAGCGCTGGGCTTCCTGCTGCTGACATCGCTGGTCGCGAGCGCTGCCATCTCGGCGCTCGGCGGCTATGCCACGGGCATGCTGCCCGGCGGCGAACTGCTGCTACAGGTCGTGAACTTCGCGGTCTCCTTCGCGATTGTCTCGCTGCTGTTTGCGGCCGTGTACAAGATCCTGCCGTCCAAGCCGATCTCCTACCGCGACGTCGCAGTAGGTGCAGTCGCGACGGCGTTCATGTTCACCGTCGGTAAGACGCTGATTGGCCTCTACCTCGGCAGCAGTGCCATCGCCTCTAGCTACGGTGCTGCGGGCGCGTTTGTCATAGTGCTGCTCTGGATCTACTATTCCTCACTGATGTTCCTGCTCGGCGCCGAGTTCACCAAAGCCTGGGCCACCTACCATGGTAGTGAGGCAGCCGAGGGCACCGATCAGCCTGCGACCTCACCCATCGTCGTGAGTGCAGGCGCCCAAGTGGAAGTTGCCCGGAACGCTGCCGCGAGCACCGGCACACGCTGGATCGACGTCGTGGCCGTGGCCGGCGTGCTCTACTCAGTGATGCGCAGCGAGCGCCGACCCCGCTGATGACCTCGCGTCTGCAAGATGCCAGGCGGTCAGTTTGTCGATCAGGGCTGTTCAACGCTGCTGGGTCGGCTGCACTAGGTGGGACCATAAGCTCGACTTTGGCCAATTGCGGCTGAGCTGATGTGTGTTGGGTGGCGGAGTGAACCGCGCCGGGTTTGCCGGAGGCGTGTTGGCTTGAGTGCTACGCGGCCATGGGCGTGTCGTCCAGCGCGGCATAGTAGTTGGTTTCGGCCTCGGCCGGAGGGATGTCGCCGATGAGTTCGAGCAGGCGGCGGTTGTTGAACCAGTCGACCCATTCCAGCGTGGCGAACTCGACGGCTTCCAGGCTGCGCCACGGCCCACGTCGATGGATCACCTCGGCCTTGTAGAGGCCGTTGATCGTCTCGGCCAAGGCGTTATCATAGCTGTCGCCGACGCTGCCCACCGACGGCTCGATGCCAGCCTCCGCCAGGCGCTCGGAATACTTTATGGACACGTATTGCGACCCCCTGTCCGAATGATGAACGAGCTTGCCGCTTACCGGCCGCCGCTCGTGCAGCGCCTGCTCGAGCGCATCCAGCACAAAGCCGGCGTGCGCCGAACGGCTCGCCCGCCAGCCGACGATGCGCCGGGCGAACACGTCAACGACGAACGCCACGTAAACAAAGCCGGACCAGGTACTCACATACGTGAAGTCCGACACCCAAAGCATGTTCGGGGCCGGCGCCCGGAACTGGCGGTTGACGCGGTCAAGCGGGCAAGGTGCGGCCTTGTCGCTCACGGTTGTCCGCACCGGCTTGCCACGGATGACGCCAGCAAGCCCCATGTCGCGCATCAGCCTGGCCACCGTGCAGCGGGCAACGGGGACGCCCTCCCGCTGCAGCTGGCGCCATACCTTGCGCACGCCGTAGACGTTGCGGAACGTGTCAACGACTTTGATACAGCCGGGTTTGGAATTTAGGCTTGGATGGTCGGGTTGGTTGTGCGGCATTGAACTGA
>JAABUU010003554.1_pt1 | contig 19680 bp, 16 predicted proteins | sample 5559301 | NCBI WGS metagenome assembly JAABUU01 (sample SAMN10711884, study PRJNA513360) | rock metagenome | isolation source: Antarctica rocks | place: Antarctica: Victoria Land, Richard Nunatak white | reverse complement strand
GCTCTTCGTGGAGCGGTGGAGCGAGGTGTGCGCAGTGCTGGAGGCCGCGTAGGCGACGTCATGCAGGGGCCACCGCGGGCTGACGCACGTCACAGCCCGATTGCGTTCCGAATCCTGACGCTTCCCCGTGCGGCGGCCTGCGGGGGGCCGCACCGAGCGGCCTTAAAGCTCTGTAGGTGAGGGCCAGGATGCGCACGGATACGAGCAGGCCGCTGGCGGGCAGCGTCAGGTGCGCGTGACGATTGCTGTGGCCTCCATCCGTCGCGCCGGCGTTATGGCGCGGCCACGACGGTTTCCCGTGTGCGTTGACGCGCGCCGTGTCGGCTCCGCTCAGCCGTCCGGTCGGGCCGCGTCGGCGCCCGGCGCGACGGCCCTGATGGTGGTGCGCAGCCGGCCGAGATCGTGGTCGCGATCGAGGACGTCGAAAACGAGCGGGATCGTGCGCGCGTCATGGTCGGCGAGGCGGTCGGCGGCCAGGTCGGCGTCGCCGGAGGCCGCCGCGTCGAGGATGGCCCGGTGTGCCGCGCGGCCGTCGTCCCAGCTCCCGAACGCGCCGAAACGCACCCGATAGCGCTCCGCGTGGTCGGTCAGCTCGCCGATCTGGGCGACGACGCGCGGCCCGGCGGCGGCCACCAGGGTCCGGTGGAACGCGCGGTGGGGCCCGCGGAACCCGGCCCGGTCGCCGGCCCGCTGGTAGTAGTCCATCTGCGCCATGTCGCCCTCCAGGGCGGCGACGTTGGCCGGGGTGAGGGTCGGCACGGTGAGGCGGATCGCCACGGCCTCGAGCGCGAGGCGCGCGATCATGATCCCCTCGAAGTCCGCGGCCGTCAGGGCGGCGATGCGCACCCGCTGGTTGGGCGCGGCGAGCACGAGCCCCTCGCGCTGGAGCATCCGCAGGGCCTCCCGCAGCGGGGTGCGCCCGGTGCCGAAGGCGCGGGCCAGGCGCGCCTGGGAGACGACGGCGCCGGGCTCGAGCTCGCCGCGCAGGATCGCCCCCCGCAGGTCGTCATGCACCGCGACGACGCCCTGGCCGTCGCGGACCGTCGGCGCCGACGGTCCCGGACGATCCGGGCCCGCCAGCGCGGGGGTGGTGAGGGTGCGGGGCTGTCCCAGCGCCGTCATTGCGCGAGGAAGGTCTGCACGCCGGTCGCGACCCGCCACGGCTCGGACGGGTCCCAGTCGGGGTAGCGGTCCCGGAGCCGCGGCGTGAGGATCGCAATGATCTCGCCGGCGTCGTGGCCCTCGGCGGCCAGTCGCTTCGTCTCCGCCCGCAGCAGGGTCAGGTACTCGTGCGTCACCGCCAGGAGGCCCGGGTCGCCGAGGGCGCCGTGGCCGGGGACGATGGTCCGCGCCCCGAGGCGCTGGAGCCCCTCGATCACCACGATCCAGTTGTTGGCGTCGAGGTCCGCGTCATAGGGCGGGAAGAACGGGAAGATCGGATAGAAGCGGTCCTCGACGAGGTCGCCGGTGAAGAGGATGCGCTCGGCCGGCAGGTAGACGGTCTGGTCCCCGCGCGTGTGCGCGGGACCCATCGTCCGCAACTGCGCCACCGTGCCGCCGAGGTCGATGTCGGCGCCGCCGTCATAGACGACCTGCGGCTCGACGAACTCCACGCCGTCGAGCTGCTCCGCTATGGCGCCGCCGAAGCCGCGGAACTGCGCGAGGTAGCCGTCCCGCTTGCGGAGGAACTCCTCGTATTGCGCGCGGTTGTAGGCGATGGTCGCGTCGCGGAACGCCTGGACGCCGAAGCCGTGCTCGGGATGGAAGTGCGTGGTCGTCACGAGGAGCGGGCGGTCGCCCGCGATCTCCCGGGCGACCCGGTGCGCGATCGCGCCGTTGCGCGGCCCGAGCCCGGTATCGACGACGAGCGCGGCCCGGTCGCCGACGACGATGCCGATGTTGGGGACGACCGGCGAGCGGGGGTCCGGGATGACGAAGACGCCGTCGGCGACTTCTACGGCGTGGTCGCCCACGATGGGCGGCGGGGCCGTCGGGTCCATGGTCGGCGGTGCGGGGTCACTGTTACTCATACTGGTCTCCTCCATCCTGTTGCGGGCCGGTGTCATCCCGGTCCCGGGGGTCGGGCGCGCGTCGGGCGTCGCGTCGGCCCGTTGGTCGTCACTGCTTCTCGGTCGTCACCGCTCCTCGGTCGTCACCGCTCCTTTCTGCTCCTCGAGCTTGGCGAGCTCCTCGCGCACGACCATTACCCCATGCGAGGCGCGCGGGTAGCCGGCATAGACGCCGAGGAGCGCCGCGAGCGCCTCGAGCTGCCCGCGCGTGCAGCCGTGGCGGATGGCCCAGCGGGTGTGGGCGCGGAGTTGCTGCTCGGCGCCGCCCTGGGTGATCAGCGCCGCGACGACGACGAGGCTGCGATCGCGCAGGCTCAGCTCGTCGTCGACCCACGCGCCAGCCCCCGAGAGGATCGCCTCCTCGCCGAAGCGCGCGCCGACGTGTGCGGTGAACCACGACGCGACCTCCTCGCGCGGGATCTCGAACTGACTCGCGTAGACCTCCAACCCTTGTTCGTACCGTCGATCGGCCACCACCGCATCACCTCCACCGCGATAACTGACGACACTTTTGCTAAGTGTATCCACTTTGGAAGCCGCGCGCAACTGGCCCGGCGAGCAGTCCGGCGCATCAAAACAAGCGCGTGAAGAGAGGGGAAAAGGTAGACTCCGCTAAAGTAGACTCCGCTCTGGTACAGACGGCTCAGGCCCTGTGGCGAAAGCCTCGACCTAGCTGAACAACGCACAGATGCAGCCGACGTTTTGCGGCGGGGCCTATCGTACAAATCTGTTCATGATTGTCAGACCCCAGGACCGGCGGCGCACGCGCAGTGCCCTCGCGGAACTCGCCTTCCCGGCAGCGTCAACAGTTCGCTGAGCAAGTCCACGGGGGAAGTCATCAGATGGGGGCCTGCGCTGCGTGGGGACGCCGTGCGCTACCTGGCGCACACGTTGGACGCGCAGTGGTTCGTGCTGCCCGTCGCCGCGCAGACGCCGATGAGCGCCTGGAACCGCACGCCGCTGCAGGCGCTGATCGCGCTCGGGCTGCCGGCCGCGTGTCATCTTGCTCGCTTTGTGGGTCATAGGCACTCTCGATGATGCCGGTCGCGCGGCTTGCACGGCTGTAATGCCAGGCCCGCAAGGGGGAGAGCGAACGTCGCCGACCTGCTCGTCGGAACGACGCCAATTGTGGTCTCGCCCATCTCCGGTGACGACAGCGAAACAGGCCTCATCGAGAGTGCCCAAGAACCGCTTGTTTGCCGCGATCTTTGGGCGCTACCTTGCACCCACGCGCGGGTTGCGACGCCCTTTCGTGACGTGACTCCGCGGCGATCCGGGGCCGTGATTGACCGCATCTGGCTGCTCCCTGGCCCTATTCACTCCCCAGAAGGGACATTCCGTCTAGTGTAGCGGCGGAGCCCTCACTTCGTCACTGCGCCACTTATCGCTGAAGATATACCGCCATCAAGCTCGGAAGATGACAAGGGATGGTTTCATCGGCTACGAGACCGGAAGCGCGGCCTTTAGGCCCTAACCTAGAGAACGTGTCATGAGCCGCAATGGGAATGGCGACGCATCTTCTCGGCCATGTTTTTGGCCGCATGGGGGCCCTAAGGATGAGCCCGCATGGTGGGTCACTAGTGCGTATCAACTATCAGAACATGGCCGAGAAAATGCATTCTCGGCCATGTTGTACTGCTGAGGCGGGACAGCTCTTAGCGCGGGGCTTGCCCCGGCGCGGGGATCACGCCGAGTTGCTGCATCATGCCGAGCTGATCCGTTTCGTGCCAGTGCTCGGCAATCTTGCCGTCCTCGACGCGCAGGATGTCGATGGCCGTGGACGTGAAGCTCTTGCCGGTGGCCGGGATGCCCATGAACTCCCCCCGCTGTGTCCCTCGCGTCGTGTAGCGAGCGACTACCTTGTCGCCCTCCGCGATGAGGTCCTCGACGGTGACACTCATATCGGGCACGGCGGCGAAAAGGCCGGCGAAGAGCCGCTTGGCCCCCGCGCGGTTGCCCTCGGGCATCAGCGGGTTGTCGTGGGTCACGACGTCCGGGGCATATAACTCGTCAATGGCGGCCACGTTGTGCTTGTTGAAGGCTTCCTCGTACCAACGGCGGGCGAGGGCTTTGTTCTCTTCAGTGGACATCTTGGCTTCTCCTGTGTGTGATGCGGCCAGGGTCTGTCACACGGCATACTCACGATACACCCAATGGAGTGGTCCTGTCCGACACTTCGCCACGATTAGCTGGCTCTCCCGACCTTTTGGTGAGCGAGAATCAGCCCTGGCTGCGGGCAAATTGCCCGTGAGATGTCCTACTTCAAGCCATGCTACAAGCCCGCCTACATAGAGGCTTTTCCGCACGGGTGAATGACACTCAATTGATTCACCAAGTTGTCGGGAGAGCCAGCTAATCGTGGCGAGGTGTCGTCCTGTCCAGCCACGCCCTCATGGCCGTCCGCTGCTCAGGTGAGGCGGCCAAGCGTTCAGCGCACAGACGAGCGCACGATGAGCAGTGGCCGTGTTGCGGCTGGTGACACGTTCTCTAGTTTAGGGCCCTTTAGCCGATGACCAGCACTAGTCTGCCTCGAACGTGCCCGTACTCACTGACGCGGTGCGCTTCCGAGATCTCGTCGAGTGGGTAGGTGCGCTCGACGGGAAGCCAAAAGCGCCCGGCTGCGATGAGTGCTCCTATGTCAGTAAGCGCGTGAAAGGCGTGGCCTTGAAAGCCGTTGCTAAAGCGCACCTCGTGCTGTTTCGCTCCGTCGATGTCGGCGAGTGTCACCACGTGCTGCGGGCCGCCGGCGAGATCGATCAACGCGGGTAGCACGCCACTTCCGGCGACGTCGAGCGCGGCGTCGACGCCAGCGGGCGCGAGGGTGCGGACTCGTTCGGCCATGCCGTCGCCGTACGTCACGGGCGCTGCGCCGAGGAGTCGAAGGTAGTCGTGGTTGGCGGTACTGGCGGTGCCGATCACGCGCGCGCCGCGGGCGACGGCGAGCTGAACGGCGGTGCTGCCGATCCCACCTGCGGCGCCGTTGATGAGCAGGGTGATGCCACGGCCGACGCTGAGTTGGTCCAGGCTGCGCGTGGCCGTTTCGAGCGCGACGGGGAGGGCGGCGGCGTCGACGAAACCGAGGGACGGCGGGAGCGGCGCCCGATAGGTCAGCAGCGCCCGTTCGGCCGCTCCGGCGCCATCGTCGGAGACACCGAAGACCCGGTCGCCGACAGCGACATCTGTCACACCGTCTCCGACCTCGTCGACGACGCCCGCCACGTCGCGACCCGTCGTCTGCGGCAGCCCCGCGCCGAAGTTCAACAGGCCCTTGCGCAGCTTCCACTCGGTCGCATTGATGCCGGCCGCGTGCACGACGATCCGGATCTGTCCGGGACCAGGATGCGGGTCGGGAAGATCCACGATCTCGAGGACCTCGGGACCCCCGAACCGGCTGAATTGCGCTGCTTTCATCATGTTCCTCACTTTCGACGCGAGCTGTGCGCCGTTCATTTCGGTTTCCTGTTCAGATATATCTATAGAGGGGAGCACTCCCTCTCACGTGTCACATGAGAGGGGGTTGAGGGGTGAGGGTCTAGCCAGCCATCCGCGCGCTTGGCATGGCTTCCTCCAGCGTCGGCGACGCCAGCTCCGGCCCCACGGCCGCTTGCGCGGCGTAGTTGCGCCGCAGCAGCAGGCCGATTGCGGCGCCGACGAGCGCCGCGGCCACCATCACGCGGAAAGTATCGTCGAAGGACAGCGCCATGGCGCCTGTCACCAGCTCGTGCTGCAGGCGAGCCAGCACGGCGTGCGTCGGAGCCGGTCCGCTGTGGCGCACGGTGCGCGCCGCGCCGACCGCTGTCGCCACGTGGGACGTGATGCGCGAGGTCAAGATGGTGGACAGGCCGGCGATAGCGAAGCCGCTGACGACCTGCTGCAAGGCGTTGGTCAGGGAGGTGACGCGTGTCACCAGCGCCCGCGGCGCGGCGTTGATGATGTGCGTGGTCAACGGCATGAACATCAGCCCCATGCCCGCGCCGGCCAGCGCCAGCGGCAGGATCAGATCGCTCGCCTGGGTGCCAACGGTCACTTGCGACAGCAGGTAGGTTGAGACGGCCACCAGACCGAGGCCGGCGACCACCAGGGGCCGCGCGCCAATGCGGTCGAACAGCAGGCCCCCGATGGGCATGAAGACCGCCGCCGCGATGGCCTGGGGCAGGATGGCCAGACCGGTGTCGAAGGCGCCGAAGCCGCGCACCTGCTGCAGGAAGAGCGGCACCAGGAACAGCGACCCGAAGAGCGCCACCTGTCCCACCCACTGCGCCACGATGGCCAGACTGAAGTCGAGCGAGCGGAAGACGCGCAGCTCCAGCAGCGGGTTGGACGCGCGCAGCTCGGCGACGATAAAGGCCAGCAGGGCCACGGCGCCGATGGCCAGTCCCGCGATCGTGTTCGTCGCAGTCCAGCTGGTGGCGCCCGAGCTCACGCCGTAGGACAGCGCCGCGAAGGCCAGCGGACCCAGGATGGCCCCGTAGCGGTCCAAACCGGCGACCGCCTTGCGCTGCACGGCGGGCAACCCCAGGACGCCGACGATCAGGCCCACGATGCCAACCGGCAGGTTGAGCAGGAAGATATAGCGCCACGAGGCGTACTGCACCAGCCAGCCGCCGAGGACAGGGCCGATGGCGGGCGCGAACAGGATCGGCACGCCCATCATGCCCATCAGGGCGCCCACCTTATCGGGCGGGCTGATGCGGTAGATGTAGGCCATGGCCACCGGCATCACCGCGCCGCCGCCCAGGCCCTGCAGCACGCGGAAGGTGATCAGCATGATGCTGTCCGCCGCCGTCGCGCAGAGCACCGACCCGACGGTGAACAGGGCCACCGAGATCAGGAAGACCTGCTTGGCGCCGAAGCGGTCCGACAGCCAGCCGGCCAGCGGGATGATGGCGGCCTGCGCCAGCGTGTAGCCCGTGATGATCCACTGCAGCGTGGGCAGCGTGGAGTGCAGGTCGGTGACGAGCTTGGGCAGCGCGACGTTGACCGCCGTGCCGTCGAGCACCACCATAAAGACGCCGATGATGATCGCGATCAAGGGCACGATGACCGTGCCCATTCTGAAGGGCGCGTCGCCCTGCGCAGGACCCTGCGCCGTCGTGCCGGGAGCCATGGATGTTGCCACCGTCCGTCTGTCCTTTCGTTATCTGTCCGTATCGATCCGTTCGTCCCCCTCTCCCGTGGCCCGGCTGGACCGGGACCGGCCGCAGCCGGTCGGGGGCCAGTCCGCAGAGCGCAGCTGAGAGAGCCGGTTGGGCTGTCGGCTCCTCGGAGCCAAGAGACCAATCCGCATGGGCCAGGGGTGAGGGCCGCTATCCTTGACCTCCGTCGTCCCTCGTAGTACAATGAAAGAGGATACATGTCCACTTGATTAGAGTGTAGCGGACAAGTGTCCGTTTGTCAAACGCATGTGTGGAGGGAGGCCGAGATCGTGCTCAAAGAAGAGCGGGGGATCGAGGGCGACTCGTGGCGGCGCAAACTGCTCGCCATCCAGGAGCAGGTTACCGCGTCCTGCGCGCCGCCGCCGGAGCGACGGGACGCGGCGGAACATCGCCGTCACATCCTCGACGTGGCGCGCCGTTTGTTCGCCGAGCGCGGCGTCGACGACGTGAGCATGCAGGGGATCGCGCGCGCCGCCGGCGTGGGGCAGGGGACGCTCTATCGCCGCTACGCGCATAAGGGCAAGTTGTGCATGGCCCTGCTCGGCGAGAACGTGGCTCGCGCCGAGGACGAGTTGCGGACGTACCTCGCGTCGTGCGCGCCGTCCACCAGTGCGCGCGCGCAACTCGACTATGTGCTCTCCCGGCACGTGGCCTTCAACGAGGAGAACGCGCCGCTGCTGAGCGCCATGTTCGAGGCGGAGGCGTCTGGCGCCAACCGCCGCGCGGCCCACTACGACAACCGCCATTACGACAACCGCCGCGCGTCCCGCTACGACAACCCCTTCTACCAGGCGCAGCATGAGACCGTGGAGACGCTGCTGCAGCGGGCGGTGACGCGGGGCGAGCTCCCGTCGCTGGACACGGCCTACGTCGCCGATGCCATCCTGGCCTCGCTGGCGATCGACCTCTACATCCACCAGCGCACGCGGCAGGGCTACACGCCCGAGCGCATCATGGGGTCCATTCGCCAGTTGTACATCGACGGCCTGTACGCTGGTGCCGGGCGGGCGGAGTAGCAGGGCATCGTGTCTGCGCCGCAAGATACGAGTCAGCGGGCGCCCGTCAACAGCCGGTCGAGCTTGCGCGTCGCGACACGCAGGAGGAGCGCGAGCAGCGCGGCGGCGACCGCGCTCGGCGCGCTCCTTGTCCTCCGGACGCGCCTAGCCACCTAGCCACCCTCCCGTGCGACACCCCGTCATGCGTCCTGCTCCCACCCATACCCTGTGCCCCGTCGCTGCGCGCGGGGCCGGCCTCACGCCCGTTCTGCGCGGGCGTCTAGCGCGGCGATGGTACTAGCGCGGCGATGGTACTAGAGCTACGGGTAGTACCCACCCCAAGATAAAGAGTAGCTCCACGGCCGTACCAAAGCTCCATTTTCCCGTGTGAAACGGGGCTCCAGCGTAGCTCCATGCCTGTGGTACTAGCGCTACGGATGGTACCACGTTTCGCGGCCCGATGGTACCATGATCCGAGGCCCGTTGGAGCCCCATAGTACTAAAATAGCACCATGATCTGAGGTCCTGGATGGGCTCGTCGCACCACGCCGGGCGGCGCTGTGGCGCTCCCAGGAGGGCTAGCGGTGGCCGTCCAGACGAGGCCGCACGACGCGCAGGACGGCGCGGGCGAGCAGGACGGCGCGGGCCACGTACGCGCCGGCGAGGGCGGCGGCGAGGGCCGCCGCCAGGAGGGGAAGGGCCGTCTAGGAGGGTCGCGGCCCTGCGCCCGCTCGTCCCCAGAGGCTTACAACGACCCGGTCAGACCGATGAAGCGTTCGAGCAACCGCCCCCGCCAGGCCCACCGCACGAGGATTGTCCAGACGGCGAGGGCGATGACGACCAGGCCGATCTCCCGCAGCCCCAGTGGAGAGAGCGCGAACAGGGCACGCAGCGGAGGCGCCACGCTGACGGCGACGAACGCCGCCGCCAACCCGGCCGCGAGGGCCGTGGGCCGCCAATCGCCGCTCAGCGCGGCGGCGCCGGTCCACCACGCCGTCGGCGGCTCGACGAACACAACTAGGAGCACGCCGGAGAGGACCAGGAAGCTCACCAGCGCGGTCTGCGCCGTCGCCTGATCGGACGCGGAAACCCGCGTGAGCTGGGCCTGGGCCTGGACGATGGGGCGCAGGGGCGCGCCGGCCCGCGCGAGGTGCGACAGCAGCGCGCCGTAGAACACCAGCAGGGATAGGGCGCCGGTCAGGACCACGGGCGGCAGGACGACGCGGGCCAGGCGTCCGCCCACCGGCCCCGTAGACGTTGGACCCGGCCGCGCCCACAGGACCAGGAACACGCTCGGCACGCCCACACTCAACAGCGTCACCAGCGAGCTTTGGCGCAGCGCCAGGGGGAACTCCCCCACGACGAGCGCCGACAGAATCACCAGGCCAACGCTGGCGATGCGCGTCAGGAACAGGCTGAGGATGTGGCGCATCCCGTTGACGATGCGTTGCCCCTCGGCCACGGCGGGGACCAGCGCCGCGAACGAGTCGTCCAACAAGACGAGGTCGGCGACCCCGCGCGTGGCCTGGCTGCCGCTCTGCATGGCGATCCCCAGGTTCGCCGCTTTGAGGGAGAGCACGTCGTTCACCCCGTCGCCGATCATCGCCACGTAGGCGCCCCGCGCGCGCAACACCCGGACCAGATGCTCCTTCTGCTGCGGGGTGATGCGCCCGAAGACCGTGCCCGCGGCGGCGGCGGCGGCGAACGCGGCCTCGTTCATCGTCGCCAGATCCAGGCCCGACACGAGCCCCAGGTCGCCCCCGTCCGCCCCGAGTCCCGCCTGCCGCGCCAGCGCCGCCACGGTCTCCGGGTTGTCCCCCGAGATGATCACGGGGCGCACGCCCGCCTTGATGAAGGCGGCCAGGGCGTCGCGCGCCTCGGGGCGTAGCTCGTCGGAGAGGCTGACCAGCCCGAGCGGGGTCATACCCCCCGGTAGGCGTGTCGCATCCCCGTGATCCTCCAGGGTTGTCGTCGGAGCGTGGACCACGAGGAGCACCCGCAACCCGCAGTTCGTCAGGGTGCGCGCCTGGGTGGCAATCTCGTCCCACGACGCGCCAGCGCCGGTCGTCGCGAGAGACGGGCGCAGCATCTCGGGAGCGCCGAGCGCATAGACGCCGCGCACCGGGGGCTGGTCGACATCGTCGCCATCGCCCACGGCTCCGGAGTCGTCGAACACCACGGCGCTCCACTTGCGCGCCGATGAGAAGGGTATCTCGGCGACCGCTCGGTGCGGGGGGGCCGGATAGGCGGCGGCGATGGCCGCGCTGGTCTTGTTCCCGCTGCGCCCGCTCGCGGCCAGGACGCCCAGGACGCGGCCCACCTCCGCCTCCGTCAGGCCGAACGGATGCACGCCCTCGACGTGCAAGCGGTTGGCGGTCAGCGTACCTGTCTTATCCAAGCACAGGGTGTTCACCTCGGAGAGCGACTCGATGGCGTTGCTTTGCTGCACCAGCACGCCGTGGCGGGCGATGCGCACCGCCGCGAGCGCGTAGGCCACCGCGATGGAGAGGAATAGCCCGTTGGGCACCAGACTGGCGATGATGGTCGCATTTTGGACGCTGTGGGCGGGGTCTGTGCCGGTGATCAACGCGCGGGTGAGCAGCAGGAGCTCGATGTAGGCCACGATCAACAAGACCGCCCGGATCACGAGGTAGACCTCGCGCTGGAGCGGCGTCAGGATGCGACGGAAGGCGCGCGCGCCGGCCGTGATCTGGCTAGCCACGCTCTGCGCGCCGACGCGCTCGGCCGCGTAGCGGGCGCGGCCCGTGACGCAGAAACTGCCGGAATAGACGAGGGCGCCGGCCACCTTGGGGACCAAGTCGGACTCGCCGGTGAGCTGCGACTCGTCCACATCCATGCGCCCATCGCCGACCACCCGCCCATCGACCACGATCTGGTCGCCCGGCCCAACCACGAGCACGTCGCCGACGACGAGGTCTGCGGGGGAGACCGCGCGCTCCCGTCCGTCGCGGACCACCGTCGCCTGGGGGCGTGTCAGCAGGGTGATGTGGTCGAGCGTGCGCTTGGCGCGGACCTCCTGGACGACGCTCACGAGCACGTTGAGCGCGACCACGCCGGTCGAGACGAGAGCATCGGTCGGGCGCCCGAGCAGGACGAGCGCGAGGCCGAGTAGGAAGAGGCTCACATTGATGAAGGTAAAGACGTTCTCGCCAATGATTTGCCGGTAGGAGCGTCCGGTGGGCGGGGGCGCACCGTTGCCCAGGCCCCGTGCCCGTCGCGCCCGCGCCTCCCCTTCAGAGAGACCATCGACGTCCGACCCTGCGGGGGCCGCTGGGGCCGCTGGGGCCGCCGGGGCCGCGGGAGGTGCCGGGGCCACTGGAGGTGCCGACGCCGTTGGCTCATCGAGGCGCGTCGGCGGCCTGAGTCCTGTCTCATCGGTGGGCTGTGTCAGTGACATGCCTGTCCCTCTCGCTGTGTGCTGCGGGAGCCAGAGGCGGCGGACCCCGAGTTGGGGCCTGCGCTGGCCGGGAACCGTCGACCCGCGTCGCCCGGCAATGCTTTGTCCCCTCGTATCCGCTCCCACACAGCATACGCGACGGACGCCATCGGCCTCATCCGACAGGTAGCCAAGCGGGACCGCAACGCAGGCCATAGGGCCTGCCCCCGAGATCAATCATCGCTGGCCCGTCGTTTCGCGCCTCTACATGTCACCCAGGATGTCGGCGCACGTACCCACGCTACCCCCATTGTACTGGCCTGCATAGCGATGACCGGACCCCTGGTCAGTACGCCTGGATGGGGAAAAAGGGCTGCGCTATATGCTAAGGAAGGCGGGGCCGGTTGCGGCGAGGAGAGGGCCAGGGTGACGATGGGCAATGAGACGGGGCTATCATTGGGGAATGATAGCGGAGCGGTGGCGCATGTGCTGGTCATCGATGATGACCGCAAGATCACCGCTGCCCTGCGGCGTGGTCTGGCCTATCAGGGCTACCGGGTTGACGTGGCGCACGATGGGACCGCGGGCTTAGAGCTAGCCCGACGGTGGGCGCCCGATGTCGTGATCCTGGACATCCTGATGCCCGGAATCGACGGGCTGGAGGTCTGCCGCCGCTTACGGGCGGGCGGTGATGTGCGTGTGCTGCTCCTGACGGCACGCGATAGCATCGAGGATCGGGTCGTCGGGTTGGAGACCGGCGCCGACGACTATCTGGTCAAGCCGTTCGCATTCGCCGAGTTGCTGGCCCGCGTGCGCGTCCTGCTGCGGCGGCGTCAGGGTGACGCCCCGCCGCTCCTCCTGCGCTATGGCGACCTGGAGGTGGACACGGCCGGCCGCACGGCGCGGCGGGGTGGCCGCGCGATCGCGCTCACCACCACCGAGTATGAGCTGCTGGATCTCTTGCTGCGCCATCCACGCCAGGTGCTCACCCGCGACCAACTGCTGGACGGGGTGTGGGGCCGCGACGCCGCCGTCGACCCGCATGTCCTGGAGGTGTACATCGGCTATCTGCGGCAGAAGCTGGAGGCCGGCGACGAGCCACGTCTGATCCAGACGGTGCGCGGGGCCGGCTACGTCCTGCGCGAGCCCTGACGCATGCGCGCCACCGCTCGCCTCGTCGCCTGGGCTGCGTCGCCCCCCGCCTGGTGGCCGTTCTGGCTGCCGGTGGCCTCGCTGCGCTTCCGCCTGACCCTGTGGTATACCGCCGTCGTCGCCGCGACCCTCCTCCTCGCCGGCGCGGCGCTCTACATCCTCCTCCTCCTCACCCTGAGCGCCCAGGCCGACCAGGTGACCGCGGGCCTCGCGCGGGACCTCGCGCGGGCGGTGCAGGTCCGCCACACCCCACCGCCCGGCACCCTGGTGGTGACGCTCCCGCGCACGAACGTCTTCGGCGCGGCGGACACCTTCGCTCAGGTGTCCGATCTGCGTACAGGCCGGGTGGTGGCGCGCTCGGTCACCCTCGGCGATCAGACCTTGCCATTCCTCCCCGACGCGCTCGCGGCCGCGCGTCACGGTCAAACGATGGCCCGTGTGCTCGAACCTGAGGAAAACCGTCTGCACGTCTACAGCGTGCCCCTGCGCGTCGCGGGCCGCGTCGTCGGGGTCGTCGAGGTCGGGCGTACCCTCGCGGGCGACGAACGCCTGCTCGAAATCCTGCGCCTGGTGCTCGGGCTCATCGCGGGGCTGGCGCTGCCGACGGCGGCCGTGCTCGGCTGGATCTTGGCCGGGCGCGCCCTGGCGCCGATCGGGGAGTTCGCGCGCGCGACGGAAGAGATCGGCCGGGCGCGTGACTTCTCGCGCCGTGTCGCCCATCACGGCCCCCGAGACGAGGTCGGGCATCTCGCCGGCACGGTGAACGGCATGCTGGCCGCGTTGGAGGTGACGCACCGCGCCCTTGAGGCGGCGCATCGCGACCTGGCGGACGCCAACGCGCGCCTGGAACACGCGCTGGCCGTCCAGCGTCGCTTCGTGGCCGACGCCTCGCACGAGCTGCGCACCCCGCTCACCATCATCCGAGCCAACGCCGACGTGCTGGGCTGGGCCGACGCGGGCGACGCGACCGAGCGCGCCCAGGCCGTCGCCGACCTCGCCGGCGAGGCGGAGCGCATGGGCGGGCTGGTCGATGGCCTGCTGACCCTCGCGCGGGCCGACGCGGGGCAGGAACTGGCGCTTCGGCCGACGCCGGTGCTCCCGTTGCTGGAAGACGCGTACCGCCGGGCGCGGACCCTGGCAACCGGGCAGCGGATCGCGCTGGAGCGGGCCGATGATGCGACGGCGCTGGTCAACCCGGAGGCTCTCGAACAACTCCTGCTCATCCTGATCGAGAACGCCCTCAAGTACACGCCGCCCGCTGGCCGCGTGGCGCTCGCCCTCTGCCGCGATGGGACGCAGGTGCGCCTGTCCGTGGCGGACACGGGTCTGGGCATCGCCCCGGCGGACCTGCCCCATATCTTCGAGCGCTTCTACCGCGCCGAGGCCGCACGCGGGGTGGGCGGTAGTGGTCTTGGCCTCGCGATCGCGTGGTGGCTTGCCGAACGGCAGGGGGGCCACATCGACGTGGCGAGCATTCCCGGACAGGGGAGTATCTTCACCGTCGTCCTCCCCGCCGTTCACCCCCGCTAGCCCGCCCCGCGCCACATTCTTACCCTATTCTGAGGGTCCTCTGAGGATGCGCTGAGGGAGGCCACGTAGACTGGAGGTATGGTCGCGCCGCGCCATGCGCTCTGACGTGGACGGGATGCGAGAGCGCCGCCACACCGCCACCCCCGCCCTTGATAGCGGCCCCACGAGAAAGGCAACACGCGACCGGTATGCTCCACTTCGCCACACACGACCTGACACACTTGCTCACCGCCTACGGCTACTGGGCCGTCCTCCTCTTCGTCGCGATCGAGAGCACGGGCATCCCCTTCCCCGGTGAAACGATGCTCATTATCGCCGCCGTCTACGCCGGTACCACGCACCACCTGGCCATCCCATTCGTGATCACGGCCGCGGCGGTCGGGGCGATCCTGGGCGACAACCTCGGTTTCTGGGTCGGGCGCGAGGGCGGCTATCGCCTGCTGCGCCGCTACGGGCATGTCATCCGCCTGGACGAGCGCAAGCTGAAACTGGGGCAGTACCTGTTCAAGAAACACGGCGGCAAGGTCGTCTTCTTCGGGCGCTTCGTGGCGGTGCTGCGTGCGTGGGCCGCCTTCCTGGCCGGGACCAACCGCATGCCCTGGCCGCGTTTCCTGGCCTTCAACGCCGCCGGCGGCATTGTGTGGGCAACCCTCTACGGGCTGGGTGGCTACGTCCTGGGCGACAACATCCACCGCCTCACGGGGCCGATGGGCATCGCCTTCGTGGCCCTGGCCGCGGTGGTCATCATCGCTTTCTTCGTCTACCTGCGCCGCAACGAGCACCGGCTGGAGGAGGAGGCCGAGCGGGCGCTGCCCGGCCCCCTCGACGCCTACCAGCCGGACGGCGAGCACGACGGACAGGGGGAGCGAGGCGACGGCGACCGCCGGTCGGGAGCGGCGCGAGGAGAAAAGGTGAAAGGATAAAAACCATGCAGGATGCGATTCAACAGGCGGTGGAGGGGCTAGCCCTCCACAACACGGCGGCGCGCGTCGTCGTCATCCTGTGCGCGGCCGCGCTCGTTTACCTGCTGGGCCTCGCCTGGCTGGTGGTGGTGCAACGCCACATGCGGCGGATCACGCTGCGCACGGCGATCCGCGTCCTGGCGTTGGGGGTGCTGGTCGCGCTCGGCTCCAAGGTGCTGACCCACGTCATCATTGACCCACGCCCCTACATCGCGGCGCACACGCGCCCCCTCATTCCGGTCTCGCACGACAACGGCTTCCCCTCCGACCACACCCTGCTCGCCGCCGCCCTCACGGCCAGCCTCTGGTGGATCGACCGGCGCCTGCTGCTCGCCTTCGCCGGCGGCACCCTGCTGGTCATGCTGGGACGACTCGGCATCGGCGCCCATCATACGCTCGACGTGCTCGGCGCCGTGGGCATCGCGGTGGTCGCGGCGCTCATGGCCCGCGCCGTCCCCTTCCCGGTCACCTGGGATCGGCCTCTCCTCCCGGCGCTTCGCAGTGCGTCACGGGAGATCGCGCGGCCTATCGTGCGACGGGACCCCCTGGCATAACCGCTGCAGGGGGTGGATCGACGCAGCAGGGGGCGGCGACAGAGGTGCGGTCGGCACAGTCACGATAGCGCGATTAGGAGGGTAGGTCATGGCGATTGAGAACACGCGGGATGCTTTCCTTTACGCCCTGGGCGACATCTACGATGGGGAAAATCACCTCCTAGATGCGCAGCAACACATGTTCGAGCACGCGACCGATGCGGAACTCCTGGGCGTCCTGCGCCCCCACATCGCCCAGACGGAGCGGCACGTCATGGCGTTGGAAGGCGTTTTCCGCCTGTTGGGTCAGGAGCCGAAGGGTGTGACGAGCCACGCGGCCAGGGGCTTGGGCGACGGAGCCAGGCAGGCGATCGGCGAGGCCAGGACCGAGGCGCTGCGCGACTACGTGATCGCCGGCGCCGCCGCACAGGTCGAGCACTTCGAGATCGCGAGCTACACCGCCTTGATCGCGGAAGCGCGCGAACTGGACCTGCTGAGCGGGGTAGAGGACCCGCTGCGCGACAGCTTGCGCCAGGATCGGGAGATGGTCGAGGCGCTCGCGCAACTGACGCCGCGGCTGCTGCGGACGGCGCTGCGGCGCGAGGGTGCGCGGCCAGGTCCCCTGGCCGGCGTCACGGAGGACACGGCTGGCGCTGCGTCCGTCGTGGTTAACACGTCGCGGGGATCGGACATCCTGATCGACGACACGCGGGCTCCCCTGGAGACGACCAGAGGGACAGGGCCAGAGGAAGCCCCGGAGTGATCATCCGAGGTGGGTCCCCGGCATCCCACCTATCCCGCGCCGGCTGGTTGGCTGACTGGCGTTGTGTCGCGCGTGCGCCGTCACGCAGCGCGATCCATCCAGGGTGACGTTGTGGGTGGTCGGAGTGGTCGGACTGGACACGTCCAACACAGGCGAGAGTGGGAGCGAGTATGGAGCATAGTATCGCGCAGTTTGTCCTGACCCTATTCACGGTGCTGGGTTACGGCGGTATCGCCGTCGCCATGGCCATCGAGAGCTGTTGCATCCCGCTGCCGAGCGAGCTGATCATGCCCCTCGCCGGCTTCCTAGCCTTCCAGCAGCGCTTCAACCTGTGGGGCGTCGCCCTGGCCGGCGCGGTCGGCTGCGTCATCGGCTCCCTCGTGGCATATGGGATCGGGTCTGTCGGGGGGCGGCCCCTGCTCCTGCGCTACGGCCGCTACGTGCTGATCTCACCGCACGACGCCGACCGCGCCGATGCCTTCTTTGCCCGCTACGGCGCCCCCGCCATTTTCCTCGCGCGGCTGCTGCCGATCGTGCGCACCTTCATCTCGCTCCCGGCGGGCATCGCGCGCATGCACCTCGGCACGTTCGTCGTCTACACGTTCCTAGGCTCGCTGCCGTGGTGCCTGGCGCTGGCCTTCGCCGGCTATGTGCTGGGCGCGCACTGGCAGGATGTCGGCGGTGTCCTACACCGGTTCGACCTGCTCATCGCCGCCGCCCTCGTCGCGCTCCTGGCCCTGTTCGTGTATCGCCATGTGCGCCACCCCGCGCCGGGCGCGCGGGCATCGGATAGGCGGACACCCGGCGCGGAGGCGGGTCGGCCCCGATGAGGGCGTCCGGCGTGGAGCTACGGAGTGGCCGCGGCTCGCTGGTCGCCCTGTTCCTGGGCGTGCTCGCGCCGCTGTGGGCCTTCGGCGCGTTGGCTGAGGACGTGTGGCGGCGCGAGGGCGTCGCCTGGGACGCGCCGATCCTCCGGGCCATCCATCGGGTCGCCACACCGGGGCTCGACCGGCTCGCCATCGCCGTCACGACCGCGGGCGGCGCGGGCGGCCTGGTCCCGCTCTGTCTGCTGGCCCTCGGCGTCCTACTCGCCCGCCGCCGTCGGCGCGCCGCGACCTTCGTGGCCCTGGCCTATGGCGGCACCCTGGCGCTCGACGGGCTGGTCAAGATCGTTTTCCATAGCGCCCGCCCGCACCTGTGGGCCTCGCTCGCGCCCGAAACGGGGTACGGGTTCCCCAGCGGGCACGCCATGGGCTCGATGGGCCTGCTGGCCGCGCGCGTGGCCCTGGCCTGGTCCACGCGCTGGCGCTGGCCGGCGCTCATCGCCGGGGTCCTGGCCATCGCGGCGATCGGTCTCTCGCGCCTCTACCCTGGGCGTCCACTACCCCAGCGACGTGCTCGGGGCCTGGGCGGCCGCGCTCGCCTGGGTCGTCGGCCTGCGCCTGGTCCTCCTGGCCCGTGCCAGCGCGCGGCCCGTGGCCTCCGGCTCGTCGCTGTAGCGGCGCCGGGTGAGGCGCGCGGCCGTCGATCGGGACGGCACGCGGGTCGTGCGTACGGTGTCAGCGGCGATGCCCTACCGGGACCCGGTGAGCGGGACGGCGACGACGGGCGGCCTCGCCACCGTCACGATCCGCGAGCGGCCGTGAGCCCGGATGCCTGCCCGTACCCTGTGCCCCGTCGCTGCGCGCGGGGCCGCCCGTGCCAGCCGTGCGCGCGGGCGTCTAGCGCGGCGATGGTACTAGCGCGGCGATGGTACTAGCGCGGCGATGGTACTAGCGCGGCGATGGTACTAGCGCGGCGATGGTACTAGCGCGGCGATGGTACTAGCGCGGCGATGGTACTAGCGCGGCGATGGTACTAGCGCTACGCGTCGCCACTCACCCAGGGTAAAGAGTAGCTCCATGGTCGCGCTAAACCCCCATTTTCCCGTGTGAAACGTGGCTTTATCGTAGCTCCATGCTTTTGGTACTAGAGCTACGGATGGTACCATGATCCGCGGCCCGATGGTACCACGCTGCGAGGCCCGTTGGAGCCCCCGTCGCACTAAAATAGCACCATGATCTGAGGCCCCTGGATGGGCTCGTCGCACCACGCCAGGCGGCGCTGTGGCGCTCCCAGGAGGGCTAGCGGCGGCCGTCCAGACGAGGCCGCACGACACGCAGGACGGCGCGGGCGAGCAGGACGGCGCGGGCCACGTACGCGCCGGCGAGGGCGGCGGCGAGGGCCGCCGCCACGATGTTGAGGGCCGTCGCGGAGGCATGGGCCAGCGGAGTGAGGAGGACGGCGAGGGGGCCGGTGAGAGCCGCGAGCACGAGGGCGGCGAGGCAGAGCGTCCAGACGCGGGCGCGCGCGTGAGCGGCGGTCATGTGGCCCTCCCCTGGCGCGTCTCTCCTGTGCGCGGCACCGCGCAGCACACGCGTCCCCTGGCGACGCGGGGCCTCACCGACAGGAGCGCAGGGCGAGGCGTCAGGAGGCAGGGGCGTCGGTGAGCCAGCGATGCAGGGCGGGGCGGCGCAGGCGCGCGAGGGCGCGGGCCTCGGCCTGCTGCACGGCCTGGCGCGTCAACCCGAGGCTGCGGCCGATCTCCTGGAGGGTGCGCGGGGGCTCCCCGTCGAGGCCGTGACGGGCGGCGAGGATGGCGCGGTCACGCGGGGTCAAGCCGGCGAGGGCGGCGCGCACGGCGGCGGCGAGCTCCCGTGCCTCGGCTTCGGCGTCGGGCCGGTCAACGGCGGGGTCGGGGAGGAGGTCGCCCAGGGTCGTAGACTCGCCGTCGCCCATCGTCAGGTCGAGGGGGACGGGGGCGGGCAGGGGCGCGGTGAGGGCGTCCACGCGGGCGGGGGGGAGGCCCGTCGCGGCGGCGAGCTCGCCGCGGGAGGGCGGATGACCCAGCGCGGCGTGGAGGGCGTGGGCCTGGCGGGCGAGGTGCGCACGCTCGTCCTGCACATTGATGGGGACGTGGGCGAGGGGGACCTGGAGGGCCAGGGCGCGGCGGAGCGCCTGCTTGATCCACCAGACGGCGTAGGTGGAGAACTTGTAGCCGCGCGCGGGGTCGAAGAGATCGACGGCGCGCAGGAGGCCGACGGTGCCTTCCTGCACGAGGTCGTCGAAAGGGAGGCCACGGTG
>JAABUU010003553.1_pt1 | contig 19691 bp, 17 predicted proteins | sample 5559301 | NCBI WGS metagenome assembly JAABUU01 (sample SAMN10711884, study PRJNA513360) | rock metagenome | isolation source: Antarctica rocks | place: Antarctica: Victoria Land, Richard Nunatak white | reverse complement strand
GACTGGGATCAGGGTGAATTGAAGCAGGCATTGACACCTCCGAGTCTGCTCCGGAAGCTGAAAGAGCCTTTATCGAGCAGAAAACTCTCAACTCGTGAAGAGATCATTCTTTTGGAGGGCTCCAGATTGAATGGATTTGTATTCCCGCCATGGAAATCAGGTCCGGAACCCTCTGAGTTCGAGCTGAAGGACGGACATGATCGTTTTTTGTATGTAGAGCAGGTCTAGAATCCAAACTTGCGTCATTGAAACATGGTAATGTTCGAGTTTGTCTAACTAACATAGAGACACTGCAGATTTGCGACTATCAAGCTCGCAGTTGGAGGTCTTCGACGGCTGGAAGAGGCCCGAAGAGCTCTTCTCAACTCCAAATCTTGGGTTCGAGGACGGAGACACTAAGCTTGGCCCAACGATGGTTTCACATGCCACGGTTGACCTCGTGCAAGACATTACTACAGATTGCTCTGTAGTTGCGAGCCTGTGCGCTGCTACGGCCCGAGCAGAGAGGGGGCATACCAAGGTAAGGCAATGAGTGGTTTCAACAAGACAGAATCTTGATCGTGCTGAGTCCTGTCATTTCAGATCATATCCTCGATACTATATCCTCATGATCAAGATCGGATGATACCTTCCATATCTCGAAGTGGCAAATATGTCTTTCGTCTCCACTTCAATGGGACCTTCAGAAGGGTCGTGATTGACGATCGTCTACCAGCTTCAAGTACCTCCAGGTCATTACACGTCATCGACCGAAATAACCCAAGACTACTTTGGCCCGCGCTGATTGAAAAAGCTTACCTAAAGGTCAGAGGTGGGTATGATTTTCCAGGCAGTAATTCGGGTACCGACCTCTGGGTCTTGACGGGCTGGGTACCAGAACAGGTGTTTCTTCAGAGGTAAACGGCTTCCCGATGATTAGTCTTCTCTATCTGCCATATATCCAATTTCATTGTGTAATCGAGTCTCAGGGTGTTTGATGACAGTTTGAGATTCTATTGTGTATCTGCTGATACTTTACACGAACAGTGGAGATATAATGCCAAGCAGGTTGTGGCAGCGTGTTCATAATGCTTGGAGTTATGGTGACGTCCTGCTTACTATAGGCACAGGAAGGCTGACCGAGAAGGAGGAGGATGGACTTGGCTTGGCGGGTCAACATGACTACGCAGTGCTGGACATGAAAGAGATTGGTGGACAACGTCTCGTCCTAGTGAAGAATCCATGGTCACGAGGAACCACTTGGAAAGGTACTGTACCAGGAATTAGTACGGGAAGAAATAGCAAGAAAGACCAAGTCGTTAGAGCGTCAACACGGTCCTTTGAGAGTAGCATGCCCGGCATAAGTTCACTTGAGCCGGGTACCTTCTGGATGGACCTGGATAACGTCTTTCAATACTTTGAGTCCATATACTTGAACTGGAATCCGGGTTTGTTTTCTTGCCGGCATGACGTTCATTTCTCCTGGGATCTTACCGATCGTCGCAGCGCTCAAGGATGCTTCTTCGGCAATCCGCAGTACTCTATCATGTCAAGCACAGGTGGTATCATGTGGCTTCTTCTCAGCAGACACTTCAAAACAACTCGAATGACTGACAACCCGGATTCATATCAGTCAGAGTCTGCTATACAAAACGACGTAGGTTTTATAAGCTTATATGCCTTTGAGCATGCAGGACAGCGAGTTTGCCAGAGTGATGGTGCTTCGCAGCGCGGTCCGTATGTCGATTCGCCCAATACCTTATTACGCTTCGACGCGGCGCCGAAGATTGACTACACGATTGTTGTCTCAGAACAGTACCTTCCTTGCTGCAAACACAATTTTACTCTCACCGCTTTCTCACTCGGACCTCTCGTCATTGCGCCGGCAGCAGAGAAGCATACATACCGCACTGAGCAGGAGGGAGCCTGGAGTACTCTCAGTGCCGGAGGCAACGCTAACTCATCTTCTTACTCCTCAAACCCGCAATTCTCACTTCAAGTACCAGCCACGTCAGACGTTGCTCTCCTGCTAGAAACCAGCAGAGTGGATCTTTCGGTGAACGTCAAGCTTATATGGGCAGGTGGTAAGCGTGTCACCACCGTCACCACACGAGACATCGCCGGTGACAGCGGAGAATATCGGCGTGGCTCCGCGCTGGCTGAAGTGCGAAAGGTCCCTGAAGGACTTTACACCGTAATCTGTTCTTCATTCGAGCCCGGTCAGCTGGGCAAATTCGTCCTCCGGACCGGGACCATGGTGAAATGCATCGTCAAGCCACTACCTGTTGAAGGGGCTGGAAGACTCAGACCGTGGGTGCAGTCGGCTCGCTTCTTGCCAGGCGTCAATAGAGTGTTTGCCCCACTTTCAGTTCGAAGGATTACGCGGTTGAAGGCGACTGCTTGTCATCAAGCGCAACGTGGAGGGGAACCTGCTTCTGCCCGCTCACCTCTCAAGATCAGTCTCGAGCTCGGGCAGCGGGCTAGCAAAGACGTTCTCGTGGTCAGCGCCAATGATGACTTCAGCGACTCGCCAGGAGGAGTGCGTATTCCAGATATCGACTTACTACCCGAGATGCAAGGTAAAGGGGGACTGTGGCTAGTCATAGAGAGACTAGGTGGATCCAGTGCCGATAGAGAGGAGCATGTCGAGGTTGAGCTGTTGAGTGAAGGCCCGGTAGAGGTAGGCCAATGGGCCTCTGATAGTGAATGAGATTCGTTTGGAGCCTTTGGTCGCCGTTTGCTGCTCAAAATGTGATGTCCAGGATAGCCCACTGTAAACGTCTGGGCCACCCCATTAGGGTTCCACAGAGAACAGTCAGCTCCCTCCTCATTGGTCACACAAGAATACGATCGTGCTCCGTCAACTGAGGTGGCCGACTGTTTCACTGTCTTCACGTTTGGTTGTGCACCTACCCCGAAGAGGGTACGTTCGCAGAAGGGCGGTATCTCAAACATGGCGTTGGAAATTGGGTGCAGGATTTGCAAGTGGATGTTCTGGCTTTTCGTAAACGGATGCTCTACCTACACGAGAAGATTTCGGTCTTTCTCCTGGAACTTAAATGCGAGTTTCACCCACTACCCTGGACATACCCACAGTCCAATGTTCTATGCGTATAAGTGAGTAGCTTAGCGTAGCTTTAGACCAGCGATGGAGGAGTTTTAGGGTATATTCCCGGTAATTCTGCATATCCAAGACCTGAACCTTCTCTGTCTATCCTCGCCACCAATGATACACACTAATCAACCTCTTGGCTATGCTCATCAAGATGATCCCGCTTTAGCAACCACGCAAGAGCATCTCGAACACATGAGCCGAGAACAACGCGGACAACCCACGTCCGCCAGTGACAAGGGGATCCCGCAAGAGACGAATCATCAAGAACTCATCCCGCCGAACCACTCGATACCCCGCGTCCGACCACCACCAGGTAAAGCTATCGTATCAATCAGCTCATGCATACCATCCGTCGACGCAAGCCCTCCTGTACCCGCCCAACGCAAAATCGCCCAAACAGCCTTCCCCTCACGTACTTGCCCGCCACTCGGTGCTTCTAGGAACGTGGATCACAAGCGGAGTACTGAAACATCGTCTTCACACTCATCCAGCATTTCCTTCTTGATGGCATTGAGACGTATGAGAAACATCAAGCAGCAAAGATAACTCAAACCATGCAGGGGCGGGGGGCTGGTCAGCTACCATGGATGCGAATGATGATCGTCCTCGACCTATACGCAGCGAAGATGCATTATCTGACTTCTCACCAGAAGACTCCATATCCAAACACGTATCTTTCTGTCCTCGATCTCCGCCGCTCAATTTGCCGACATGGCAGGACTCCACCAGTCAGGATCGAAGGACGAGGATGAGGACGAGGACGAGGACGAGGACGGTCTCGTGTCGGTTGGAGATAGGGGAACCTGGGGTTCTCCGCGCGAGTACGACATTATCGTTTCAGAGACGACAATTCCGTCTCTGTCTCTGGCTCGATTATGGGAAGGTTTTATCCGGAAGCGATTTCCTCATCTTGTAGCGTCGTCCATGAAGGAGCAGATGGCGGAGATAGAGTTGGAGGCAGCGAGGGAGACGGCGAGTGGGCGGGGTGCCTCTCTAGGGACGACTAGACTGACATGGATAATGTAGTGGTAGCCATATCATAGCACCTTCGAACAATGTTTCTGCCTGCTTTATCCTGTCCGCTCAATTCAAAGACTACCGAGGGATTTCTTTCCAAAACAATTCATCAGCATCCTTGCCGGGGATAAGAAGCTATTGTAGAAAGCACTTAAGCTCTTGATTCCATACCGAGCGCAACGCCGGCGTCTTCTTTACCTTATGACAGACATCCTTTGGTGACAGTGGTAAGAAAAGCGTGCGTGTGTGACAGATGAGCGCCTTTGTTCCATCGTTCAGTATTGTCCCGTGCTTTAGCAGCAATAAAACCCCGGCTCTCAACTCCCTACTGCACAACCCAATCCCTCAACAACACCGTTGGAAACCCCTGGTCGCACCCGTGTCTGGAAAATAGGAAACGGTCAAGATGGTATCAACACAAAGGCCGAATATCGCTACAGAATGTTTGTAGCAAGTAACAAAAACAGAAATGGGAAGTTGCTCGAGGGAGAAGGATGTCGTGAGCTTATGGAGGCTGTCACCCGCCCAGCCGTCGCCTCCTTCCCCTATTGCCACCTTCGGGTCTCTGCGCCAAAACCTCCCGCAACTGGGCGTCATCCTTGTCTTTATCCAGGTGATTGACGCGGACGTGTCTGCTCGGACACAGAGCGATTAGTGAGACGGAATGCACTCTTGGGCAATTAGGGAATCCTACCTCTGTAGATTATCCGGACGGGGATATTTGTGCTCTCGATCAGGACAGAACGGACACACATAGCCGGGAGAATCGTGGACCAAGCCGTGGCGGATCATTTCGTTCTTTCTCTTAAACCCCTTGCCGCCCTCGGCTCGAGGACACCCTTTTACGGGACAGTAATGAGATCGAATCTGCGAGTGAACATTTGCATGCGAGCTGGAATTTCACAGTTAGCGCACGTATTCCATGGGTAGATTCAAGCACGGACTTTAGCAGATATTGTGTCTGAAACGAAGGCGCCAGGCACCCAGGATGTTCACATTTAAAGCCGCCACTCACGAGCGGTCCAATCGGCTGCGGTGGAGGAAGGTCAGAAAGATGTCGAGTTGCGTCAATGCTCATCCGATGCTCATTGAGCGTTGCATCGGTACTAGGCGTGTAGCTTTCCGAACTGGGATTACCGTCTACTGACGTTGGAGTGTACTTGGTTTCTCCGGCCGAAGGTGCTGCGTATGGTGGACCATGCTCGTCGTTCTGCGATGCCCTACGGTTGGGATAGTAAGGGTAGTAACCTGGCTTTCCTGGCGGTGACATACTCGCAGGATCCTGGTTTGGACCGTATGGTTGTCGAGGCGACGTCTCGCTGTATACACTTGCTGGTGACGTTTGCGGTGGAGGATATTGACCTTGATAAACACCGGACTGGCGTTGCTGCGTACCGATATATTGACCCGGTGGTCCCCGTTCTGGCCCCGACGAGCTCATCGGAGGTGAATGACCGGGCCCGCCACTTGCGGACGAGAACGATTGTCGGCCGTGGCTTGGCATGCCATTGGTTCGCGAATCGTGGTCTTTGGCAGGGTGGTCGGCGAGTTGACAGATGGATACTATGGAGGGTAGACTTCGTTCGCCGTTTGACGACTTGACTGAATGAGAATGAGACGGGGATGTCTGCATCGCAGGGAGTGTCTCCATGGGCGACCCTTCGGAAGCTGGTATTGTGAATTGTCGCAGATTCGGTGATGTTGCTAGTGAGCCATTGCTGCTGAAACCGTTCGAGGTGCTCCGTAACCTCGAGGGAGAGTGACCCGTCTTTGGTGAGCTTTCCTTCAGTCTTAAGAGTCCATCGACGGCGGCATCAGAGTCTTTCGCATCGATGACCATTGCAGACTCATCACCAGGGGCAGCCTTGAATGCTTTACCGATCAAGCCGTTCCGAGCATGACTTCTCACAGTCCGCAAATCGTCACCGCTAGTGGACAGTGGCAGCTGCGTCCTATCAAACGTGCCGTTGATAAGTCTTGAGTGAACGTCGACTGGTGCTTCATCGGCCTCGAGCAAACGTAACGCAGCATCGGCAGCTTGTACACTGGTCGATGTCGTTGGAACATCCTCCCTCTCCTCCATCTCCTCGTCCGAACTACTGGCCTCCGACTGTGAAGCAGAGTTCAGAGGCCTTCTCGCTGCTTCGGATGCGATTTCAGGATAACTCGGGCCGAGGACGCTGATGAGCACAGCGTCGCCTTGTGACGGCCGAGTCTTCCGCTGACGATTAGAACGTCTTCGACTTGCTTTTGAGGGAGAATGACTGACGTTTTCAGGAGACGGCGCCGACGCTTCAGGTGGGAGATCGGGTGGTGGCGAGATCTCGGGCTGATAATCGACCTTTATCGGCTGCAGTAACGGGGAACGATTCAGGCCTTCGTCCGAGTCGTAGGTATCCGTAGCCAGCTTCAAGACCGCCGCCGCAGAGGCAGGCTGTGTACCTCCTGCGCAGAATGTCTGTTGACCAAAACAAAGTATCTGAAACTTTCCGGAAAAGATACGACGGAGTCTGTGCTTAGTCCAAGCTAGATCCGCTCATACACAAACGTAGGTCATCTGTCAACGCTGGGCTGGGCAGGCCTGTTGTCGATGAGTACCTGATTACGATTGTGTTAGACTCGCTTGGGTTCGTAGATCCTAGAAAACGTGAAAGGATCGAGTGTGTTCAGACAATGCTAGCTAAATGGAAGGGAACGAAGCACCCGAGCGCAGGGACTCGGATAAGCTGGGAGATTGGTAGTGCCCAAGAAACGCAGTAGAGACCGGCAAAATTCCGAAAGCAAGAGTGGGTAACGAGCTTCCTCCATGAAGACCACATGAGGCTGACTTGGTGAAGGAGTGGAGTTCTCAGAGGAATTGTTTGAGAGAAGGGTCGCGGATAGCTTAGTAATCGGTAGTCTCGACGACCAGGACCCAAAGTAGTGGAGAGCATAGGTGTAGAAACAGGAAGTCGAGAAGGAGACATTGCGGCGATTGATCGCAAAGATTAGGTACGGGAAAATGTAAGGTAGTTTCAGAAAACAATCATGACATGGCGAGTAGGTAAGGTAGGTCCTTGAGACAGACAGACAGTTATTGGATCCCAGATGCTTACCTCTAAACAGTGAGAGTGGCAGTGACAATGGCAGTAACAGTGATAATGACAGTGCTAGAAGAGCCTCAAAACCTTAAATATCAGGAGCGACGACTGCACTGATAACTGATCGGCAGGTGACGTTGGGCGCAATCGAATAGAGTATTGCTGGCTTGGGGATTGAATTGTTGAAAGCTTCAGACTTGAGCAGAGAGAAGGGCTTGCCCGGATGGTTTGGTTGAGCGTTGGCGGTGGTGTTGGCGGTGGTGTTGGCGGCGGCGTCGGCGGGACGGGGTGGGGTTCACACTTCACAGTGAGGCTGGCGTTGTGCCGTAGACGTTAAGTTAGTCTAAATTAAGGCACTTACTTACTACTTCGTAAGGTAAGGTAAGGTAAGGTATTTGTATCTGTATCTTTCTACGGAGTAAGGTAACAGATATCCAATGATCTATGCGACCTGGTACGAAGTGATTGAACGGTAAATAGGGCTGACGGCTGGGTGGGAAAGGGAGAGGAAAGGGAAAGGGAAAGGGAAGGTTAATGAGGCTCTTCATCGAGGCTCCTCAGTATTGCGAGGTACTTCGTACGAATCACACTAACTTAAAGTTGAACTTAGGCCCCGCTTATCTACCTTATCCCTGGGTCGTGGGGTTCGATTGGGCAAGGCTGACTTGATTACATAAGTAAATAAAGCACCATTCCAAACAAGAAGCAGAACCCATCTTCTCTCAGCACAGCCTTCATGTACTGTACGATAAAGGTAGGTCAATCAATTACATGTACCATGTGAACATTGATCTTAACCATGTACCTGCAAGGACTCGGGGCTTGCAGGAAGCGCTGGCTTACCGTGCTTCACACCCTGCTGCAGTCAAGCTGCACTACCTTAAGGGCCTATGTATATTCAATCTATTTCTAATGATGTATAAGGCAACCTCGTGCTATTCTGAGCGCCCTGCAACATACTCGACACGCTGCAACTCCTGAGTCAGGTACTGATGCCGTCCCACTTCTATTTGGTACTCGCACAAAGACATGGCTGTTGTGCGCCAGCCATGCGGACATGTCTATCAGCCCACATCTATAACAGGAAATCTCGAGCCGAGACGATACGGCCGCCAATCACTGTGCCGTGCTCTCTTCGTAACCCGGCCCCAGCAGTGGCCTCTCAGCTTCATCATCTGGCTCCTCATCTTTCACATCCCGACCGATGCGATAGAGCCAGTAGTGTTGCGCGATGAACATGACATCAAACATGATGCTGATGTTCCCAAGCCCTAGCTTCACTGGATTCCCCGCAAGACCGCTCCAATCGTCCTGCAAGCTGGAATCCAGGACGAGTTGTGCTATCGAAAGCGTTCCCCCGCTGATATCCAGCAAGATCGGATAGATACTCCAGCCCACCGTAGACTGCCGCTTGTAGTTGACCCACACTTGCGGGATGTACTTCACAATGGTGCACACGAGCTTGACGTAGCCGATGGCATAGATCTAGAGCCCCAGTTAGACATGACCTCTACAGTGAGCGAAGAGACCCTCTCTGGGGCACTGACGGCGTCAATCCAAGCCCACCCGCTAGCATCGCTCCCCGCATCCATGCCCTTCGCCCAGACCGTCATGATGACCACGACCACGGCAAGCAGACATCCACAGAATATTCCCGCCACAGGCTTCGAGACTCTCTGCCTCTCACCGACCTGAAAGCCCCATAGTACATTCCAGAACTGACTGTAAGCAATCAAGGTCATGACGAACCCATGCGCCGCGAACGCCAGATCGTTGAATCGCACCGTCGGCTGCGGACTGAGAGGGTTGCGCGCCGCATACTGCCGCCGGACGAGAGGGGAGAACAGGAAGCACGAGGTTGAGATGGTGTAGCATACGAAGCCCAGGACGTTGATGGTGGGGTAGTCGATCGCGAGACCGTGGGTAGAGCGTCGACGATAGTTGAGGATGGGTTGAGGGTAGAAGGAGGCCGACCAACACAGGCAGCTGATGGCATTCGCAGCGGTCAGCACACACTGGGAAGCCGGACGCAGGACTGCACCTACTACGTCCACCCGAGCAAGCTACAATAGTATCGCCATCAGTCCTGCAAGAATATCCGAGCTCATTTGTTGCGATGATGGCTCACCGGGAGACTGCCTTTGCCAGGAGTTCTAGTTCTGGTGTCGCCATTTTGACTGCAAGGACAGGACTGTGAGGAGACTCCTGTCGCTGTTTACATTGTGAAATGATATTCGAGCGAAAAGCGTTGCTACATATCACCGCATGGTTGCAAGGTCCGCTGACTTGTACCCGCGTATTTGGCTCTCATGGGAGCAAATCACGCTCTACGGAGTCTTCCGTAGCCGTAGTGATTGCCGAATGCACTTCTCCATACGTAAGAACAGACATAAAACAGATCGCTTTGCCAGGCTTGTCACGCATCCACCGGCCCAAATTATTAAACAGTGAAAGTCCACAAAGACGATGCTAATCAAGTCTAGACGCTCTAATGTTGCCTATGCACCAAACGCAAAGGATCACAGGAAAAATGTGTACAAATCAAGCTGCCGATGGCTTGACAGCCATACCGGGCAATGGCACCCACGACTTCCCCGTCGGCATCTTTGGTCTCCCAAAGTTCTCGTCTAAATCCAAGATGATTTTCAACGCATTCCGGCTTCTGAGGTATGGCAACGGCACCTTGGCCGGTTGCAACCCCACGCCAGGCTCCACATGGCCCGATGTTGGTTTTCCACTCTCCGCGGCTTCACTGCCCGGCATGGGGAGCGCCTTCTGTAAGACTTCGTATGCAGCTAATGTGAAGCCAAACTGCGGTGATGACCGCAGGATCCGAGCTGGACCACCTTTGAAGAAGGCCCTGAAACCTTCTTCTCGGTATATGGTCTTGGCGCAATGCCGCAGGCCGGTGTATTTGGTCTCTCCTTTACGAGCTTCGACCTGGAGACGGGTCTTTATCACGTCGCAAGGCGTGGTAAGATATGCTGCCGGCATTCCGGCGATGGCACCAGCAGTAAGCAGCTGGAAGATTCCGAGTTTCTTGTTTGGACCTTCGCCGAAAAAGTCTCGCTTTAGGTGGTTATAGGTGGGAAAGTAGATGGCGGAGAAAGGGACGTCGCGGAGAAGACAGGCAGAAGCGCCTTTGTACAGACCGACAAGACCAAGATTTCGGACGATCCACATCGCGGACCTCCGGGGCGTCCCCTCCAAGGTCTTTGCGACCTCACCTTGCACCTGCAACCTGATCTTTACAATCTCCAGAGGATTTGTGAAAATCTGTGGTCGTCCGGTCAGTATTCACATGCCACAACATTTTCGATCGGACAAGACCAACCACTTGACAAGCACCTGCTGTGCCGCCGGCAAGGATCTCATGCGGCCACCGTATCTTTCCACTTTGTTTGTCAGAGTAATGGCCTCGAATCAAGTCATTGACGGTAAGCTTGATCGCCTTCTCGGGGGCAACGCCTATGAGTTGTGGAACCACTCCGGAATAGAGCCCCCTGAAGCCTTCGTTTCGGACAACCTTCCGCGCACAGTCGAGTGAGTTGTTGTATAATTTCTCACCTACCCTTTGGCTTCGTTGATTCTGCATCCTCGTCTTTGCCAAATCAATCGGATACACCATAAAGGCACCGAATGCCCCAGCGATGCCTCCCAGACCAAAGTGGTGGGCAGACTCAAGGACGCTATGCAAGATTCGCCTGGCTGTCGTGCCAGCCTTCGCTGCCGCATCTGACGCAGCGCCAACTGCTTCATTGCCAAAGGCGTAGGCATTTTGCCATGACGCATCCAGTACCTTGGCGAAGTCATCGAGTGCTAACCGGCCAGATGGCTCGTCAAGACTGGCAAAGTGAAAAAGAATGTCCGCCTCCATTGGCGTGAATAGGGAGAATCGCGTTATCTGAGCGGCTTCGTTGAGGAAGTCTGTGCGTGTGATCCTTCCGTCTTTGCTATGCCGTGTAGCGTTCCTGATAATCAGTTCCACCAGATCCATTTCTCGTATAATATTCTGGAATGCTCGTACGTTGGCGTACGAGATCTTACTCCCTATCGTAATATTGCACAAAGTATGTAGGTTGTCCAAAAGATGATCAGAAAGCTTGTGCTTTGCAGTCTCCAAGATGATCCGCTGAAAGTCTTCAGGCTCGATGAAGCCATCGCCGTCTTTGTCGAAGAGATGGAAAGCCTGCCGTATCCGCTCTCCTTGTAGACCTCGAAGCATCTGCGAAAACTGTGGATACGTCATGTCGTGTCTTTTTTTCGTCCGGCCTATGTATAGCGAAGCCCATTCACAGTTCCAGTCAAACGGTATGCTATCCTCGCCCTTGTTGAGATTGTATAGCTTTTGGAAGTTGTCGTACTTGATGGCGCCAGTTCCCTCCTCATCGAACAACCGGAAAGCGATTTCATATTCGGCGTCTGGCTTGGCGAGGAGGTTTTCGAAAGTCCCCCAATCGTGCAAGTCGATGCGGCCGGCATTGCGCCTGTCTGCCACACGGAAAAGGATGCCGTATTGCTCCCGCCGGATCTTGTGCTACATCACCACATCTATTAGCTTTTGCGCCCAACGAATCTGGAAACCCCCGTATCAATGGTGACCTGATACACAGTTTCCGAAGCCTTACATAGTCCTCGTTCTTCGGTGCGATAGCATCTACGAAGTCGCTCTCAGTCATGAAGAGCTCCCCTGTATCCTCATCTCTCGTTGCATGTTTATTGAAGGTTGCTTTTGTCAGCTGCGAAAGTTGTGGTTCTCGCGTCGTACCGACTAGAGACTCCTTCACCGCCTCCTTTACGATAGCAGCCATGTTTGGTTGAGGGATAAGAGATTCTTGTCAGGGTCCGGCCCAGTATATTGATGATAAGTTTCGTGTGCAGTCACAGTGTACTAGTGATCAAATCTTGACAGCTCCGATCATCTAGGTCAGACTTTGCGCCTCGTAGACTTGGGACGGTGAATGGCTCAACGGGAGGCTTTGGTGAATCACGGGCTCATGTCGCTGAAATGTAAAGACAGTCCGCAGCGTGGAGTCTACAGTAGACTGACATGTGGTTCATGGGAAGCCTGGACAAGATCGGTCAGGAACAGGAGGTTGAAGCTTTAAGTAGCTCTCCCGACTTGCGCAATTTCCATGCTCATAACAAGATTTCATGCTATAAAAAGCTCAGTCGGTAAAATGTATGGGCGTGCCGGTCCACCCCTGTCCTCGCACGAAGCTTCCAAACTTGAGACTAAGGTAACTTCCATCGTACCAGGGAATCTACCCGAACGAAGATGTACCTAAGTACATGTATCTCATATGAGATCCAGTATCTATACAGTGATGGGTTCCTGTAGCATAGCCTTTGGTAATATTGAGAAGCTTGAGATGGGTCATCAGCTCATTGAGCTGTTAGGCTTTACATGTTTGTTCGATGCAGTCTGCAACGTTATGATGGGTGGGTAGGTCAAGTCTAAGGATGGTGACATTTCATTGAAGTGTGTTCTGTGGGCAGCAAGCCCATATAGACCCTTCAGTAGACCAGCGTGTTCTCCGTGGGAAATGATATCTAAGACCATACACGGCCATGGACTTGTCGATACAGCTGGCTGTACTGCATCAGAGACGCTTCGCACCCAAGATGAACGAAAGCTAATCCGGAGACTGTAAGCTAATGTGCAGTAAGTATTGTCACCGGAAGCCGCGCCATTTCCTGCGTTTCGCTCCAGATTTACGACGAGCAGGTAATGCTGCGTTCGCCAAACTGCCAACCGAGCTTCCTCCAGCATCCTCTTGCGCCGCGTCCGCCATTCCTTCATCGACCAAGCCCTGAAGCTCTTCCTCATCCATGTCGCTTAGTTCCTCGCTCATACCTCGGACGACATCTCTTCCGGTCCATCGCTCCTCGTGGATAGTGGTGCCAACTGGATCAAAGGGATCCATGTACCAAGGTATGCCTCCGTGTGATAGAAGTGCCGAAGGATCTTCTTCAGAATTGAATGGGGGAGTTGGAGCTACCGAGGGCATGGCAGTGGACAGATGAGAAGATTCTTTTGCATCTATCATAGCCGTGAGATCTTTGTCATTGCTCGCTGTTGCACCAATTCCATTGACCATTGGGGCCGAAGCATCGGCCACATCTGATCCACGTCTACCCACCCGAGGCGTTGACGATTTGGTTTCGACACCAAATGTCGAGCCTTGTATTTCTCCGAAAGCGGCTATTTCTGAGTTTGAGCCACTGCTGGTGCTGGCCGCATGTACCTGAAGTTGCTCCTGGAGAGAGTCTGATATAACATCTGCCACAGCAGAGCGGCCTTTGTCTTGCGGGTTGCGCGTATCTTCTCCCATATCTTCCACGATGTTCTTGTCGTCAGTTATTTCTCCGTTCGTCATCGCCATGGCGACCTCACGGCCATTTCGCAGGGATTGTGTCCCGCCAACTTCGTCATCACTAACATCTTCGGCCAGAGAGCCTGTTATAGAATAGCGGCGGGAGAGAATACTGTTTTCAAGCAGGAGATCCAACTCTCTCAATTCTTTTTCGAAAGGCTTCCTGCACAATTCGCTCTCGTTCCGCGTTGCATCTTCAAGAGCATACTGCACAGCTTTCACGATTCGTTTGGCAAGCTTCCGCCTATCTTTCTGTTCGCTACTGAGGTCTTTCGCAAAGGTAGTGCCGTGTATTTGGGCTTGAACATCAGAGGAGGTAACCATCATTGGTAGCCCAATCGCAGAGCTGAAGACGGTGCCAAAATCCGCTGAAAATTTTGACACGGATATGTAGGAACGTTTTTCAAGTTTCGAGCGCATCTTGGCAAAGCCTTCTCGAAATATGCCTTTGCCGTCAAATCTGAAGAAAGAGTTAGCGTACCTTCCCTCAAAGACAAGGTAGTGACTTCACGAACGCTTGTGCCTTCTCCATTATCGGCCAGAGAAGAGGTGCAATTGGGAAGTATACAGCATCAATAATGTCTTTCAGCATCCCGACGTCAATCAGTTTCTCTCGCTCTCTCTTTTTGACCTCATCGCAGAGTATTCGTAACTTTTCCAAGTCTTCTTGCAATCCTTCCGCGAAATCAATTCTTCGCTGAAGCCTAACTTTACCCGCTGCTCCCATACCAACAAAATTTCGCCTCGTGATCTCCATGGAGGAAAAGGTTTCCATTTGTAGTTGCAGGCGCTTGAGCAGAGCGGCTCCTCTTCGAGCTTCTCTCTTCAGTGTCCAGTACTTGCAAGCTTCGGCCGCATAGTCCTTCCTTTTGCGTACACTAAAACGCTGAAGAGAGCTTTCAACGGAGTTGTATACCACCTGGGGGATAACAGGGGCTCCCGACGGGAGTCGCCAGATAATCTTCTGTGGCTGAGTGCGCTTGCGCTTGTTGCCACCAACAGTGATGCTGAGTTGAGCCTGCGTGTATTCTTCAAGGACTTCAGGAGCCACGTGACTATGCGCGGAGACCATAGCCAGTGCCGATTGTTGACTATCAGCCCACAATCTACCGCGCATCGTATAATGATAATAGTCAATAGCTTCGGCTGTCGCAGCATCTACGCCGTGTTCTCTACGCCAATCCGACGGGACATGCCTGTCACAGTAAGCCTTCAATGCACTGCCGTCCGAACTGGCAGGTCCACCATGAGTCGACTTCATTTTCAAGAAAAGGTGAGCTCTCCGCGCACAAGTCACATGAAAGGCAACAAAGCAATTCTTGTTGCCACATTGAATGCACGCCCCCATCTTCTGGCGGCAGATATAGCAAGTCAACTTCCACCGCTGCCTTGGCACCTTCTCAACATCCATGACAGGCTCCATGAACGTTGTGTTGCCTAGTGTAACCTCCGGAATCCAGATAGCGCAAAGCAGGTGGGACCATCTTGATGTGTTTGTCTGCTTGAAAGCGCCATCGATGTTGGGACAGAAGATACAGGTAGGTGTACCTCGGCCTATCAATTGGCATCTCCTGCACAGCCATTGTCCCTCGGGGATGAATGGAACGCCGTAGCATTCCTGATGCACAGCCAAATCACATCCATCGCAAAAGACAATGGCATTTGTGTTTTCACAGTCGCCGTCGTCACAAATCACACATTTGGTATCTTGCTCTTCGCCAGCGCCAGTCGGTTCACCATTCACAGCAGCTGCGGAGCTTGACCGTGGTCTGTGAGTTTGCGGTGGCTTCGGATTCGGTTTTGGGATTCTCTTTTCTAGCGCGTGCCACTCCTTCTCTATCTTCGTCATGGTAATCTCGAAGATCGCAGGTTTGATCGCCTCTACCTGGTCCGCTCTCCTGTGGAGATTATATGCTTGTAACCACTTGTTGTCCTGCTCATCCATATCGTATTCCACCCTACCAACGCCCACGCCACCTATCGCAGCATTGCTTTCCGCATCATTGTTGGAGGCTGGTCCGAGATCTAAATCCTCCTCCATGGAGCCTTCCGCGACTCTGATCAGCCGCTTGTCGGAACGAAGAAATAGGTCACTTTCTTGATACCCCACATTTGCCATAGTACGGTCAACATAGTTCTGTTGACCAATTGCCTTCTGTTCGTAGGCCACAAAAGGGTCCACCAATCGGAACGAAGGTTTAGGAAGTGTGAGCCTCTCACGTGGATTCGGCCCCGGTAGTGGAACCACTTTTGGCACATTCGGGGTCCCAATACCATTGAGCATGGAATCTTGGCGACGAGGAGGACGGCCTGGACGGCGTTTGAGCGGCGTTGCCGGAGTAGCTTCTGTGCTTTCCCCGGGCACATGGGACTTGACAGCTGTCGAAGGGCTTTTTGCTATGTCTCCATCGAACAGAGGACTAGGTGAAGTACCAATATCCTCATGGAGATTGGATTTGAGAAGGATGTTTGCGCCGTTAGAACCGACGTCACGACAGGCATCGTCGCGTAGAGGAGTAATAGCAGAACTCGTGCCATCCACTTCTTCTGCGCTGTAGACCGCGAATTTTGCTTCAATATCGAGATCCTGGTGGAACTCCTCCCAGCCCCTCTCCTCCCGTGGTTTGTATCCATCACCTTGTACAACAGCTGCCGCTACCGCTGCTGCAGAGCTGTACCGTGGTCTTGTCACGACCTTCTCTCTTTGACTTTCCCGTCTGCTCTCTCTTCTAGGCCGCGAATATGTGACTGGCTGAATTCCGTTTGCCGCATTCTCCCGCCCAATACGACCCCTCGGCCCAACATAATTGTAACCACCAGGACCTGTGCCACCAACGGGTATAGTAGTCCCATCAATGTCGACGTACCTTCCACCACCTCCTGGTCCCCCTGGGATGTAGCGTCTCTTTTTCGGCGGAGGTTCGTCGCCTGTGGCAGCATCTGCAGAGTGCGACGGCGGTGGGCGAGCTCGTGGACGACGGCCGCCTCTTCCGCGGGTGTTGAAAGGACTCCGCCGGGAAGATGGTAGAGGAGGCATAATCTTTCACCACAAGCTCTGAATCCAAATGCGAACTGAGGGGAGTTAACTGAAGGCGAGGAATAGATTACCTAAGATGGACAGTTCAGGCAAGCAAATTGGAGAATCAAAGCAACTGAGCGCACGGCACTGCATCCTTTGTACAGCTTTCCGAGGGTGTTAAGGGGTTGTGTAATGTTAAGTTGCTCATGGTCTTATCAAAGCGCGTGTGGATGTGAGTATGAAGTCGCGATATCCCGATGTGGTATGGCTGATGACCCCTGCCAAAACTATCTAACTAAATTAAGCTAGATTTCAACGTTGGTGTGAACCAACATAGGTAAAGTGATGCGACTTGGCTGTGGGTTGGCACGCGTCAAGCTAAAACCATAGGGATTACACTGAAGCATGAGTGACACTGGAGAGACTCGGTCTGCCTAAGCCAACATCCAACAGTTGATACTGATTCTCAGAATACTATAACTTACAGCTTGTAGGTGGCGAACCCCACGTGGAAACACCCATAACCAAAATCAAATACAAAACCGTCAGCCAGCGCCTCAGCATCGCCAGGCCCCACCCCGAGACAAATCTTTAGGCAGCCACACTCCCACCCGTCAAGGCAGTGAAGGTCCAGGGCTGGTAGTGATGTCAGGCAACGCATGGCCAGGTGACAGAACGACTCGTGACGGAGGTTCTCAAGGTCCTGCGCAGGAGCAGCATATACCCGTTCGAAATTTTAATGCTAAGGAAACACGAGAGGAGCTTTTTAGAGGTACGCTTCAACAAGCCCCAATATCTGCCACCATGTCGCGGTAGCTCTCAAATTACACCGGTCTTTACCACATATGCGACGATGCTCAGGCTTCTAGCCTGAGTAGTCCCACTCCCAGCTAGACAGGCTTTACTTGCCGTCGGCGACAAACTCGTGTACTGCTGCTGACAGCATTTTTCTTTACCAGGCTACAACAATGCCATGACTGGAGGTGAGCAGACATCCAAAAGAAGACACCGTTCTTACGACATTTGTCACGCTCTTGTATAGCCAGAACATTACCATTAATACTTGTGGATTGTTCTAGATCCGAAGCCTAAGTTTTATAGTGCTGTGGGAAACGACGTCAATAACGCGAAGCTTGGCGGCCCTTGGGCATCGAAGCGTAGGTCTTCCAACTCTGTTTACCTTGTCTGGAATCCAAGAGCTAATGTCAAGAAGCCAATACTATGGCTAATGGAAAGGATTTCTTCCTGGAGCTACGAAAGCAAGTGTCGATGCTCCAAGCTAACCTAGGGACGCCTGGTGCCTGATGTACCAGGTAGCAGGTACTGTAGCATTGGGATGTGTTGAAATTCAGCGTTGCAGCATTGAAGGCGTTTAAACGGTTGCATCAATATACCCCCTGCGGAGGTTGTGTATGTACCTTACTGTGCTGTATCCTCGCAAGGCTGGACTCGCACATAGCAAGTAGAATAACAAATGGACCTCTTTCTATCATTTGTCTCATGCATCCAACAGCGCTCCAAAAATTGCACAATAATGACCAGATTGCTGTCTGGGTGACTATTTTTCTACACAGTACAGTGCCGGTGAAAATTCTGGGCCATCCACACCATAAGCAAAAAACACACCTGTTTTTCTAGTAAAACCTGCCACCCCTGTATTCACTCACAAATCCACATCAAAAATGAGGCCAATTGACACCTTCAGACCCCATAACAACAGTCTCAATGTCAAAAAATAAAAGAAAGATTAACAAGACAAATCTTTGTCAAAAATGCTTTTAAAAGATTTCTCACTGCATTTCTTATTGTTTCTATTATCTCAGAATGTCAAGAACATCAATGTTGCTGAATTTGAAGTCATCAACACTGTCAATATGACTGAGAAAATATCAGTAAAGAATCTGTTTAAATTTCTGATTCATTGAATTACTGTACTTAACAAGCTTAATTAATATTCTAAAATTAAAATGATGAATTTCATCTCTTTTAATTATTCAACATTTCTGACAAACAAGCAGATCAAATTGAAGAAAAGAATTCAATTAAAAAACTATTAAATGTAATAACAGCAAATTAAGACAGAGCTGTCAGCTGATGAAGTTAAAAAATAAAATACTTTAATTTTAAATTTAAATAACATTAAAAAATAAATTAATTTAAAGATCATTCTTTTGACTTGACATAAAAATAAGAAAAAGTATATTTAAATAATTATCAATATTATATTTGTACAGATGACTGCTTAAGAATTTATTTAAGATAACTTTACAGAAAATAATAAGTCAGAGTTTTTAAAAGAAAAGATAGTTATCTTTTAGAAGAAAAAGATAAGTTAATGACTCTTTATAGAATTTTTATATTAACTTTGTATAGCAAACAGCTACAGATAAGCATTAAATAGTTATGAAGAAGTAAAAGAAGATAAAATTAATAATTAATAATTATATGAAGTATCTGATTTGCTGATGACATTGTGACAATGTAAAGTGTAGAAATAAAAAGAAAAAGTATTTAATGTTAAAAGAAAAACATTATATTCTTAATTTTAATTATTTTACTGTCTGAAGTAAAATCATTAATAAAGAAAACATTATCATTAAAAGTTTTTCTTTTTAAGAGTAAAAGACTTTGCTGGTTCATGTGACTGCATAAAAGACTTGAATGGTAGTCAGCTCATAAAAAAGACTTAGATAGACTCAACACTGAGTGCTAACCTGAATAGTCTTTGTGTCTTAGAATGTATTGATGTGTCAAAATGTAAATAAACATTAGAATAGTAAACAGACAAATAAACAATAAATATTTATGTATTTAAATTGCTTCTATTTACTAATTATGTAACCTACAACATGTAGAGACATTATGCTCTACCTGATGGCATGTACTGTAGTGATGAACTGCATTTTTCAGTCTTAAACTCTCATTAATGTCTCTTAAATCATTCTAATGCAGCTCACACAGAGCACATATATTCTTCATTTAAATTCACTTCTTCTTAGGTCTTTCACAAGGCACATGAGTGTGTGAAGAATTGCACTTCATGTTGTTGATAGAATGAAGATTGCTAACATTAACAGCTATCATTGACTTGAAATAGGTGGCAG
>JAABUU010003552.1_pt1 | contig 19693 bp, 11 predicted proteins | sample 5559301 | NCBI WGS metagenome assembly JAABUU01 (sample SAMN10711884, study PRJNA513360) | rock metagenome | isolation source: Antarctica rocks | place: Antarctica: Victoria Land, Richard Nunatak white | reverse complement strand
TTGGCGGCCGTGTCCGCGCTCCTGACCGAATTGCAGCTGTACGATCCGGACCACTTTGCGCGCAACCTCGTACGCCCGGCGCCGCGCAGCCGCAACGGGCGACGCGCCGTGTCCAGTCTGTATCGCCGGCACCCGGCGCGGATCCCGCATATCTTACCGCCCGCGGATCTGCGTGCGATCTTCGTCGCGCTGCCGAGCTGGCGCGACCGGACGCTGATGCTCTTGATGTGGGTCAGTTGCCTGCGCGTGAGCGAGGTGGTTGCGCTGCACCTGGTGGAGACGGTGACCCACGGCTGGGACCTGGCCAAGGCCACGGGGCAGCACCCCGCGTTCGATCCCGATGTCGTGCGGACGGCGGCGCAGTTCACCCAGGGCGAGCGCCCGCCCAGCGCCGCCTTCGCCGCGCCGGTCCCGGTGGCGGACGATCTGCCCGAGATCGACCGTCTCGCCGCGCTTCTGGGACGCACGCCGTAAGGGCGCAAGGCGACCTCCGGTCACAGTCATGCAGGGGGATACGTTGCCGACACGCGCCTGCGCCAGCGCGCCCCGTGCAGTTCGCTCGGATGCGTGCGACGTCACATGGCGCGGCTGCCTCGGCATGAGCCGAGACGCCCAGTGAGACGACGACGACGGTGGGTTAGTCGTCGATCATTTGTTGCACGACGGCGCGCCACGCCACGGTATCAAGCCGGAGTGTTTTCAGTTGGCCGCCGCGCCGTGCGGCCGTGCGCCGCGCCTCAGCGAGGGCTTCGGCTGCATGGCTCTTGTCGGGGAACGTGTCCAGGGTGACGACGATCGATTCGCGCGCCTGATCCTCGCGGTCGACGTCGATGCGATAGTGGATGGGGATCGGCGCATGCTTGGCCATGAGCATATCGCGTATCCGTCTCTTCTCGCCGATGAGCGCCGCGTTCTTCGCCATGAGCTTGCGCACTGCGGCTCCATGTAGCGCGGCTTCCCGCTGCTGCTGGGCCACCAGCAGCTCGGCCTGTTCCGCACGGTGCTGGGCTTGGCCGAGTTGCACCTCCAGGTCGTGGATGCGCAGTGTCAGACGCTGGCCCTCGGCCTGGAACACGCGGTGCGCGTGCGCGCCTTCCGCGACCAGACGGTGTAGGGACGCGATGGTTGTGTGGGTCGCCTCGCTCTCGGTTGGAACGGGCACCAGGCGCTCGCCGATCAAGGTCTTGTCCAGTCGGTAGAACGGCGCTGGCGCATCCGTGGCCGAGGCATGCGTAGGCGGCGGAGTATCCGAGCGCGTCATCGGAGGTAGTGTCGCACCGTGACGTCGATGCGCTCGTGTCCGAGGGCCCGGCTCACATAGAGGGCACGCTCCCGGTCGATAACGCCCCGTGGCAGCCGCCCGTCGCCCGGCGGGAGGACGCGTTGTCCTCCCTCACAATAGAGGCCTTGGGCGTAGAGCCTGCGATAAGATTGGATGTCGAGGCGCGTGGGCACCCGCCCGATGAGACGCTCGTCCGGCGGCCGGTCCGCCACGACCCGGACGACACATTCCTCCAGTGCTGGGAGCACGGGAGCTTGTCGCCGCTTGCCGCCTTTCCCGTTGCGCACATCGACCACGAGGCCGCCATCCAGGTCGGCCTGGATGTCCCCCACGACGAGGGCCTCTAACTCGCGTCGGCGCACGCCGGTCGCGCAACAAAACTGAATGATGGCGATATACCGCTCCAGGACGATCGCGTCGTCCATGGCAACGGCGTGGCGGCTCCGCATGATCGCCGCGCGCCGCCGTCGTGGCAGAACGACCGTCGCGCCGAGCCCGCGCACCCGTGCCTCGCGCTTCTCCGCAGGGTAGGCCGGCCGGTAGAACATGCGCAGCGCCGCGCGCGTCGTCGTGAGCGTATAGGCGCTGTCACCGACGTCACGGCGCATCTCCAGGTACAGCGCGACCAACCGCTCGGCCGCCGCGTCCAGGTCGGCCAGCCGGCAGATGCCGTGCGTGTCGCGCGCCCAATGGGCGTAGCGTAGTGCCGCCGCCTTATAGGTCTCCAACGTCTTGTCCGCGTGGATGCGGCCCGTCGAGGCGGCCAGATGGGGCAACGTGATCCCCTGGGCCTCGGCGGTCGCGCGCACCGTCCTTTTCTCCTCATGCCGGGACACGCCGATGGCTTTCAGCTCATCGAAGCGCGCGCACACCTCATAGATCAGGCTGGGTCGTCGGCTGCTCATCCGTCTCTCCCGTTGGTAAACACGCCCGAGCCACAGTGGTTGACGACGGCCTCATGGGGCAATCGCGCGGCCCATGCTCGTGCCGCTGGTGGCCCTCCCGATCACATCACCTGGCAGGCTCGCGCCGTGGATCGAGAGCTGTCTCGTTTGGGGAACGACGCGCGTGGGATCTGGCACAGCCCATCCACATGCATCGCCGAGACATGCCCAGCCGGTGATCGTCGTGGCACAGCCCGATCACCGGTTGTTCGCTGTTTAACCTACGAAGCCTAAACAGTGAAGTCCCCTGCGTTGGCGCATTGTGATGGAGCACGATGAGCGCAACGCAATTTACAACTAATAGAACATATATTCTACTAATTGGAGCGGTTTGTCAAGAGGATATGCGCAGCGAACCTCATTTTGCTAAGGCCTCGCTTTCACGGTGGAGATCACGCCGGGGCTGGGAAGACGGGCCAAGACAACGCACGAGGTGATGTGGTCAGCAGGCGGCACTCCGACTATACGGGCGCGGTTCCCCAGCCACAACGGCCAATAGCTTGTCTCCGGTGACTCACGTCTTATGGCTGTAGGAGATAGCGATTCTCGGCCCTCAAAGCAACCAGAACCACTGGTTAGTCAGCTTGACTTCTCGATCTCCAACAATTTCTTGTGAGCATAACTAAGTTTTCTTATTTCGGCGTTCGACAAGGTATCGCCAAGTTGGCTATAAAAAAACGCTGAAGTAGCATAATCTTGGATCTTCCACGCAGCCTCTGCCTTTGCCCTCGCTTCGCTGACTCTCAACTCCCGAGCAAATTCATGCCTAGACTGTTTACGTACTTGGTGGAGTGTCTCAAATACACGGATATCACCGCAAAGCGCACCTCTGCCAAACTGTCTTAGAGCTGTGGCAAGTAACACTAGGCCTTTTGATATAACGTGTACATCAGTCGTTTGATACGCCTTGAAGTCTTGACATGCTTTCTCATCTTGTAAACAAACTAATTCGACCAATTGAAAGGAGCGGTCGATGTTGTTAGTTTCGTCTAATCGTCCAATTTCGACACCAAGTTCATACGAGTTGCGTCCATAATACACGTTGATGAAAACAAGGGAGGACTCATACCGAACGAATGTGCTATCGGTTGCGACGATGCAGAAACCGTAGTCTGAAGTCAAAAAGGAGAACGCCTCCCTAACCCTGCCTACAAATAGTAGTGAGGCTGGCGTAACTTCGTTCAAGATATTCACCTCTACTTCGGGGCAGACCATATGCTTGTAGATTCATCATAGATCCAACCTCGGCTTCGCAACAAGTTCCTCTCTGCATTCACAAAAGCGCCACCTTGTTTTGGGACGTATTTGAAATAAGGGGAAGCATCCCGTATTTCCCTAAGACCGTTTCGCATCGCTAGGCGCAGCTCGCTTGCGTTTCGTATCCAGTTCAATTGCGGGTCCCCGAGGTTGGGTGTCAGTCGTGGTAATAGAGTAAATTCACTCGGCACAAGAGTTTCCGGCGCAAGATCATTCACGCGACCGATGACCAGTCTCGATTCCCCAACAGTTGGGCTTCCCAGCGCACCTGCGAAATTAGCGCCGGCGTCGCCGAGTGTCCCAACCTCACCGATGCCATCTGTCGCGAACGCCGGCAGAGAGTTAGTACCGAGACGGCCTATGACCTGGAAAGCTCCTCCCTGCTGGTAGTCCGCTCCATATCCTCCGGTTAATCCGGCTAGCCGACCACCTGTAAGACAGTCCTCGAAAGTCGGAGCGTAAGGGGCCAAATTGGAAAACGAGGTCGTGTATAGGTACTGATTGAAGAGGTCCAGACCACCTTCTACGACACCTCGCCCAGTCGCATGTACGATGTAATGTGCTGCTGGTCCGACCGCAGGCCCAGCAGCGTTAGTGGCAACATTGTTGACAACCTGCTCGGGTGTGCTGCCGCAGAAGATAACGATACCGAGGCCGCACAAATTGACGTCTAGCCCAGAGGGGTCCGCCGCATTAAGCGGATTGTCTCCCGCATATGCATAAGCCTGCCCGGTTTTATCAACCATCGGATCGCGGCTGAGGAATTGACCCAAAGCTGGATCATAGTAGCGTGCCCGGAGGTACTGTAGGCCGGACTCGACATCGATGTACTGCCCCGCGAAACCAAACGGAGTCGTCGTGGAACCTGTGCGGTCCTTTACAGCACCGTAAGCATCGTATATGTACGTGACGGCGACGTTGCCGTCCTCGTTCAATAGGGCTCGCGTGCTGCCAAGCTGATCATGCTCGTAATAGAGCGGCGTTCCTGACGCCGATAGTTGCTCGATCGGGAGCCCATCGGGGCCAGTGAGGTAGCGGGTTCCGCCGTCCTGTACCAAGAGCGGCAGCCCTTCGACCGTATCCCACGTCTCTTGTATCGTCGTGCCCGAGATCGACTTTGATGCCCGTAGACCGTCCCCATCGTATGCGTAGTGCGCTTGCTCCACCGACGCAGTAATGAGGCGATCCGCCTGGTCATAGCCGTAGGTGAGACTATCCCCGCTCACCGCGTCGGCTTGACCGATACGGTCACCGTCTGCGTTATAGCTCCACGTCAGGTTCTTGGACACAGCGGTCCTTGAGACAACCTGGAGATTGGTCAACTCATGTGCAGCGTCGTACGTGAGTGTGCTTGTCGCCGGTCCCGTCGGGTCTACGCGTTGCGTGATATCGTACGCGCTGTTTGTGCTCCACATCGTCGCGGCTGTAGTAATCCCAGTCCGTGCATCACCAGCCAACTGGTTGATCGGGGTATACGTGTACGCGTGGCTCGCGCCTTCCATGGTATCGCTGACGCTGCTCACCTGGCCCAACGCGTCGCGCCCGTAGTTGTAGGTCCACTCGGGGCTACCCCGCACGCTGTCCGTGATGCCCGTTAGCTGATCCGCCGCGTTATAGCTCATCACGGCGGCGGCACCGTTCGGGTACGTCGTCATGGTGAGGTTATTGGCGGCGTCATAGGCGAACTGGGTGGTGTGCCCAAGCGGATCGGTTAGGCCGACGAAGCGGTTCGCCGCGTCGTAGGTGCGGGTGATGACCGAGGAGTCGGGGTAGGTCAGGGTGGTCAAATTCCCGGCACGGTCATAGCCGTAGCCGAGCGTCGCGCCCGATCCAGTCGTCGTGGTGATCACGCGGTCTAACGCGTTGTACTGGTAGGTCGTCGCGCCCGTACCGTCGGTCATGCTCTGTCGTTGCCCCTCGGCATAGTAGGTGTACGCGACGTTCGGCGTCGTGCCATCGGAGTAGGTGATGGCTATAGTCTCGTTAGCGGCGTCAAAGCCATAGAACGTCGTGCGGCCCATCGCGTCGACGAGGGCCGTGCGGTTGCCGTCGAGGTCGTAGCTATAGATGGTGGTGCGCGCGAGCGGGGCGGTCGTGGTGACGACCCGGTCGACCGCATCGTAGCCGTACGTCGTGGTACGGCTCAGCGCGTCGGTGCTGGTAATGACATTGCCGGCGTTGTCGTACCCTGTCCGCAGGACGCTCCCGTCGGATTGCGTCACGCTGGTCCGTTCGTTGGCGGCGTCGTAGCCGTTGATCGTCGTGTGGCCGAGTGCGTCGATCTGCGTGACCACATTGCCAGCCAGGTCGTACCTGTCGATGGTGGTGCGCGAAAGGGGATCGGTGATCGTGATCACGCGGTTGAGGTTGTCGTACGCCATAGTCGTCGTGTGCAGCAGCGGGTCGGTGGTCGCGGTGTGGTTGCCCACGGCGTCGTAGCGGTAGACGGTCGTGTGGCCCAGCGCATCAGTCATGGCAACGCGGCGGTCGAGCGCATCATAGCCGTAGCGGGTGGTGTGGCCGAGTGGATCGATGATGGCCGTCACATTGCCGTCGGCGTCGTACTCCGTGTGCGTCTGCGAGCCGTCCGGGCGCGTCACCAGCACGGGCCGATTCGCTGCGTCGTACATCGTCATAACGCCGTGCCTCAGCGGATCGGTCGTGGTGATCACGTTCCCCGCGAGGTCGTAGCTCGTTAGCGTCGTCCGCTGTAAGGGGACGGTCACACCAACACGCCGATGGAGCGAGTCATAGTTGTACTGCGTCAGATTGCCGAGCGCATCGGTGCTGGTGATAACCTGACCGGCGAGGTCATAGCCGGTTCGATAGATGCCGCCATCCGCCCGTATGACACTCGTGCGCTCGTTGGCATCATCGTACGCGTAGATAGTGCTATGGCCGAGCGCGTCGGTGCTGGTGATAACATTGCCCGCAAGGTCGTAGCCGGTGAGCGTGGTCCGACCGAGTGGGTCGGTCATCGAGATCGGGCGGTTAAGGGTATCGTAGCCGTACGTCGTGCCGTGGGCGAGCGCGTCCGTTGTCGTCATCACATTGCCGGCCGGATCGTAGCCCGTGCTGATGATGCCGCCGTCCGGCCGCGTCACGCTGGTCCGCTCGTTAACCGCATCGTAGCCGTTGATCGCCTGCCGTCCCAGCGCGTCCGTCGTCGTGATCAGGTTCTGATTGGGGTCGTACTGATAGGTCGTAACATTTCCCAGGGCGTCGGTGATCGCCGTCATTTCGCCGAACGCGTTATAGCTCATCGTCGTGGTATAGCTGATGGGGTTGGCGCCTGGGACGTTACCCAGCGGCCGGACCATCGCCGTTTTGCGTCCGATGAGATCGTACTGATACGTCGTGGTGTCGCTGAGCGGGTCGCTCGCGCTGGTGAGGTTTCCGTATTGGTCGTGCGTGTAGTACGCGGTGTGCCCATCGGGGTCGGTGCGCGCGATCACGTCGCCGGGGTGCGCTGGGTCATAGGTGAGGCAGACCGTTGCGGTGTACGGGCCGGCGTCCGTGCAGGGGATGGAGGGCAGGGGGGTCGGCGTCGCCGTCGGGGGAACAGTCGGCGAGGGCGCGCTCGTTTGCGTGCTCGTCGCGGTTGGAGAGGCGGTGGCCGTCAAGGAGGCGGTCGCCGTCGGCGCGCTAGGTGTGTCTGTCGTCGCCGATGCGGTGCCTGGTGGCGGTGTGGCACCACCTGCCGGTGTGCCGGTCACGGTCGCAGAAGGTGGCGCGGTCGGTGCCGTGTTCGTCGGCGTGCTCGTGGCTGGGATCATCGGCACCGCGGCGGTGGCGCTCGGCGTGGCGGTCGTGGTGCTCGTTGGGGGGACGGGCGTCGCGGGCGGTGTGTCTGTCGCCGCCTGTGTCCCCGTCGCTGTCGGCGCAGCCATCGTTGGGGTGGCTGTCGGCGTCGGGGTCGCGATGGCCATCGGAGTTGGCGGCATAGGAGTGGCCGTTGTAGTCGGCGCCATGATAATTGGCAAGGGCGTCGCCGTAGAACGCGACGTGGTCGTCGGTATGAACGTCGGGATGCGGGTTGCCATCCGCGTGGCGGTGGCGGGGGGTGGGGTGGGTGTCTGTCGCGGCGGAGTGCTCCTGGCCTGGGTGATCGCGACGCGATCGGCGACCACGTAGATATCCCCGCTCTTCCTGTTCTTCCGGCCGGTCACGCGCACGGTGAGTACGTGGACGGCGTCGACGAGGTGCGCGTACCGATGGTCCAGTACGTCACCCGTCCGACGTCGGCTGTACAGGTCGATGAGCGTGCGGCTATGGCCGTCGAGGGTGATCTCCTCAATGCCATGGGTCGGACCGTGTACCGAGTAGAGCGCGATGCCCGTTCCCCGAAACGTGAGCGTGTAGTAGTTGCCCGACCGGCGGCTGACGCTACTCGACCGGTCGTACATGCCGATCCGGACACCGTCACGGCAGGGCTTGCAGTGCGTCCATCGACCGACGTACTGGAATCGGTCGACCCCGTGGCCCTGGACGCTGTCGTCGATACTGATGACCATGGCACGACGGACATCTCTGGTCGACGACGGGACAGGCCGATGTGGCGTAGCTGTCGCACAGTGCGCGGGAGACCGGGGGCAGGATGGGGCACCGCGCGTGGTGCCCACCCTCCTCGACCCTAAGCGGGCGCGCGATGGCACGGGCGTGGGCGTTCGCGCCCTCCAAGAGGCTGGGTTGTCGAGCAGGCCCGACACGGATTGGCCTTGCAGTGTCGAGAGTACCCCGAGGGTGTCGCCCCTCACTGGCCGGGCGCGGTCGCCTGTCGCGCTTATCGTCGGGTCACAGCGTCCTGCACACGCGGATAGCCCGTGGACGCCGGTAGCGCATGGTGGTGTGGCAGTGAACCCCCCACAGGCCGAGGCAATCATAGGGGGTGAGAGCGAGAGATCCTCCCAGACAACGCCTTCGGACGCCGCGACCACCGCCGACTGTGGGGTCGAGGTCGGGGTGGGCGTCCCACTGTCCGCGCTGATGGGAGCGCTGGTCGGCGCACCGGTGCCCGCGCTCGTCGCGGTGGCGGACGGAACGGCTGTCGCCACGAGGGATCGCGACGTGCTGAGGAGATTCCCGTGCGCGTCGTAGGTCATGCGGGTCACGACGCCCAGCGGGTCCGTGATCGCCGTCGTGTCGTTGAGCGCATCGTACGCGTAGCTCGTGGTACGGCCCAGGGCGTCGATGTGGCTGAGAAGATTGCCGGCGCTGTCCCACGTGTTGTAGGAGGTGTGGCCGTTGGGGTCCGCCTCGGAGGTGACACCGAGTGTGGTGGGGTCATAAGTGTACGACCATGTCGCTTGCTGCGATGTGCCGTAGCCCTCCGTGTGTGCCATGAGTTCGTTGCCCATATATTGCTCAAGTGTCACGTGGCCGACGGGGTCCGTGATAATCGTCTGGGCATCCAAAGGGCCGCCAGTGTAGGTGAAGGCTGTGGTGCGATTCAAGGCATCCGTCTGTGATATAACTCGCCTGCTCCCGTCTCCGTCATATGTATTGACAATTGTGCCGCCGCCGGGGTCTGTCATCGTGCGCATGAGGTGCGTGTTGGGATAGTAGGAGAAACGTGTGATACCACCTGATACATCACGGACGGCTGTCAGATCGCCTGCGGTGCTGTAGGTATAGACGACAGTCCGACCGATTGGATCGCTGATCTGCGAAATATGAGTGCCGCTGTACGTGAATGTCAAGGACCGGTGCGCCGGATCTGTGACCGAGGTGAGTTGACCGCCCGAGTAACCCAGGATTGTTACGTATCCGTTACGATCGATCATGCGCACAAGCTGCCCAGTTGTGGTCGTCGTTGGCGTCGTGTAGACGAACGTGGTTTGGGTGCGAATGTCTGTGAATGCTAGCGTGGCGTTACCGTTATCACGGAGGGTCGCCATGACCCGGCTCGGTGGTTCGTATCCCGCTACGGTGTGATCGAAAGTCACGACAGTGCCCGTATTCTCTGTCACTGTGATGACGCCTGAGGCATCCGTGACGAGGTTGCCACCGATGTCCGAGGACCAACCGTAGCCAAACGGGCCATCTTGCAAGGCGAGGAGGGAGTTGTAGGTTCGCGTCGTCCTCAAGGGGATGCCGCGACCAGGGATGGCGATGTCTGTGAACGTGTGGTAGAAGTCGCCCGTTGCGGCGTTGATCGGATGACGCGTGAAGCTGCGCGTAGTCGTATACTCGGTTGAGTTACACCCGCACATGACCTCGGCCGTCGAAGGCAGCGATTTCAGTCCATATAAGCCGATGGTATGGTAGTGGCCACCAGAACCGCTAAACGCGAAAGAGAATGTTCCAGACCGTTCGAACGAACTCGATGTCCACATGTTATACCCGTCGGGGTAGCCTAGCGGTGCGGGCGACGCTACCCATGATAGCGTACCCTCGCAATTAGTGGCACCGCTATCGATGAAGCAAGGGCCTATTGGCTGCTGATCCGACACTAGCTGGAAGGCGTAGGTATCGGCAGGGACTGTGACATTTTGGCCGAAGCTGCTCCGGCAGCAGTCATTCGCCCCACCCTTTTGTGCTAGGAAACCCTTTTGGATGCCGTGCGTCCATTTCTCGGCAGGAACAATGATATCTGCCTCCTGCAGATGCCACGGCCCCACGGTCGCGAAGTTGCAGTCCTGGATAAAACCGCACGCTCGCTCGGAGGTCGAGCCCTTGAATGCGTCGAGCGGATAGAGGCCTATATGGGTGTAGGTCCCTCCGGTGCTGAAGAACTCGAAATAGAACTGGCCGGACTTATAGAGCGGCGTGGAGGTCCACGTGGAGTATCCAGCGGCAGAGCCCGGTGGTGCCGGTGACCGCTCCCATTGAAGGGAGTCGGTACAGTTGACATTCTGATCGAGTGAATAGGCAAACGCCGCATCGTCACCGTTAGAGGTGCATGGGCCGCTCGGCTGCGTATCAGAGATGAGTTGAAATACATAGGCACCATTGGGAACGGTGACGTCCTGCCCGAACCGCGCACGGCAGCAATCGCCCGGCGTGTCATTCTGGTGCAGGTAGCCCGGACTCGCAGGGCCGGACCCATACGAGATAGAGGCCGGTGCTTGCCACCGCCATGGTCCGGTGCTGGTGAAGTCGCAATCTTGGATATAGCCGCAGGACTGGTCATCGCCCAAGCCGGAATCGACCGTCCTTACGGGTAATCGCGCATCTACATGGGTAGAGCGCTTTTGTCGATGAAATGTGGGAGCCGGTGCAATCTGCTTGGACAGATGGGCTAACCGCTGCGACCCCGTTCGCCCAGTTAGCAGGGCTGCCGCTGGGAAGGGAGCCATCCGCGCGCTCGTCGTGAACGTGGGTATCGTACTGACGATCAGGGTCGTGAGGACCAGGATTGGCGTATACACGCGTCTTATCATTGCCATCATAGACTGTGTCTCCATCTGAGCACTAATTGCACAGTGCGGCTGGAGCGACGTTACGGGGACCAGTCATCGATGCGCCATCGCATCTGACGGGCATGTACTGTCGTGGGTCGCAATGTTCTTAACAGCCAGGGTATCAAACCACGGTTAAGATCTAGTTAAGATCCGGTTAAGGCCGGGCAGATGGCGATTCATCTGCCGACGAGTGTGCTTTCGCTCCGCGTCTTTCGCTCTCATGTCGCATTCATGCGCCACCTGCCAGCCTTCCCCTGTCGAGGCGGCTCTGGCTCACATCGCCCCCATCCCTACACCTGTCGGGGCATGGCTCTATGGACATGGCCACAGCCCACGGCGGACAGCGGCATCACCTATCTCGGCAGGATCATCCGAACAGCAGCATGACCAGACGCCATGATGACGGGGGCTCTTTCCAGAAGAGGTCATTCAGCATGCATCCTCCAGCCCTGTGGTGACGGCTCCATTAGACCACATTTCAGGGGAGTGTGTGCCGACAATGCGGACAGATAGGGTCACACATCGATACGGTCGAGATGCAGGCCGCCACCGTGGCCCGCAATCATGTATAACATCACCGGGTGATGGGCATGGTGATGGCTATGGACACGGGTGTATGGACACGAAGACAGGCACGCCGACGACCCTCGGTGAGTGGCTAGCGTACTTGCTCGGGGAGGCCGGATGGACCGGGCGCGACCTGGAGACGGCCTCCGACGTCTCGACCGATACGATTGGCCACATCGTGAACGGCGTGGTGCGCGCCAGACCGGGGCGGGGACGCGGCCCGACGCGCGCCACCTTGACGCGGTTGGCCACGGCGCTCGCCGCCCGCTTCGATGACCTGGCGGCGGGCGGGGAGACGCGGCTCACCCGCGCCGACGCTCTCGCGTGCAAGCGGATGACGCGGCACCTGCTCACCGCCCCGCTCCACCTGGCGACACCGATGGATGCCCGCGCGCTGGTCGTTGCCCCCACGCCCTTGACGCCACTGATCGGTCGCGCCGATCTTGTGGCGCGTGCTGACACGTTCCTGCGCCAGCGGGAGGTACGCCTGCTCACCGTGACCGGGCCACCGGGTGTGGGCAAGACGCGGCTCGCCCTGGCGGTCGTTGAGGGGGTACGCGACGTCTATCCCGACGGCGTCTACCCCGTCCCACTCGCCCCGCTCGGCGACGCCGCGCTGGTCCTCCCGACTGTGGCGCGGATGCTGGGCCTGCGGGAGGCGCCCGGACGTCCCGTCGACGCCGCGCTCGTCGATTATCTCCGCGCGCGGCGCCTCCTGCTCCTGCTCGATAACATGGAGCACGTGGCCGCAGCGGCGCCGGGGGTCGTGGGTCTGCTGGCGACGTGCCCCGGCCTGACGGTCCTGGCCACGAGCCGGGCGGCGCTGCGCGTTGATGGTGAGCAAGAACTGCTTGTCCCACCGCTCCAAAGCCCCGATCCCGCGCGGTCGTCGGTGGAGGACGTGGCGCGCTACCCGGCCGTCGATCTGTTTGTGCAGCGCGCCAGCGCGGTGGCGCCGGACTTCGCCCTCACGCCCGCGAATGCGCCCACGGTGGCCGCGCTCTGCCGCCGCCTGGATGGGCTGCCCGTGGCCATCGAGTTGGCCGCGGCGCGGATCAGGATCCTCCCGCCGCGCGCGCTGCTCGACCGGCTGGGCAACCGCCTGCAGGTTTTGTCGGGCGGGGCGCCTCACCTGCCGGAGCGGCAACAAACACTGCGCGGCGCGCTGGACTGGAGCTACAACCTGCTCACATCGGGCGAGCAAGCCCTGTTTCGGCGGCTGTCCGTGTTCGCGGGCGGTTGCACCCTGGACGCGGCGGAGGTTGTCTGCGCCGCGCCCGCTCCCCTGACGCTGATCGTCCTGGATGGGCTGGCGTCGCTCGTCGACAAGAGCCTGGTGCGCGCGGAAGGCGAGGGTGAGGGCGACGGGGAGCCACGTTTCGGGATGCTTGAGACGATGCGGGCGTACGGGCTGGATCGCCTGGCGGCCGCCGGGGAGGCCGCGGCCGCGCGGGAAGGGCACGCGGCGTACTACCTGGCGCTGGCGGAGGCGGCGGAGCCGGAGATCACGGGGGCAGAGCAGACGCGGTGGTTGGGGCGGCTGGAGGCCGAGCACGACAATCTGCGGGCGGCTTTGCACTGGGCCCGCGAGGGCGGGGAGCCTGCGGTCGGGGTGCGGCTAGCGGCGGCGCTCTGGCGGTTCTGGCTCATCCACGGCCACCTGAGCGAGGGGCGGAACTGGTTGGAGGAGCTGCTGGCGAGCATGGATGGGGACGCCGACCGGCCCGGCGCGACGGCCGGCGTCCCCATGGGGGCGAGGGGAGCCAGGGCGACCGAGGGGGAGCGGGACGCCCTGCGCGCGAAGGCGCTGCGCGGTGCCGGCGGGCTGGCCATAGAGCAGGGCGACTTTCGGCGCGCCGGGGCGCTCTATGAGGGTGCCCTGGCGGTCTACCGGGCGCTGGGGGACACAGAGGGCGCAGCGGCGGCGCTCAACAACCTGGGTGTGGCGGCGGACGGGCAGGGCAACTACGGGCGGGCGGCGGCGCTCTACGCCCAGAGCCTCGCCCTGAAGCGCGAGGTGGGGGACACGCGCGGCGTCGCCAACTCGCTCAGTAACCTGGGCCGCCTGGTGCTCCAGCGGGGCGATGATGAACAGGCGGTGACGCTGCACGAGGAGGGCTTGGCCCTGTCGCGAGGGCTGGGCGATACGGGGAGCGTCGCCCTCTCGCTCAACTCCCTCGGCGAGGTGGCGTTGTATCAGGGCGCGTATGAGCGGGCGGCGGCGTTGCTGGAGGAGAGCGTTGCCCTCGCCCGCGCGGTGGGGGACAAGCGAAGCCTTGCCTTCGCGCTCAACAACCTGGGCGACGTGGCGCTGCGGCAAGGCGACGAGGCGCGGGCGACGGCGTGTCAGGAAGAGAGCCTGGCCGTGCGACGCGCGTTGGGGAATGACGAAGGTGTGGCCGTCTCGCTCGGCGGACTGGGCGACATCGCGCGTGCGCGGGGCGACCACCGGCGCGCGGCGGATGCCTACGCCGAGAGCTTGTCCCTGCTGCGCGCCAGCGACGACACGGCCCTCACCATCCCCGTCCTGGAGAAGGTCGCGGCCCTCGTGGGCAGCGCGGTGGCTCCCTCGCCTCCTCTGCGACCGGATGCCCTGGCCCGCGCGGCGCGGCTCCTCGGGGCGGCGGCGCGGCTGCGGGAAGAGATCGACGCGCCCCTGTTGGCGGCGGCGCGGTCGGCGCATGAGCGCGACGTGGCGGCCGTGCGCGCGGCCCTGGGCGACGGGGCGTTCGAGGCGGCCTGGGGCGAGGGGCGGGCGCTGACGAGGGAGCACGCTATCGACGTCGCCCTGGACGCGTGCCGCTCCTATCTGTCCTGACAAAAGAGTCCTAGAACTGCTGAGCGACCGCCGGCGCATACGTCCGGCTCATCCCCGCGCCGGGACCTACTTCTGCTACCCCGTCAATGTGTGGGCTATTCGGATTGTGTGGGTGAAACACGACGTTGACATGACACGCGTCGCTGTGCTCCGTGCTCGAGCGCCACCTTCTCGTCCCCTGTCGCCGCGCTACGTCTGCATCTCGTCTTTCGCCGAGTGACGACGAAGGGCGACGAGGGAGAGGGCGCGGGCGCGCCGGGGCGATTGTCACCCGCAGAAGCAGAGTTGCTGGATCAGGAAGTATCCAGCTACAGGAAGAGATAGGGCGCACGCGGCCAATAGGGTGAGGCCGACGAGGCGACGCCCGGCTACGAAGAGCTGTTCGGTCGCCTCACGGCATCGTCGATGGAGCCGGTGCGGCAGGCGTCACTGGCAGCCCAGACCACTCGACGCAGTTCGCCGATGTAATCCTTGCACCTGATGTGAGTGCCGCCTCGAAGTCTTCCATCGAGCGCGGCTACGCGGGCCGCGGAGGGCGCGGCGTGGCCATCCAGAAGGGGGGACTAGGGGCTCTCCCGGCGCGGCATCTATGTCCTCGGCATCGGCTCTCTGCGTCCCGGCCGCCACACCACCAGGAGCACGCAGTCGATCAGCAAAGCGATTTTGGCGCCGAGATCGATCGCCGCCGTCGCCGGATAGCGAACGACATGGAAGATGAAGGTCGACACGATGCACCAGGCCAGCAGGCCTAACAGGAAGCGTCCGCGCCGAACGCCGCGTGTCCTCACCGCGTAGACCGCCAGGCCGACGAAGAACATAGTGGCAACGATGAGCAGGATCGAGATCATGGTGGTACTCCTCCCGTCGTGATGTGATTGGTGAAGGCGATGGGCGCGTGTCGCACAACACAAACGGTACACGCCTGCCGGGGGGAGCGTCCGCCGCTGGCGGGCTTGGCCTATGACCCCCACAGGAGTACTATCGGCATCCTGGCGCTTGAGGTGGAGGGCATGGGTGGGCGCCGGGGAGCGCCGGGGAGGACGGGCGTACTGCCCGAGCAGTACATCCGTACAGACAGCACTGCCGCCCGATGCGTTGCGCGGCTGGTTGCAGATGCCCGGATAGCCTGCCACTTGCCATGACAGTCTGCCCAAACGTTCTGTCCGCCGTCCTCGGCGCTGCCCTCATAGGTTGCATGCATAGGCTGGCGTGTGTGCCGCCAGCCTGCATAACCATACAATCCCGGCGCCAACGACGAGGAGCCTGTGCGGCAGGCGTCACCGACCGCCCAGGTCACTCAACATGGGTCGCCGATGTTAAGACGTGCGCCCAGCGTGAACACCGCCCCGTCGGATTGCTCCGACCACACGTCTCGGTAGGGTACCGGCAGCAGAACATCGGGTTACGTCACCTCCTTACGTCGGCGCATAATAAATACAGACATGACGTCGTGTCGCAATCCCTCCATCACCCTGTGTCACGACGACAGTGAAACGGGCCGCGGTGCTGATCGCCAACTAGCAATCAGCGTACGATCTTCGGATCGGGCGTTGCTGATCAACCAAAACAGAGGCGCCTGAGAGGTTTGGGGACGTGCGGACGGCCGACGTGGGCCGCTGCGACCGGCTCATCCGATGGTCTTTCGGTCAAAACGCGTCATCTCAGCACGTCCCAACGGAACTGTTTGCGCTATAACGTGCGATTAGAGTGGTCAGACGGCCGCACGCCGGGCGTGCGGGTACAGTTCTTGCTGGCCCACCTGACGTAGACGCGCAGACGTGGAGCGTGTCGGTTTATCGAGGAGGATCTACCATGTCCGTCGCCCGTATCACTGAAATCAGCGCGATCTCGGAGAAAAGCTTCGAGGATGCCGTGCAGCAAGGGATCGCCCGTGCCACCAAGACCCTGCGTGGCGTCGAGGGCGCGTGGATCAAGGAGCAGAGCATCAAGATCGCCGACGGCAAGATCACGGGGTACCAGGTCAACATGACGGTGACCTTCGTGCTAGACGACGGCGCGTAGTGGCCGCAGGTTGTTCGACGCCCACGGCGGGGCGTGGCTTGGCGGGGTCCACGAGCAGCGCGACCGGCTCGGGAGCACGCGCTCATGGGTCAACATGGCCCCGCCCCGATGGGCGCGAGAAAAGAAAGTTGGGCTCGGTGACCTCGTGACTGCATTGTGAGAGCGGGCCTGATACTTATCCACACGCACTCCCAGCATGTCCACATGTTGTCCCAAGGCTCGATGTGTGAAATAGCGTGGAGGCCAGGTGTGAAGGAGCAGCCAGCCGGGTACAAGGGGTGGTAGTTTGCGCCAAGTAGTCAACGATTCTCACACGAAGGTGTCAACAGGCGCTGTTGATCACGGGCGATTCACCGCATCCTGCCGCACATAGACACCACATATGGCAAGTGGCTAAAACCTTGATCTGCTCTTGTCGCAGCACCGTGCATGAAATAGATTGACATCGTCGAGCTAATTTCCAAGGGCTGGCGGGCCGTCTCTCATGGCGCTCCCCAGTCGCGCTCATTGGTCGGCCCTCTCCTGTGCTGCCGCCCCGAGTGCTTTCATGACCGTTCGCGTCACGTCGTCGGCCACATGGCCGGCCTTGCGCGCGTCGAGCCCCGTGTCTTGTCACACGAGGCCCGCCCCAACGGCGCTCCGTTTACGGCAGCGGGTCGCGTCCGGGGTGCATGACGTGCGTGATGCCTTGGGCGCGTGCTCCGTTATAGAATCGCTCGTCGATCGTCCACATCGTTGTCCCGGCTTGTTCCGCGAGCGCGGCGTAGGACATATCGAAGAGCGAGCCCCGCCGACTCGGATAACTCCACGCCATCCCCCATGCATAAATGTCGATGCGATAGTCATGCACCGTTCCATCAGGCAGTTGCTCCCACTGGGGCACGAGCGCGATCTCCCCCGACGGTGAGCGGCGCACATGGTCAACGAGGGCGATTTCGTAGTCCGGCAACGACCGCAGAAAATCGACGGCCTCGTCGAGAAGGAGCGCCGGTATAGGTGGACGCGTGAGGCACAAGCGATAGAGTGCATTGGCTACTTCAGAGTAGAGACATGACGGGGCGAGGAGGCGGGCATCGCGTGCACCACAACGATCAAGGAGAGTGCGGCATTCCGCGCTGAACGGGCCATCAACAAGCCAGCGCACAACGACGGAGGCATCGACGACAAAGGCAGACGTCGGCACAGGAGCTACAGGTCCCGGTATCCACCGGCCTCACGCGCCTTGATCAACTCCTCAACAGGATCGGGTAGTTGCGAGAGGTCGATGCCCCGTTGGCGAATCCGTTCGCGAACAGATTCGGTTCGTTCGCGCGCTCTGCGTACCTTCTCGGGAGTCAGTGGGCCCGGAAACCCATCGGTGGCGGGCGGCGGGTCTTGTGATGTGTCCATATACGCTGTCCTCCTCCCTCCAGTATACAACGGGGTGGCACCGATCATCGGCCCATCCTCTCCTGTGCCGCCGCCCCGAGCGCCTTCATCACCGTGCGGGTTACGTCGTCGGCCACATGGCCGGCCTTGCGCTCGGTGAGCCCCGGACTCCCCTCGTACATCGCCCGCGCCAGCTCGGCCGGCTCGGCATCGGTAAATGTTCGCGCCAGGGACAGGGCAATCATCCAGTCCAGCCGGCTGGCGTCGAGCGCGGGGTAGCGCTCGGCGAGTCGCTGACGACGGTCTGGCACCTGCCAGGGGCAATCTCTAACACGGTTCGCCCCATGAGTGGGACCTCCGCGTACCACCTGCTCCTTGTGTGATCTTCGCGTTGTATCTCACTGAGATAGTTGCAAGTTTGACACAAGGGTAGGCCCGTGGCATTATATATCACAACACCGTTCCTGCCTGGATCACTCCCGTGTCCGCCGAATACCCATGTGAGGGTTGACCCCGTGAATGTCGTGGCTGACGTTGACCCGCTTGGCGGCACCCCGGCTCTGGCCATCTCGGTGCATCCGCTCACCCCGGATGAGTGGTACTGGGTCACTGCTTCTACCGATGACCCGCCTGACCACTCCGACACGTCTGTATGACGATTACAAGTAAGCATGGTGGATGGAGGCTGTCCGTGCTCGCTGCCGCGTTCCTGTTCTGGAGTCATTGCAACGACACTATAGAGGTGTCGCGGAACGTCCGCCGCGCAACCAGCAGTGGAGGCGTGGTGCACACACATCGATCGACAAGGTACTAGTTGCCATGAATGCTCCTGATGACGTCACGGTCGATGCCCTCTTCGCCTCGCCGCGACGGCTAGGCTGGACGTACCGTACGCCCACGCCCCTGTCGCCCCGCCAGCTCCCGCCGTCGCCGATCACCCGTAGGGACGCGCGCCGCATGTATTACACGGGGCTCGCGTCGGCCGCTGGCCTCGTGCTCGTCATCCTGTTCGCGTTATTCAACGCCGCGGGGAACGTCGCCTTGCTTGAGCTCTGTGGGCTCTGCGTCGCTGCCTACTTTCTCATCACCAGCCTCGATCAACAGTATAGGAGGCCGGCTGGCCTCGCGCTCGTTGCCTTCGTCGTCGTGCCGCGCATCGTCTACAATCTGGGGATCCCTCTCCTCTCAGGCGTGATAGGCATCAGCGCCCTTGCGGCCGTGGTCATTGGGCTGCCCGCCGTCTCGATCCTCCGAGGCAAACACCTGCTGAGCCAGGCCACGAGGATGGACGAACAACTGAAAGAAGACGAGGCGGCCGAGCAGAGGCGGTGGCGCACCGAGCCGCTCTGGCACCAAGTCGCCCTTGCGCCGACGGCGACGGTGCTGACCGTCGTCGGCGGCTCGGCCTACGGGTGGGAAGCGTTCGCGACGACGCTCGGGACATCGCTCCTGGCCGATAAGTGCGCCATCACCCTGCTCAACTTCTCTGAGCGATCCTTCGCGGCCGAACTCTGCGCCATGGCCGCCTACCGCGGCTTCACTGTGGACGTTGTCCATGTCCCCGACGGCCTGGATGGGGCGGCGCTCCTAGCGGGCTTCACGCCGGACGAATTGGCCGGCCTGCTCGCGGATTCCTTGCACGCGGGCGCGGAAAAAGCCGACCGCAAGATGGCGATCAGCGATAGGGACATTCTCGTCAAGGTCTGTGAGAAGCTTGATCACCGCCCCCTCTCCATTGAACGCGTTCGCGCGGGTTTGCGCGTCATCCTACGATCCGAGTCGTGGAGCGAGGCGTCATCACTCGACGAATCAGAGCACGAGGCGTTGCAAGAGGTGTTCAGCGACGACTTGCGCCAGCGGACCAACCTCTTGCAGAGTGCCTGGGACATCGAGCGCCAGCTCGGTGCCCTTGCGGGCCTGGCAGCGCGACTCGGGACGACGAACGCCACGGCGGTTACCGCGACCCATGACCTCAAAGTGTTCGAGTTGCGTCGGGACAACGAGGCGCTCGACAACGAGTATGTCGTGGACC
>JAABUU010003551.1_pt1 | contig 19699 bp, 24 predicted proteins | sample 5559301 | NCBI WGS metagenome assembly JAABUU01 (sample SAMN10711884, study PRJNA513360) | rock metagenome | isolation source: Antarctica rocks | place: Antarctica: Victoria Land, Richard Nunatak white | reverse complement strand
AATAATGAATAGCATACAAAAACCCCCACGCATGCGCCAACGGCACGCCCGGATGATCGCAACGGACCTCCCAGCGGCCGGCGCGGTCGTCGAAAGCGCAGTGACAGGCTGCAGGGCGGGGCGCGGTGCAGAAGTCGACGAGGGTGGGGAAGACGCGCAGGTCGATGTTGGCGTCGAGCAGGGGGAAGAAGAGGAGGTTCGGGGCGGCGATGGGGGGCCAGGGGCCGGTGCAGATGGGGAGCTGTGCGGGGTGGTGAGTGGGTGAGAGGGGGGAAGAGGGGCTGGGGGGATGAGACGTACGGAGGCGGGGTGGGATCGTGGGATTAGGGTTTGAGGCGTGAACGGGACGGTATCGATGGCGGTGGCGGTGGTGGCGGTGGCGGTTGTGGTTGCGATGGTGTGTGTGAAAGTCAAGAGAGTTGGTAGGTTGCACCAGTTCAGGGACTTCATCTTTCGTTCTGTCGAACGTTTGCTTTCGCTCGACAGAGGCAAGCGTCTGTCTGGTCTAGTCCCGTCCGTCAGCGTTCTCTGCTTCGGCGAGGAGAAACTCTCCACCATGTTCTCCGCACACTTACTCTTCGCTTCACATTATCCTCTATGATATCTTTCCGTACTATCCACGCTAGTATGTTGTCTCGGACTCGGACTGCCTCGAAGCCAGAAACAAGCCCGATTGGGGAGGAGTCAAGTGTTTAGAGGGCGGCTAATATACGCCATGCACACCTCAACCGCCGAGAACAGATATCTCTCATTTTTCCTTCTTCCTCTCCTACCGCAATACGTCCGACGGTCCTCAATCAACGGTATAACAACCGGTGTACGTACGTACAGGATTATGTCCGCCGTGTAACTGTCCGTCTCACCGTCAGTCTCAACATCCAAGCCCTCAGCTCTCCTTCTCCCCTTCCCTGCCCTTCCACTCAACGCAATGCACGCGCGTACCACAACAGCACAAGATTCAGGAAGCGCCAATTCTAGATGGTTAGGAAGAACGCATTCTCGTCATGACGTCGACATATAGTACCCTCTCCCTCCAGCTCTACCTCCTATTAGTCTCCACTTCTACGGGTAACTTAGCGCACATCGACAGGGATCAAGACCCTGAATCGGACCATAGGATTCGAAATCTGCCGTCCCGAGATCGTTTCATCCAGTAAGGCGGAGTCTTCGGTGAGGTGGACCGTATAGGCGCACTGCCGCTCCAAGGAACGCGAGTGGCGCAACGGCCGATATGGATATGTGTCGCGTGGCGGGAATATTGCCTTGCAATTTCCCACAATGCGGTTGAGTTTCGGGAGTGTGAAACGGGAAACGGGAAACGGGAAGGCCGGAGGCGGGACGGGTGAGGACGTGGGATTTGGATCTGCGCCTCAATGTGAGTCGGAAAATGTCCGGCGCTCTGTATGAGGGATCTCCGGATTGTTGCCTAGTTGCGTTGTTGATTGTCCAAAGTTGTGCTCGAGAAGGAGAACTCTGTTCGTATTCTTGATTCAGGCCTGGTAAGAAATAGAGTGAATAGCTAAGGTATGTACGTGATGTGCCATGCACCAGAGCGCCATGCTTCAAGGAAGGAAAGGAAGGAAGATAAGTCAACCACGCTCCTCATGCTCCGCAAGCTCCCATGTCCTTCGCCAGGACGAGACAAGGACACTATTCTTGTCCTCATAGTTCAGTTTCACCCCATTTGGCTACTAGCTACCTACCTATGCGCTCCTTCGCTCACTGGCTCACGGCTCGCCCAACAGCCTAGCTGTGATATCACCCATATACGCTTCTTCGAGCTCGTAATCCTCTCCTCCCATTCGATCGATGCCGACGAACTTGAACGCCGACACCACTCGGTCCACGTCGAAGCCCATGTTCACGAACCGATCGATTAAATCTCTATTATAGCCTTCGTACCTGTCATTTCACATACAGTCAGCAATCAGCAGACTTCGCATGACGCCGTCGAATACTCTCGAGTGCACAGAGATATACGTACGCGGCCAATGTTGCCTTTTCCTCCTCCTCTCTCGACCTCTGCTCCCTCTGCCTCGGTGTCTCGGACGGTGCCCCACCACTCCCTTCGCCCCTCTCTCTCTTCGGTGCCCCGGCGTGTTTATGTGCCCACTCTCGCGCCACGCGGTCGAACTCTTTGGGGTTGCGCATTAGCATGCCCGCCACCTCGGCGTCTTGCGGGTCTTTCGGTTCGGGCGTGCTGAGGAGAGATTGCAGGGAAAGGAGGGCGGATTTGATGGTCAGGACGGGTGACCAAGCCGAGGACAGGGTATCGAGGCAGATTGCACCCTTTGTTGCGCAAGCTCGATGTGAGTGATAGGAGCTTGCTGAGTGGGATCACTCCGGGCTTACCGTTTGGCTGCTCACGTTCGGATGCCATACTTTGGTGTCGAACTTCATTATTGGCGGCCGGAAGGGGTACTCGCTCGGTATCCGGATGTCAATCGTGTATGTGCCACCCTCGTAAGGGGTCCCCGGTGGGCCTTTGAACGAACCCTTTAGGTGTGTGAGATCGTCGCCGCCTCCGACGGGGTCTGCTTGAATATTCGATGTGGTGTCAGAGTGTATATCGGCGACTTCTTTCGCAACTCGACGGGCTCGGTTGGTCGACATGTTGGAGGTACTTGTTCCACTAGATCAAGGGCAACGTAATGCGGTAGAGTAGAAGGTGATGGTAGATCGAGTTCAAATCTGGTATGTATGGTGGAGATAAAGAGCGGAGCTAGGCCGCCACTGATACAAGGCTACGCTCCAGAGCACAGAGCCTCCGTCTGTGGTAGCCTTGGGTAGACTGTCGAGTAGAAATTGACGTACGGAGCAAGCAGGAGGATAGTCACGGGATTGAGGTCGGTTGTCTGTGTATCTCTAATCTCTAACACTATTAACAGACAGCCGTTGAAGCCGAAGGACCGGCAATGCGTATGTCTGCCCACACCACCACTCGAGCTTCGATGAGGTCAAGATAATCGTAGTCCAAGCCAAGAAGTTAAAACTCTCTGGTGATGTTCAATAGTGAATAGAACAAAGGAATAGACTGATAGCTGGCAGCGGTGAGATACAAGCAGCTACAGTATGTTGGTGGTTGTTCGCTGTGAATGGAAAATATTAGCTTGGGGTAGGCAGTTCGTCAGGCAGCTTTGACGGGTATGCAATCGAATCGCTGGCGGTCAACACATTCGCCCAATCAGAGGCGAGTTACATTATGTTGAATGGATTGCTACCTTATACAGTGTTCTACCTTACCTATCTGTACGTTAGTCACAAGTATCACAGTGCTTTAACACTGAACAGTGACTCAGGCCAGTAGTCAGAACGTCGGAGAGCTCAATCATCTAAATCTTCAAGACATTATTGTATCGAGTGGGAGGACTAAGGTATAACTGCTAGTCCGTCATGACTCATTTGGAGACATGGACTGAGAAGAGCTCGCTCACGATCCATGAATCATGAATCATGATTCATGGTCCCTCAAGATAGTCTACCAGTCACGCCTCCAGCGTCTGGGACTCCCTAGTACCGTCCGAGTATGTGTCAATGTTAGCACCCGTCTGCATCAAGCGCCTCTCGTCCGCTTCGAGCATACTTCTACGCTCATCCACAATACTATCGAACCACATCCGATCGGTAAAGACCTTCCTTGCAACCGTCTCTGTGTTCTTCAAGTCTACCTCCGCCATCGAATCTCGTTCTTGCAGGACCGAAATCCGAAGGTCCTCAATCTCTTTAGCTTGACTCCTGCCCGTCTCTTCCATAGCAAGGCGCAGCCGACTCTTGAGGTCCTCCCGCTCTTCGAGTTGCGCTTGCTTTATCTTCTCAATCATAGCAGTCTGCCTGGCGTCACGGTTCGACTTATTGCGTAGATGTACCTGGAGAGCAAGGAACAACTCGTCCTCTTCTTCTTCGTGTCGTGTGCCCATGTCTCGCAAGGTCGTCTGATGCTCGGCGTTCAACTGTTGCATGGAGTCTTGGATCCTCTTATTCATCAACGCCTCCTCGAGAGCCCTTTTAGCGTCAAAGGCCAGCTGGTCAGATATCATGTTTTCTCTAGCTTTCTTCAATTCTGTCTCGTGACGTCTCCTCAATGATTTTTGCTGTGAGCCGTGAAGCTCTTCGAGGATCGCTTGCAGGTCAACGAAGCGATGTTTGATGGCCGTCATTCTCTCTTCTTCCCGGAGTCTGGCAGCTTCGGCCTCCTCGGCCAGGCGTTGGGTTTCTGCTTCCTGCCTCACTCTCTCCTGTCGTTCCGCTTCTTCGGCCTCTCTGCGCTCGGCTTCCTCGACGGCACGAATGGCAGCAGCAGTCTCCGCCTCTTCTGCTCTGGCGGCTCCGTCCCGAGCTGCTGTCTGTTCGCGAATGCGTTGTCTCCGATGTGCTTGGTCGGTTTCCGTGCAATTACAGGTTTTCCAGATAGCACCACAAGTGTAGCTGTACACCGTCTCAGTACGTGGAATCAGAAGGTTGCCGGCGATTAACATACCAAAACTCTGCTCTGCATTTGCAAGTGATATGCCTGCACCCGACGGCGAGCTCTACCATAGCCCGGCAATTGTAGCATCTTCTCCATCCCGCGCGGTCAGCCTCCTCAAGTGTCGCCTCCAGGCCAAAATCCTGCGGACAGTCTTCATGGTCGGCGTGCTCCGTTCCTCGACACGTTCGACAAATTCTGATTTTACAGTGGGGACATCTGATTGAACCGCTGGCGAACGATAATCTGCCTGTGTCAACCCATTTCGCGCATTGGGTTGACGGACAGTACAATCTCTCGCCGGCGGGGACGGCAAACTCTTTGACCTTCTGCTTGAATACTTGTTTCAATTCTAGTCGAACGTTGGACTTGATTAGCTTAGCCGGAATCTCTTGCAGACAACATCTGGGTGGGAAGAGATTTTCGTTCTGCAACGCAGTACCGACGAGCTGTGAGAGACATGAGGCGCAGTATTTGTGTTGGCAGGCCAGAGCGACGAGTGTATTATTCGACGTCTCTTCCAGGCAGCTAGCACATTCTCTAGAAGCAAGGTTAGAATTGATCAGGTTCAGATTCCTACAAATGTAGAGCCTCACCCTTCAATTGGCGGTTCCCTCGAAATTGCTTTGTCATGCGCAACAAACTGATCATACCCAATTGCTCCCTTAGGCTTCTTCAGGCCTATGCGTCTTCGCCACCAGCTCTGTGGTTTCTCGCCCTCCTCCCAGGTCATTATCCAGCCCAAGGGACCCATCGTTACTTTGGGTAGTCCAGGTGTGCGCTGGGCCGGTGTCTGCGGGTTGGGCTCAGGTTTCAAGCCCACCGAAGGAATTGAACTGACCGACGATCTGGACAGGATTTCTTCACTAGCCGTACCGTAAGACGTCAAGGAAGTGTTTGAGGCTCCGGACGTTGCCCGTGTAGATCTTCCTTTGCTTCTATCCACCAGGCTCGGTTCAGTATCGGTGACGAGTCCAACGCTCCCAGTGACATTCCCGGTCCCAAGGCTTTGTGACACTTGCCGGTCTATCGGGTCTACTTTGGTAGCCCGGTGTTTGTCCAGAGAAGCGGTGATAAGCCTGCGAATTTCTAGAGGAGTACCCGCTTGTACCATCTCCAGCTCCTTCGGTATCTCGTAGTCGCGCCATTGGGTTTGTTCTATTTTAAGCGCATCGATGCCTTCAAAGTAACTGATTTGTGTCCATCCCGAAACTCGACGTTCACTCAGATCCTGGGAAGAGCGATGCACAGACGTCGGGCGCTCTCCATCGCCAGTAGCCGTACGGGGGGCCCTGCTCAAATAGGAGTACCTCGGACACGGTGCCTTGATGGTGTTTCCGCTTAGCGGATGATAAGTTACGGCCGTCAAGCCGGACATCACACTTTCGACCATAATGTAAAAGCACCAAGTTGGATAATGTCAAACGAGAACAACTCATGACTGGGAGGAAACATTTCATGGTAGTTGCCCTGATGGCCAACCGCATATTAAGGGCAACGAGAAATGGAAACAGCCTCGTGAGGCATGGCTCGCCATGGCCCCAACTTGTGAATACCGCGAGCTCAGTCAGCCTCCGCAGTGACAATTAGGGTTCAATTGGTGCCACGCACCCGAAACAAGTCAACACACAAAATGCGGAGTGTCTCAGGCATAGATGGTCCATGATAACCCTATCATGGCCGAATTGTTGTTAGGAGCAGACAGTGCACACAGGAGACGAGATTGGTAGGATCCGGCAACATCCCGCGTTCAGTCTAGTAGGAAATGCATGAGAGAGATATCAGGCAATGCACGACGAAAGAAATCAATAACGATAAGCTAGGAAGTCTGCCACGTAGGGTGGGCAGAGACACATGGTGAGCAGCGGGCCGCAGGCCTAGGCTTCGACAAGGAGAGACCACTGCTGCTGCAGCCGCTGGCGGATTCAAGAGGCATAACGGCGATGTTTTGAAAGAGATGGACGAATCGCGACCCATAAGTTATCCACCAGCGAGCCTTCTGAGATCCTTTCGAACAGCCTGAGGCGGTGTAATGCAGGAAAATAGCGAGGCTTTGCATCTATCGAGGCAGATGTGTGGGGGGAAGAACTGCAGTTCGTACCATGCAACCTTCAAGTACCTAATTCACCTCATCTTGCGTTACCTTGCTGTGCGCCTTGCAGCCAAAGTTGCAGCAGGCTGTGCTTTGCATCGCCAATGTTGTTTGATCAATCGCTCGCTCGGCTATTTTCGGACCATAAGGAACGCTCATACGCTACTGAGCTCTTGGCGAACTGGGATATCAAGCTTGATGTGCATCTTGAAGCACTCCATTGTTAAATAGGTATGACCGTCATATAGAGATGAAGAGGAATACGAGGTATGTCGCACAGCTTTGGGGGCAGTGTCTTCGGAGCGAACGTGATATGGAACATGTTTACCCAGCTCAGCCGAAGATCTGAGATTGCAATAGTGACAGCTCAGAGATCGCTTTCCCGTCCTCAGGAGTCGTTCGGCAACCAAAGACATGCTCTACGCTGCTTTTTTCGACGCAGTCACCCCCGCACTAAGTTTCCATAGCTTGAACATGCGCCGGAAGACCATGTCCTAAAGGCGTTCATCAGCAAGCACTCGATCCGCGTAGCGCAACCGGAGCAGACAAACCCAGATTCCCCTCGGCGCAAAGCTGTCCAGAAACCAAACTAGCCAACTCTTGTTCCCCTCCCATACCCACTTCCTCCCACCCCTCAACACCTGACCGGCTACACTGCGCGCGTAGTCCTCGTTTTCCATCGCGCCGTCCTGACTGTGCTTCTGCCTCCTGTCGTAGTCCTCCCTGATCGCCTGATAATAACTACCGTCCGGCAAACTGCGCTCCGTCCGTGCAATCCGGCTCTTGACGCCACCGGTGACAATGGTGATGACAGAGACACCGAACGGCGCCAGCTCGACGCGGAGGGTGTTGCTGTAAGCGTGGAGAGCGGCCTTGGAGGCGTTGTAGACGGAGCCGAAGACGTAGGGTATCACTCCTGCCACCGACCCGATCTGGACGATCGTCCCTTTCGATCGCATCAGCAAGGGGGCGAAGGCCTGACAGATGCGCATCACGGCAAACACGTTGACTTCGAACGTCTGTTGCACTTCGTCGAAGTCGACGTCGAGGGCCGGAACCGTGTAATCTGGGACAAAGTTCAACCTCCATCAGCATTGCAGGCCGGTTATCTGGGTTTGATTCCGTGTGGCACGCGTACTTCTGCCCGCGTTGTTGATCAAGAAATCCAAACCCCCACCGGTCCGTTCCTCGACGTCCTCCCTACATCGTGTGATGCTGTCCGGTTTGTCGACCTCGAGGCGGAGCGTCTCGATGCCAAGGTCGTTCAGATCGGCGACAGAGTCCCTGCTACGAGCGGTGGCAAAGACGCGGAGCCCTGTTACGAATATATCATCGGCATCGGGCCTGAAACTCAGACAGAGAATGCTGGGGAAAAGGCTTGAGGAGGTAAGAGGTAAAAGCGGTACCTCTGGAGTGAAACTCTCGCGCGAGAGCATGACCAATGCCTCCTGGACTGCATCTGTTGTTGTTCAGAACGGGATCAGCACATCATCAACATTGCGCTTATACTGTCTGTAGCCAAGAGCTGGATGGCCTACACACCCGGTGATGAGGACCGATCTTCGTGTATCAGCCATGTGACTTTTGAATCATGTAAGCACGTCCAATCCCGACAATATCAAGGCGAAAGTCGAGGCGTACCTGAGACAGACGCCTTTCGTCAGTACGTACTGTATCACCTACCTGGTAGGTGCAGAGTTGTTGGCGGCCACTAAACCTCTATCGATAACCGTGCAGCAAAACATATCCCGAGGTCGATCTCTGTCGCTAAAAGCAGAGCCGGGTAGCAGATGAGATCTCGGCGCTTGTAGGGAGTACGGACGGTTGGGTCAAGTCATGTACTGTAGGTATAAGAGAGGATATATAGGTACTGCTCAGGTATGACTACCAACCTTTTCACTCGCCTTAACCCTGATGTCCTGACTTTTGCGGTCACAGTCACTTTCATATCTACCAAGTACGTATGGTACCACGTGCGGAACCGGTGCCTGGCCTGCGCAACCCGCCTATGAACTCTGGACATATGGTATTATTGCTGGCTGGCGCGCTACCCGTGATATCGTCCAACACCCTTGTGCCGGCTTCGAGATCCCACCTCCCCGTGGGGGTTACAGAGTGTGGCCCGTGCAAGCAGACCAATGCTTAGGTAGCCTACAGCACGTACACACAAGGGGGTTCGCCGATGCTCGTCATCATGACTTCCCGTTGGAAGCCATAGGGGCGCTACTCTGGCTCCAGACTTTATCGCTTAAAGGTAAGGCTTGGACTTGAAGGTTCGACGAAATGTGAGAGATCTATAAAGTCTTCATGTTTAACGGTCTGGTTTCTGTCTCCAGCACCAGCTATCCAATTCCCTGAAGAGGAATAGAAAAGGACCAAATCGAAATCATGGCGACTCCAGTCCAGCAGAATCTTGAATCGAAGAACAAAGAATATGCCTCCGACTTCAAACACAAGGACTTGACCCTGCCGCCGGCGAAGAAGTACGCCATTGGTATGTCCAGCTGTCCCTTCTTGCGCATCGACGTCGTTGCACGTGCTCAATCTCACTTTGTCACCGTGACGGGTTAACGAGTCTGACAGCTGCTAGTGACCTGTATGGATGCGCGTATCGACCCTGCCGCTGCTTACGGCGTCACTTTGGGTGATGCCCACGTCATTCGGAACGCTGGCGGCTCTGCTCGAGATGCCTTGCGCTCGATCATCATATCCGAGCAGCTTCTTGGCACGACCGAGCTACTTGTCATCAAACACACCGAATGCGGTATGTTGACGTTCAGGAACGACGACGCTCGCAGTGTGGTGGAAAAGAATTTAGGATCAGAAGCGATCAAGGAGATTGGAGACCTTGACTTTCTGCCGTTCCCAGACCTAGAGGAAGCCGTTCGCAAGGATGTGCAGTTTCTGATGGAGAGCAAGGCGATTTCAAAGAACATCAAAATAAGTGGCTGGGTTTATGAGGTCGAGAGCGGAAAGGTCAGATCGGTTACGTAGGAGCGATGAGTAAAGCTGCGGCTTGTTGACTGTGCCTGTTATCGTTTGTTGGCGTTTGGGGTTTCTTCCAAAGGCGTCGTGATACCAACACAATATACTGAGGTCCATCTTGTCCAATTCCCCACAGTCTAGGTAGAAGCTCTTTTGCTCGTGCAGGCATCATTTCTGCTCAGAGCCCGATGCTAGGTGTGACGTCCAGCCTCCTTCGTCTCGATCCTCCCCTTTCTGCGGCCACAGGATCTGCTTCAGGAATATTGCGCGTATCATCATGACGAAAACAAAAACCCAAACACTGATGAGAATGACTGTCATCACGCAACCGATGATTTGAATGACAACAGAACCGAATGCTTTACCGACGGCGAAGGTGGCCGTTACGAGGGCTGTGTTCGGGAATACGAAAGAATACCAGGTCATGGAGAATGTCATCCTACCATGGCTGACACACGACCAGTGTGCGCCAACCGAGACGAAGAAGAACCACAGGGCAAGACTTGGTCGAGTCAGCGAACGCTCTAATCGAGGGGTTCAGCTTCAAGAGGTCAAGCCTCATATAAGAACCTACCCCCAAACCCAGATTCCAACCCAGTTAGCTGCCACCTTGAAGATCATACCCGCCAATGGACCATCACCCATGAAGTCTTTCGGTAACACGCGTTGGGCGCTGTCAGCCATATTGATCATCGCCGATACAGTGAACCCTGAGGGTCCCACACTGACGAACATGCCAGGACGTGAGGATTCCTTTGGCAGCTTGTGCGTCATAAGTCTATAGATGAAAGCAGAGTAAATCATAAGAGAGACCATGTATCCGATTCCTTGAAGTGTAACCCCCCCAATGATGATGTCAACAGCTCGGTCTGGCCCCAAATGGGAACTGAGAATACCGGCATGAGGGCCGATGATGAGAAGAGGATAAGCCGGAAAAATCCAGACTGGTGTCATTCTTGAAATAGTAAACGTCTGAGTAGACCATCTGGAGCATCCCTCAATCAGCAGGTTTCACACAACAAGGAGCCATCTCCGACGCCGGGAGGAGCATACATCAAAAGGTATATACCGCAGGAAGCTAGGATAGCCAGGGCACAATCGATCCAGAACATGACGCAAACGGCTGATTCCAGCCAGTTCCCAGTCTGGCCCAAGCCGTATTGGGAGATGTTGATGAGTATCGTGCCAAAAGACACAACGCTCGCTGGCACGAACAAAGATTCTGTGGGGTGCAAGAAGGATGCTTTGAATGTTTCCGGGAAGAAATAGAAACGTAAAGAGATCAGGACGACATTAAGTGTAAACAACAAGATGTTGAATAGAAAAAAAGCCACTCCGATGACTTCGAGGCCTCTGAAACGGAAGGGAACTGGCATCAGAGGTAATCAGCTCTGTATGTTCGCTCAGAGCTTTCCGAGAGAACAGGAATCCGGACCTGTCCGTAAGACGTTGGCGACACCTCCAGTCGCCATGGTCATGGTAAAGAAAGTCCAGGTGAAATGGCGGATCCGCTTCTTCCATACCACATCCGCGTGTCGATCGCGAGTAGCGCCATCAATCTCATGTGGCAGTGGGTATTGTTGCGTTGGAATCTGGGGGAAAGGCGTGTTGTGATGGAGGTGATGGCGAACGAATTGCGCATGGCGTTCATCGTCGTCGTCCATTGTTGGTGTACAATATCCTCCTCTCTCTCTGCTGGAGCCTAATACATGGCTCGAATCTACCATGGCTTCTCGGCCTCCCCATTTAAAGATCTAAGCCTCGGACTTTTCCAGTAGCCAGCAATCGCCTTGACTACCTTACCGATTCACGTTAAGCCATGGAGACAGCCTAGGTAGTTTAGGTGCATTTCTCCTGGTTGACGAGGATCAAATCTGGTAATTCTAGTGACGATAGTCAGATCTTCCGTTTCCTTGGTTTCGGGTACCGGCTATGATCCAACATCGTTGGGGAGGAATCGAAGGCGTGCGTGAGGCCAGGCGTGCCGCACTTCCCGGGTGGATTAAGGGTGTGCAGGGGTGACATGGATGCTTAGTCATTACTTACTAATTGTTCTTCCTGCACTCCGGAGTGAGAGGCTAGGCTCAATTTAGTGAGGCTGGAGAACAATCCACGCTAAGATAACAAATAACTAAGGTACCTTACCTTATCGATAAGGGATCATTTCAGACAACGTTATTACCTAATCCATGTTTCCGGAGTCAACCGCACCTCTCAAGTTTCACAAAGATACAACGGTGAATTCCTTTCTCTCGCGGCTCCGAACATTATTGAAATTCGGTCTACAATCAATCCCGTTGATCACCTGCTTCTGCTCTGTATCTATCTTATGAGTTCTCAGGTAGTTTAGACTCTCTTACTCTCGTGGGACGCGATAGGCCTCGCTTTGCCTCAGCTTTGTCCTACATCGACATCCTCGACGACTACCATAGTACACCTCAGGATGAAACACCAAGAAACCATCGATGTTTGAAAGGCTTCAGCCGCACCCTCTAGGTGGCATCGCAACGACGAGCGCATCTAGGATGGAGGACTTGGGTTCTACATAATGGTCCAGAGAGATCGTCTTCCAGCTCCAGATCAACGACGTTCTCTCTATAATGCTCTGTCGAGGGGTCCTTGTGTTGCCATCCCTGTGTTGAAGCTGGAGTCTCGCAGACATGCGTACGAATATTCTCAAGGCCACAATGGCCATCTTCCTGTATATCCACGCCATCTCGGCTTACGAGCGGCAGTGCGACGGCGTGTATGGACACCCACGGTACGAGGATTGTCTGGCGGCTGCCCGTCGGATTCCCGCGACCTTCACGCCCGTCTTCTTTGGTCCGCCACAGGGACTTCAGGGCACCGTCACCACACCCTTTGTCATATCTAGTGGTATGCCATGGCGCGTATAAGCCACTTCCGTTTGTGAAAATGAGCAGGACCGCGAAGCTTCCTGTCCGGCCAGATTGCAGTGCTTCGCTGACCAGCCGCTCAGGCAACTGTGAGATCAGAGTCCAGTCTTCGACGCGTATTCGCACCAAATGGCTTGTCATACAGAACATGGCCGCCGTTGTCGTGACGGGAATCCCGAGTGTCGCATCGATTCAGCTTGGCTGCGTCAAGGGCTTGGGCATTGGAGGAGTGACCACAGCACGTGAGTCCTCCCGCCTCGTTCTGTCGTCGGGATGGATCTACCCTCCCACATACGATGCATGTTTGACGGAATCCCTGTCATAGGGCACGCCAATGATCCCATGTGGGTCGAGGTCAAGGAAAAGGGCGTGCCTGGGCCCCCGGAAGGAGGCGCTGCAGCTCCTCTGTTGAAAGGGATCGGTCCAGAGCTCAGGTTCGTGCCTGCCAGTGCGCCGCTGCCTCCTGGCTGGTTTCCGCCAGACGCCTCCAGCTCTACTCAAGGACAGGTGGCGAACATCCCGGAAGTTGACAGAAATTTGGAGACAAGTTGAGTGTTAACTGTGGTCACAATTTGGCGCCGGTAGCTTGAGCGTTGTCTAGAGGATTGGTGAATGTCCAAGTGCTATGCCTTCAACGCAGGTCGTGTACTGTATATATATCTCGAAGTTCGCGTGGGTGGATTAAGCCAGAGCTGGACCAGATGCGTTTCTCTAAGTAGACGAATGAAGCACAGCTGAATCACTTCACCCTAAAGACGCAGGCCCCTTTTCCCGTCCTCCAGCAAACCAAGAAACCTCATCGGCAAAGCTTCTCCATGGTCCAGATATACCACCTCGACCTGCCAGCGCAAAGGCAGGCCATTTTCTCACTTGGAGACAACGTTCAACACCACCGTGACGGTCATCGTGACTCTTCAGAACAGCAGCGTCCCACAACAGTCCGACACCGACGTCTCTCCTCCCCGGCGGCATCCACACATCTAGATACGTCTAACGTGCATCTCCACTCGCGCCAAGCCCACGCCCAACGCCGCCGAGGTCAGCATCATCGTCCCCTCTGTCCGTTCGTCCGTCCGTCCAGCCCACCGCGTGCCGCCCCCTATTCGCATCTTCTCTTCGCCCCTTCTTCGTCCCACAATCACGCAAACCTCGCACTCACCACCTTACCTGTATGCTTGTTTGATAAACCTACGTCATGCCCATCTGTTCCGTACAGCAACCTCTCTCGCCGACCCGACCCTCCAACTCAACCCAACTCAACCCAACCCAACCTGACGCAAGACGACTCAACTCAACACGACTCCAACCTCCCCACCCTTCCTCCCTCCCCAACCTATACCCGGCAACTTTCACCCCAAACCTCCCTCTCCCCACTATCCTCCAACATCCCATATCCTTCAACGACTCTATCTCGTAAGACGCAGCCCACGCTCGACCTCACAACTCACCATCGCACCCGCACTCCAAACACGTATGGCAGCGTCAAAGCGACATGGTAGCTCGCAGCAATCACCTGCTGAGTAATTTTGCTGATTTGATTTGAACTGAGTTGATTTGGTTCAGTTGAATTGAATTGGCGACATTGCTCGCCTTGCATACTTACAAAGCCCTACCTAACAGCCACCGGCAGGACACGACGGGACGAGTACAGAAACAGAACGGAGGCGGAACAACACAGGGACAGAACGGACAGGACAGGACAGGATAGACATGCAAAAGAGTGCGTCACCCACCACGCCCACGCACACGCCCGACTTCACCTCCCTCGCCTCATCTCACCTCACCTTACCTCACCCAAGCCCTCCCCCTCCGCCCGATGACGAACGAATAGAGATCCGCGAACGAAGACGGAGGTCATGACCTTCAGATACCCAGAGAGAACTCGACCCCGACGTCAATATCGCGCGCTAGTCAAGCCCGAAGCAGCACATTAGCGTCTCTTGAGTCACCAAAGGCAGGGAAGGAAAAGCAGAGAGCGGGACTGGAACTCACCCAACTTAACGACCTTCGAGAACTGGACCGACTTCTCCGCCGCATCCTGCAAGTCCTCCATCGAAAATATACGCAGACCCGACTCGTTAATCTACATCACGCCACGCCCAACCCATTAGCCAACGAACTCCTCCCTCCCTCCCCCTACCATACCCTCACACACCCTCAGATCGAAAATAGAAGAAAGGAGAGGCCGCCCGCGACTCACCAATTTCTGCGCGACCTCCATATTAGTCCCCTGCAACCTCGCGACGATAGGAGTGCGCAGATTCATGCTCTCGACGACGCTGATCAGGCCCTTGGCGATGGCGTCGCAGCGGACGATGCCGCCGAAGATGTTGACGAAGATGGCGGTGACCTTGGGGTCGGAGGTGATGAGGTCGAAGGCCTGCTTGATGGCGGACGGGGTGGCGCCGCCGCCGACGTCGAGAAAGTTGGCGGGCTGACCGCCGTTGAGCTTGATGATGTCCATGGTTGCCATGGCGAGGCCGGCGCCGTTGACTGTGTGGTGGAGAGGGTTGCTTAGTGGGAGCTGGCCTTGTAGATCTAGGTTAGGGATATAAGGGGGGTGGTACCGAGACAGCCGATGTCGCCGTCTAGTTTGATAAAGTTCAGGCCGTGTCTGTAGTCACTGTTAGGATGCTGCTTCCTCGATGAGGACAGGTAGACGCGAGACGTACTCAGCAGCCTTCACCTCATCCGGATCCTCCTGCGACCTATCCCTCCACGAAAAGACCTCCTTCTGCCTGAACTCGGCATTATCGTCAAAGTTCAACTTCGCATCCATAGCCATAACCTGATGATCCGACGTCTCCGACAGCGGATTGATCTCGATCTGCGTCGCGTCCTTGTCCATGAAGATCCTGTACAGCTTCTGAATCGTGTCCTTGGCGTCCTCGATGCACTGCTCCGAGAAGCCCAGCTCCGTCGCGATATTCCGCGAGATATCGTCCGTCACGCCCTTGTGGATATCGATCTCCGTCGTGATGATGGCGTCAGGGCTTTCTTTGGCGACGGTCTCGATGTCCATGCCTCCCTGCGACGAGGCGATGATGACGGGGCCTTGAGACTGTCGGTCCATCACAATGGCGAGGTAGAATTCCCGCCGCGCAAACTTCCGCTCGCAGATGTACACGGCGTTGCAGATCCGTCCCGCCGCGCCTGTTTGCTTGGTCACGAGCTTGTGCCCGATCATCTGGTCGGCGAACATCTTGGCTTCGGTGGGTCTGTAATCCACCCGTTAAATCCATGACCATAATGCCGTGATCTATCGGGCCGTCCTACGAATAGATAACCCGCACTCCACCCTTCAAGCCGTTGTCGAAAGTCCCCTTCCCCCGACCACCGGCGAGGACCTGTGCCTTGATCACCATATCATCTCCACCTGCAAATCACAAATCAGTCCCGTCCTCCCCACAATCCCCAATCCTCGACCTCATACCTATCTTCTTGGCAATAGCCTCCGCCTCCGCCGCCGACCGCGCAACTTCACCTTTCGGGACGCCGACGCCATACTTCGACCATCAGCGTGCCACTTCCTAAGACAGCAATTGGACTCTCACCGAATCGAGCAGCTTCGCCGACAAGTACTCATGGATGGCAAGGCCGCGACGTTGTTGTATGCCCGAGCTCCGCACCGAAGTGTCCTGCAGGTCCATCCCTTGATCAGCTCCGCAGCTTATATCGCAGCTTGGCTGGAGACTGCAACGGGGCTCACCTTGGCTGCCTTGAACGCGGCGGCCATTGGCCGACTCCGCGCAAGCTTAAACATTGTTGATGGGCAATTGCTACGCCAGAAACCTGGGTAGTTGTGATGGAGGTGCAGGGTATGTTGTAGGTTCGGTAACTTAGCACGATGTCGAAAGGAAGCAACGCCGGGACATGCCGCGGCCCTCACTTCCTCTCGGACTCTACAACATAGAGGCTCTAGGGATCACACTTTGGTTCTTTCATCCACAGGTTCCGTCTTCTCCAGCTCTCGTAATATTCTGGATAAAGAATCCACCATGGATCACCTCCCTTCCGTTGTAAGTCCCTTTGACCCCATATTGATCCCATATCTGGACGGGGAGGAGTACGACGGCTTAGACTTTAGCGGCTATCCTTCCCGGCAGAGCTGGCAGGTCAATTTACTTGCTAAAGGATTTCCGCAAGGCCGAACGGCGCTTGAAGGGGCGCAATTTCTTCAAGCATGGCTATACTTTGGCATGCTCCATGAAGCCTTACGCTTGGTCGAGGATGACCGCATACCGCTCCAGGCTTTCATCCGCTTTGACGAGGGGTTACAACGAAAGTATATTACGACCTCCCAGCTTCTAGAGCTTCTACGGAATTGGCATCACCGGGTAAAGCAAATGCCAGATAGCAGTGCATATTACGAGCGGTTTCGCGCCTGCATGCAACGCTCATGTGAAGTGTGGCGGGACTTGATGGAGTCCAGCGATAACGGGAATACGACACAACTGCTAAGCCATGAGATTCTGCTTTCAATCCAAGTCCTTGGTGCGGCATTAGACATTGGTATCACGGAGATCTGTGGCTCAAGGGCGGACTATACCTGGAGAGTGGTACCGAAATCTAAATGGCTTATGCAGCGCATGATCAGCCAAGGGTGGTGTTCTACCGTGGTGGAACAACTGAGCAAGCCTTGTGCGACCTTTCTTTATTATGCAAGTCTTCTTGGCCCACCGAGGCCAGGAGATGACCATAGTAAATGTTCAGCTAATGGCAGGGCATGTCTGGCTACAAATACAAACGATGGTGCGGAATATAAAGCCAAACACGTCCTCGACAGTTGCAACTGCCAGCATATTAGCATTTCGACTGGGGACGGTTCGCCGGTCGCTGACGCTATCAGGTCTGGCAATGTTCCTATCATTCACTTGAAAGATGACGGGGAGGAACTTGTGATTGAAATCCAGGAATACAGTGTCTCGAGTCCAATAAAATACACTGCTATTTCTCATGTGTAGGTGTCATCTGCCAAGACCAATGAAAAGAAGAAGAAGAAGAAGAAGAAAGCTAACGCAGAACAGCTGGTCGGACGGTTTGGGCGACCCTTCAGGCAATACTCTTCCTCGATGCCAGTTGAAGCGCCTAGGGAAGCTTATCGCCGCTCTTCCCTCCTCACCCGATGTTCCACAGGTCGTAGATTGCTGTTTCTGGATTGACACCCTCTGTATCCCGAAGGACCGAGCCCTCCGGAAGCACGCAATTGTTAAAATGCGGGACGTTTACAAATTGGCTATAAACGTCCTCGTTCTCAACACCGAGCTGATGCGAGCATCGTGTAACCGGCCGTACACCGAGATCTTCACGCGAATAACGTGCTCATCGTGGCTGAGGCGACTTTGGACACTTCAAGAAGGCCTTTTGAATTTCAACCTCCTATTCCAGTTCTCGGAAGGAGTGGTTGCTGTAGGTCTCCACTCGAGATTATACACCGCTCAAAGTGAAGATAACACGCAGAATCCATGGGATCTTGTCGCCTGGGAGTGCAGCCGCTATTGCTTTCACGTTTTGATGCATTTTCCTCTTTACTCCGATGTTTTGCAGGTAAATTTCATCTGGAGCGCCCTCAAGAATAGAACCACCAGCAGAGTTGGCGATGAGCCTCTCTGTATCGCTATCCTGCTCGATTTAAATATTGATGAGCTCCAGAAAGCTCCCGCTGACGATAGGGTAAGAAAATTCTGGAGTTTGCACGTCAAAGGTCTTCCTGCCTCCGTTCTATTTCTCCCTGGGAAAAAACTTTTGAATGAGGGCTTCGGATGGGCGCCGGCAGATTTGATGCAGCTTAAGATCTTGGGTACAGAGATAAATTGTCGTGGAATGATCACGCGGCGAGGTCTACAAATATCATACCCTGGGTTTACGCTTTCTCAGCCAGACCATTCGCCCAATTATGTCCTCCCATGGCCAGGTCGACGGGGCAACCTTTTTCATAAGGCAACGTCTTCAAGACGGAACGCCTTCTTGGGAGGGTTTAAATCTACACAAATGCAAAAGCCTTGCTCTTATCCTTTATATAGTCAAAGGTTCGGCAGAGAGAGCTTTCGGCGGCGACGTGGTAATAGGCACGGAGGAAGCAAATGCGAGCGGAATCAAATGTGGACTTGGAGTTCTTGTGAAAGGCCAGGGGGGTGGGCATAGAGGTGAACGAGAGGTCAAGTATCTTCGACCGGTCAGTGTGATCAGGAAAGGAAGCTTTTGGGACGAGCATCCGGCCTTGGCGTGGTCGCAGACGGAAATGGAGGAGAAGGAGCGGACGCCGGTTGCTGGGGTATTCTTGCCCAGTGGGCAGGAGTGGTGTGTTAGATGACTTCCTGCAGCATGCGGTACAACCTCATGAGACGGCATCCCTCCAGGTCTCCATCAGTAGTTACATCTAGGTTCCCAAACGTTCCCAATCTACTCAGGAGGGTTCCCCTTATGCTACAATCAGCCAGCATACCTAACCCTAATACATGTCCAATTTGCCACAGGTCCTTTCACAGTAATTGTGTTTGAGTCTTCCATGCAAACACCGTCACTAAATCATAGATGTCCATGCTCTAGACAGTTCAAACAATCGGTAGATGACGAGGAAATTAGTAGAGCTGTGAGTCAGCAACAACTATACTCATTGTAGATGAGCTGAAGTTAAACTTGAGATGCAGTACTGACAGATTGAACAAAACACCTCCTTCAGCTCAAACTGAATTTTTGAAACAACTTCATCAAAACTGCATTAAATAAGCTCAAAATCTAGTCAGTAACTCACCTCATTATGCACTATAACTTGATATAAAACATGATGTCAAGATTTTTTTAATTAATTGTAAACACACAATTCTCATCTTTATCAAAGTACATCACTCAATTAAAACATGAAGCAACTCAACTTCAGATCTTTATGAACTTAAAGATTAAAAATAACAAATTTAAAAAGATTCTTCAATAATTTTACATTGAACTCTTCATCAAATCTGTTCAGAACTTTATAAAAAGAATTTTAAATCAATTTAAAATAACTTAAATTGTAGTGAATCTGAAAGCTTTATAATAAATTATGAATATTATGCAACACAATATTACAGTTACAAAAAACATTCTAGAAGTTCTTATCAGCAGAAATTCTGCATTGCAATTTTTCATCATTATAGAATATAAATATACACACATTTAAGCTTAAATAACAGTAAATATATTATTATTCTTAATAACAGTATTTTTTTCATCATTATTTAAAGAAAAAAGCATCATCACAAATCTTTTCATATCTGATGA
>JAABUU010003548.1_pt1 | contig 19707 bp, 14 predicted proteins | sample 5559301 | NCBI WGS metagenome assembly JAABUU01 (sample SAMN10711884, study PRJNA513360) | rock metagenome | isolation source: Antarctica rocks | place: Antarctica: Victoria Land, Richard Nunatak white | reverse complement strand
GCGACTGTCCGGCCAGCCGCAGCTGCTGCAGCCTGCTCGCAGCAGACCGTTCGTCGTCGAACGGTGGTTCGCAGTCCGGTACCGCGGCGAGATACGGGCGATCGTCGGCCACCTTCGCGGGAACGGTGGACGTCGCCGGTGCGGTCGAACGGTCGGTGAACAACAGTGCTGAGCTCATGGTCGGTCATCCGTTCGTTGGGTCGGGGGCAGCAGAACCTGCCCGGGGAAGATCAGGTTTGGATCGCTGCCGAGAACGGCGGCGTTCGCCGTGTACCACTGATGCCAGGTCCGATCGATCTCTGCGTCAGTGGCTTCGCCGGGCAGCTGCCGCGCCGCGATCGACCACAGAGAGTCGCCGCGGAGCACCACGACTTCGCCGCGGCGAGCCGCGGTGCCGGACGGCCAATCGACATTCACCGCCGTCGCTGGCTGTTTTTTTGCCTGGTCTCCGGCCGGGTCTCCGGCTGGGTCCCCCGCCGGGTCGTTGCGAGCGGCGGGGTGGGTGCGAGCGGTCGGCGCTGGCGTCGGAGGGCTCGGGGGACCCGGCATTCCGCCGGGCTGATTCGCGGCGCGGCCGTCCGGCCAGTCAAGGTTCACCGAGCCGAGATCCGGCACGGCGCCGGACCGGGGCTGTGCCGAGCCTGCTCCGAGTTGGACCGTCGACCCCTCGACGGCGATCCAACTCCGGGCAGGGTCAGCCGATCCGACGAGCTGTTGACCGCTCGCGTTCCCCTGGTGCGCGTCTGCCTGATGCGAGGAGCCGGAAGTGGTGGTCGCGGCTGCCGCTGTTCCGTACCCGGCCACTCCAGTCACCATGGCTGCGCCGACGACAGTGAGTACGAGCCTGCGCGCGAAAGCGGGTGCGATCCGGGCAAGAATCAGCCGGCCGACAGCGCCCGCAGCGCCCGGGAGCCGCCCGATGCCGGCGCAGAAGGCAACAGTCGCCGACCACACCAACAGGATCCACACTGCCGTCGAGGCGATCGCCAACATCGCCGTCTGCCCGACTGCATTGGCGTCCGAACCCGCCTTGGCAGAGCGGGTCACTGCGCCGATCGCCGCCCATGGCATCGGTAGCAGCATTGCGAGCGCGGCCACCGCGGCGATCGAGCTCAGGAGCTGCCACCAGACCCGGCTGACGGAGCTGTCATCGACCGTTGCTGATGCCATCTCCTGATCAGTCGGCCACAAATCCCGGCGGCGTTGGTTAAAGCGCATGTAACGCAGTCAAACAGCATCAAATGAGCTAAGTCAAGCCGATCCGGTCCGTCCTTGACGAATGGCGTTGCATCGACGACGGTTGATCGATGCGATGGGAGCAGCTCTTCGACGATTTGGAAGCACGATTCGACGACCTCGCCGACGCCGAGATGATGGCCGAGCTGGCTGATCGGCAACGCGTAGCCGCCGGAGCGATCTCGATGGTGGAGCGGATCGCCGGGGCCATCGGGCGCCCGATTCGGTTCCGGACGACGGCGGGGCTGACCGTGACCGGAAATCTGCAGAAGGTCGGTCCTGACTGGGTTCTCGTACACGAGGCTCCAGGACGGGAGACGGTGGTGGCGCTTGCGGCCATCACCATGATCGAGGGCTTGTCGGCGGCCACCGGGCCGGCGCTGAAGGGGGTGGAGTTGCGACTGAACCTGCGTCATGCCATGCGCGGGCTGGCTCGGGATCGCTCTCCGATCGCCCTGGTGGTGGCCGGGGGAGTGGGCGAGCCGACCAGCCTGCACACCGAAGTCACCGGCACCGTTGATCGGGTCGGAGCGGATTTTCTCGAGATGGCACTGCATGCACCGTGGGAACCACGACGCACGGCTTCGGTGCGGTCGGTGGTGCTGGTGCCGCTCGGCTCAGTCGTGCTGGTCAGAGCGCTGCCGTTGGGCTGAGCCGGTTGGTTGATCGGTCCCTACGGGTAGGCGGATTCGAGCTATTCCTCGAACGTGGGGCGCTGCGTGTCCGGAATGGAGAAGTGCCGCCGAGGCTCCGTGCGACACGTGCCGTGGCCGTCCGGACCTCGCATTCCGACCTGCCGGAGATCGCGAAGCCTCATTTCCGGTCCGTTGTGCGGCTGGTGTGCACGCCTCGGTGCGAAGAGCGCCGCTAATGAGGTCCCTAAATCGGGCGACGAAATTCCACCGGCACCTCATCGGGCTCGGGCTGCTTGCATGACGCATCACGACCTGGGGAAAGCGCCGACGGCGAGTCGCCCGTCGGCTGCGGCCACAGCTCGGGCCGACCAGGGCGACGTGCATTGGATCGGTACGGCACCAACCCGGATGGTGGACGGTCAGGAGTCAGCGGGCAGGGAAGCGGGCAGTTCCGACAAGGAAGCGACCGTTCGCTCGTAGGCCTGGTCGATGTATTCCTCCAGTCGGGTGCGCTCGACCCGCCACTGGTTCCGCCCACCGATCTGGATGCCCTTCAGGTCACCGCTGCGGACCAACGCATAGGTCTGCGAGGTCGAAATGTTAAGGATCTCGGCCACGTCCGCCAAGGTCAGGAATCGATCCGCGGTCACACCCATACCTCTCTCCGGGTTCGGGCGGAAGCCTCCGCCAACGACTTGTTCACGACGCACATCAGCACGTCAGGCTGTTGCAGACCTCGAAACTGGACCTGATGTCCGCCACGGTGACCGCGGTGAAAAAGCGTTCAGTGAGCAAGTTCGTCCTCGTCCTTCTCGTCGGTCGGGCCATCGAATCAGCAATTTGCGCTCGGTAGCCTGCAGCGAGGAGCTTTGAGCTGCTTTGGCAACCGGTTCAGTCTGGCACAGTTGGCATAGCAGGGACCAACCATCCACAATTGCCCCAGGGGAGTCGGGGCCGATCGGTGAGACATCGGTCGTGGAAAGAACCAACACGGGGGATTCATGAAGACAAGCGGGGTTGACGGCGCTGCCGTTCCACGGCGGACCACCCGGCCGCGATGGCTCGACATCCGCATCATCGGGGGGTTGCTCCTGGTTATAGCGGCCGTCGTAGTAGGAGCGCGGGTGATCGGTGCCAGCTCACACACCACTGCGGTTTGGGCCGCAGGCAGGGACCTTGCCACCGGTACCGTCCTGACCGCGGGCGACCTGGTGCCGGTCGATGTCAATCTCGGTTCCGGCGCCGGCAACTACCTGGCTGCTTCCGACGTGGGCAAAATCGTCGGGTCCGGGTTGGTGGTGCCGGTGAGGGCGGGTGACCTGGTGCCGGTATCGGCCGTGCGGCCCACGGCGGCCGGGCGGATCGTCGTCATCGGTGTCTCGCCGGATCGGATGCCGCCCGGCGTGACGCACGGATCGCTGATCGACCTCTACCTGATCATCGGCGGTACCACCACGGCCGTCGACACCAAGACCGAACTCATCTCCGCGAAAGTCACGGTGCAGTCGGTGAGCGCGCCGGCCTCTGGCGGACTGTCCGGGGCGACGTCGAACCGTTACCAGGTCGCCGTACTGGTCCCCCCGGCGTCGGCCGATCAACTGGTCAAGACGTTACCCAGGGGTGAGGCCTTCGTCGCGTTGTGGAGCGGGAACAGATGAGCCCCGGGCTTCTCACCGCGGGCAACGGCCAGAACTGGGAGAACGATCTGGTGGCTGCGCTCGACCGACCCGGGTCGGGGATGACGGTGATCCGCCGCTGCGTCGACGTCGCCGACGTGCTGGCCGCCGCCACCACCGGTCAGGCTTCGGTGGTCGTACTCTCGGCCGGTCTGCGCCGGCTGGACACCGAAGTGGTGCAGCGGCTGGCGGCCGCTGGTGTTGCCATCCTCGGAATCCACCCGGCCGGGGACGAGCGGGTCAAGGCCCGGCTCACCCGCCTCGGCATTCTGAATCTGATTGCGGACGACGTCGGAGCTCCGGCTCTGCTGGCCGCCGCTCGCGTCGCGGTCACCGCGCGCACCTCCGAAACCCCGACGCCGCCGGGCTCGGCACCCGTCGGGTTCGCCGACCCCCGACTCGCCCTGCCGAGCGCTGATCGGATTCCGGGAACCCCCGAGCCCGCGCCGCCGGCCGACCCGCCGCCCGGTGGCCGCGTCATCGCAGTCTGGGGCCCGGTCGGCTCGCCAGGCCGGAGCGCGGTGGCTGGAAACCTGGCAGTGGAGTCGGCCGCCACGGGCGTGCCGACCTTGCTGGTCGACGCCGACATCTACGGTGGCGTGCAGGCGAGCGCGTTCGGGCTAATCGACGAGTCACCCGGCCTGGCCGGAGCCTGCCGACATGCCGCCAACGGCCGGCTGGACCTGGCCGAGCTGACGAAGCTGGTCTGGGCGATTGCGCCGAACTTGCGTCTGCTGACCGGCATCACCAGGGCCGATCGGTGGCCGGAGGTGCGCCCGTCGGCAATTCCGACGCTGCTGAACGTCGCGAGATCAATGGCTCCGATGACCTTCGTGGACTGTGGGTTCTGCCTCGAGGCCGACGAGGAGATCACCTTCGACACCGCCGCCCCGCGGCGCAACGGCGCAACGCTGGCCGTCCTGACTGCGGCCGACGTCGTGCTGGTGGTGGGCTCGGCTGATCCGTCCGGAATGGAACGGCTGACCAGGGGTCTGGCCGAGCTGAAAGAAGTGCTGCCGGCCGTGCGGCCCCGCATCGTGCTCAATCGGGTACGGCGCACGGCCGCGTCCATCGACGAGGCCAGAACAGCGTTGTCCCGGTTCTCGGGAGCGGCGGTGACCGCGGCGTTGCCCGAGGACCGGCCCAGCATGGACAAGGCCTGGATGCGGGGCGAACCGCTGTCGGAGGTTGCGCCGAGTTCGCCGCTGCGAAAGGCGCTGCGCGAGCTGGCATCGGAGCTGCAGCCGGTTCGAACGGCGCCGCCGCGCACTGCGGTCGTCTCGGGATGAGGCGGCGCGGCGCAGCTCGGCTTGGGGCAGCTCGGCCTGTGTCACCATGAGGCATGACCGACCGCCTTTCGGCGACCGACGCCGCGTTCCTCTACGCCGAGGACAAGTCCGCACCGATGCACGTCGGGGGCGTGGTGGTCCTGCAGCCGGCCCCGGGCACGTTCGACTACCAGCACCTGGTCGACCTCATCGCCGCTCGGCTGACCCTGGTGCCTCGATACCGGCAGCGGGTCCGTTTCGTTCCTGGTCGGTTGGCGCGGCCGGTGTGGGTGGACGACGCGAATTTCGACCTGACGTACCACGTTCGACGGTCGGCGCTGCCGGAACCCGGAACTGCGGCCCAGCTGGAGGACATGGTCGGCCGGCTGATCTCCCGGCCGCTCGATCGGACCCGGCCGCTGTGGGAGCTGTACGTTATCGAGGGCCTGCAGAATGGCCGCATTGCGTTGATCAACAAGACGCATCATGCGATGGTCGACCGGATCGGGGCGGTTGACGTCGCAGCGGCGATCCTGGATCTCTCCGAGCGCCCACGGACGCTGCCGGAGCAGCCGTGGATTCCGCAGCCGGCGCCCAGTGACGTCGATCTGATCGTCGACGCGATCGCCGACATCACCAGCCGACCGTCAGATCTGCTGGACGTGGTGAGGCTGGCCGCGGCGGACATCGGTTCGACGGTGGCGAAAGTGGGGCACGTTGGAGCGGAAGTGGTGGAGATTCTGCGACGCACGCTCAAGCCGGCGCCACGGTCCGTGCTCAACATGACCATGAGTGGGAAGCGGCGGTTCGCGACCTTCCGCCTCGATCTGGCCGATGTGAAAACAATCCGGTCCGCGCATTCGGCGTCGATCAACGACGTCATCCTGACTTTGATCACCGCGGCGCTGCGCACCTGGCTGCTTGCTCGTGGCGAGGCCGTCACCGCCACGACCACCCTGCGGGCACTGGTACCGATGTCGGTCCTGGGGCCTGCGGCGAACGGTCGACCGGAGGGGCCGGCCTCCTCCCCGGTCGTGTCGTACCTCGTCGATCTCCCCGTCGCCGAGTCGAACCCCGTGATGCGTCTGCATCAGGTGTCGTTCGCGATGGGAGCTCATTCGGATTCCGGTAGGCAGGTCGGCGCAGATGCCCTGCTTGCGTTGGGCCGGTTCGCGCCGCCGACGCTGCATGCCCTTGGTGCTCGGGTTGCGGGGCAATTGTCGGGCCGGATGTACAACATCCTGATCACGAACGTGCCCGGCCCGCAGGTCCGCCTGTACGCCGGCGGTTCGCCGGTGGAGGCGATGTATCCGGTGGCGCCGTTGGCCGCCGGGCAGGCGCTCGCGGTGGCGTGCACGTCCTATAACGGAGCCATCTTTTTCGGCCTGACCGCCGATCGGGACGCGATTCCCGACCTCGGGGAGTTCGCACTCCACATCGGTGAGGCCATCGAAGAACTGCTGCCGGGCTCCGCCCAGGCGGTGTCAGCCCTGTCGAGCACAGAGGTCGTTGATGGTTCGGCCGCGGACGAAATCGGCGAGGTGATCGCGGTGGCTGCGGTGGAGGTTGCGGTAGGTGAGGCGGCTGCGGTGGTCGCGGTAGGCGAGGTGGCTGCGGTGGAGGAAGTGGTCGCGGTGGCCGCCGGGGATGAGGCGGCCGGAATCGCCGCAGCCGAGGAGGTGGTCGCGGCGGTGAACCAGGAGCCGGTCGAGCAGCAGCGGCCTACGCGCCGCCCAGCTCGGCGCAGCGCCGCCACCGGGCAGGCGGAGCGCGCTACGGCCACACCAAGACCGACCGGTTCTCGCGGATCCGGAGCGGATCGATGAGGATCTACGTCCCGGTGACGATGTCGACATTGCGACGAGTGGTGGCCGATCGTGAGATCACCCCGCTCGGAGGAATCGTGTTCGCCGTCACCGACGACCTTCGGCAGGAGTATCCCGACGCGTTGGAGGAAGACCTGGAGTACCTGGCACTGTCCGACGCGGCCAGGGCGTGCCTGCGGCTGCTGGCGGCAGCCGGTCCGGATGAGCCGATGTTGCGCGTCGTCATCGCCGCAGATGTGGCCGGTGCTACGGCCGCTCCGCAGCTTGATCGAGCCGCGGCCACCATCTCCGGCTCGGTGCCGTGGAAGCAGCTGGTCTCGTTCCATCTCGACGGCGCCGATGCCGCGGACATCGTGCAGGCCGCAGCCGCGATCGTCGATCAGGCAGACCTGGGGGACGATGACGCCGAATTCGCGGTCGGCTCAGCCGACGACATCGACCTGGCCTGGTACGCACCGGGCGAGATTGCGTACTTCATCGAGGATCTCGACAGCGCGCCCTGACCGCCGGCAAGACGCACGGGGCCCCGCGCCCGATCCGAAGATCGAAGTGCGCGGGGCTCAGGGTGTCAAAGCCGGCTGGCTGCCTGGTGCCGTGGTCGCCGAATCGAAGCCGAATCAGACGTTCTTGGTGAATTCCAACTCGAGGGCGATCTCGACCTTGTCGCTCACCACGGAGTTACCGGCGCCGAAGGCTGCGTTGAAGGACACGTCGAACTCTTTGCGACTGATGAACGTGGTGGCTGAGAAGCCTGCCCGCTCCGCTCCGAACGCGTCGGTGGTCGCACCCAGGAACTCCGTCTTGAGCTCGACGGGCTTGCTGATGCCGCGGATCGTCAGGTCGCCGAGGAGGACGAACTCGTCGCCGTCGAAGTCCCGAACCCCGGTCGAGACGAAGGTGAAGGTGGGATGCTCGGCGATGTGCAGGAAGTCAGGGGACTTCACGTGCTCGTTGCGCTGCTCCTGCTTGGTGTCGACGCTCGCTGCGTCGATCACAGCTGTGACGGTGGCGCCTTCCAGTCCGGTCTCGGGAACGACCAGGGTGGCGGATTCCAGAGCAAAGGTGCCCTTGGCCTTGCCGACGGCCATGTGACGAACCTTGAAGCTGACGTCCGAGTGGACGGCGTCTCCGGTCCAGGTTCCGGTGAGCGTGGTGGTGGGCGTAGTCATGAGGTCCTCCGGTTTTGTGATGTGTCAACTACCTTGACCGTAAGCCTAACGTCGGAATGTGGATCTGTCATCCAAAGCGACACGGACGCATTCTGTGACATTCGCCATGAGTCGGGTATTCAGCCGCGATCGGTCAAGTTACCGATGGGTAACATTCGTCGGCGTGACCTCCGTAATGTCCAGCACACCTCGTCGGTACGTCGCTCTGGGCGACAGCTTCACGGAAGGCGTCGGAGATGATCTGCCGGACGGATCCGTCCGGGGCTGGGCAGACCTGGTGGCCGGCGTGCTGTCGCAGCGGTGGTTGGTCCAGGACCCGGCGGGGGAGCGAACCGGATACGCCAACCTGGCGATCCGGGGGAAGCTGCTCGGCGCCATCATCGAGGAACAACTTGATGCGGCCGTGGCCCTGAGGCCGGACCTGATTACCTTCGCCGGTGGCGGTAACGACATGCTGCGGCCCCGAATGGATTTCCCGACCCTGCTTCTATTGCTCGACCTCGGCGTGGCGCGGCTGACCGATACCGGAGCCACAGTGGTGATCTTCACCGGAGCGGATCCGTGCGACGGGCTCCCGCTCGGCGCGCGAATCCGAGCGGGTGGGGACAGACTGGCTGCCGGCGTCCGGAAGATCGCGGTCAAGCGCGGAGCGTTGTTGATCGACCTGTGGCCCATCGCCGAACTTCGCCGCCCTGGCTATTGGGCGCCGGACAGACTCCATCTGAACCCAGCCGGCCATCAGCAGGTGGCCGGCCGGGTTCTCGATGCTCTCCAGATCGATCGTCCGGCACACTGGACCACTTCGCTGGGATCGGAGCTGCAGCCAGCTCGGACGACTCGCAATCAGGTCGACTTCTACCGGGAGTTCGTCGGCCCCTGGGTGCGCCGGAGATTGACCGGGACATCGTCGGGCGACCACCGCCCACCCAAGCGCCCGGAGCTCGCGCAGTTGTCGGACTCCGCTGCTGTCACACCGACCGACTGAGCGAATGAAGTCGTAGCCCAGGCACGAGTTCAAGATCCGTGAAGGTCCTCCGTGTGCTCTCAGGGAGGACCCTCCGTGGGCTCTCAGTAGGTCTTCACGGCCAGGTTCTTCCACTGCTGCCATGGGTAGGTCCAGTCGAAGATGTCGCCATCGGAAGGCTGCAGTTTGATCGTGGTGCCGGTCACCTCGACGGGATCACCCCGCATGGCGGACTTGAAGTACGCCTCGGCGTCTTTCAGCGAGAGGTTCACGCAGCCGTGGGAGACATTGGTGTTGCCCTGGTCCCCCACGGTCTTCGGATTTGCGTGGATGAACTCACCGTTGTCGCTGATCCGCACGGCCCAGTGTTCCAGGACGTTGACGTATCCGTACTTCGGGTTGCTCATCAACTTGGTCGGGAAGAGGTCGTTGACGACATGGACCCCCGACCGGGTGATCTTGTCCGGGGTATCGCCCTTGCCGTACGAGGCCGGGTAGGAGGCGACCTGATGGCCGTCGCGGAAGACCTGCAGGAAATGCGAGTTCACATCGGCCTTGACCACCTGATTGCGTCCGATGGTGAAATCGCTGGTCACATCGCTGGACCCGTAGGCGCCGGCCGCGAATTTCAGACCATAGACCTTCGCCTCGACGTGGACCTTCGTGTTCGCCGGCCAGTAAACGGCCGGCCGGAAGTCCAGCGCCCACCGCTTGTCGTCGTGCTGGATCCATACCCACGCACCGGTGACCTTCGGCGTCGTCCGAATGGAGACGGCCTTCGCAATGGCTGCTCGGTCGGCCGGATTCACAGCGAAGGCGACGATCACCGGAGTCGCGACACCGACCACGTCACCGTCACTGGGGCTGATCGTGGTGCGCACCTTGCTCGTCGGCACCACGGTCGAGAAGCTGCCCGCGATCGGGACTGCCTTGCCATCGGTGCCGGTGGCGGTACCGGATGCCGTGTACGTCTTGCCGTACCCCAGAACTTCACCGAGCGACCAGCTAGTGCCATCGGCCGACACTGCACCTTTGAGCTCGTGCCCGGTGGAGGTCGTCACCTTCACGTCGGTGATCCGGCCCTGTTGCACCGAGATCTTGAGTGGGTCAGCGACGCCGACCGTCTTGCTCCCGAACGCCGGGCTGGCGCTGACCTTGGCGACCGGCAGAGCGTTGACGCCAGCGGCAGGCGACGATGAGGCCGCAGCTCCGGAGGTCGCGGGCCCGGAGGTAGCAGGCCCGGAGGTAGCGGGTCCGGAGGTAGCGGGTCCGGAGGTAGCGGGTCCGGAGGCGGGGGGGCTCGATGCCGGAACGCCGGATGCCTGGGTGCCGGATGCCTGGGCGCCCGAAGTTGGGGCGCCGGATGCGGCGGGGTCGGAGGAGGTGGGCGCAGTTGTGGACCCGCCGGCGCTTCCGGCGACTGTGACGGAGGCGGTGTTTCCGCTGGCCGCGACCGTTGAATTCACCACCACGGTCTGCGAAGCGGCTGGACCTCCGGAGGAGCAGGCGACGGCCACGAGCCCCAGTCCTGCCAGCAACGCGACTAGCCGAGTCGAGCGGACAACCCCATGTTGGTGAACCATCAATTCCTACCTGTTCGAGTGTCAAGAAGTTCGATGTCGTTCGTGGCCTTGCCGAGCCCGGTCGACCGAGCCCGTCCGACCGAGCCCAGCCCGTCCGACTGAGCCCAGCCCGTCCGACTGAGCCCAGCCGACCGGGAACACCAGGTCGGCCAATGGACGCGCTGCTACCCGCTCCGGTTGCCCGTCAGCCCTGGAAGAGATTGTCCGACCCGTGGATGCACCGGTTCGGGCTCCGCGCCGTTTCAAGCCGGTGCGCAGTGCCCAGAGTTGTCCGCTCCTGCTGGTTCTCCTCGCATGCTCGAGCCGCTCCGGTTCCTTGCTCCATGGTGCCTGACGCCGGAAGCGGCGCGGTCTCCAGCGCCTCCTCAGAGGTTTGCCACTTGAATCGGGACGGCCTGACCTCGCGACACCAGGTGCCCACGTCCGGCCGGTAGCGACCCTCGTCGGCGCGGAAGTACCGCGTCCAAAAGGCTGCCGTCGGTGGAATCAGCGTGCAGCAGGAGGCCCGTTCGCAGCGCGGCGAGCTCCGCGATAGGTCCGCGGGAACATCGCACCGCACGATCGAGGCGCGCACCCACTGCGAGATTCTGAGCGACTCCGGCCACCGTGACGAATCTCGCCAGGAGTGCTTCGCCCTCCGACGGCCAACTGTCGACCTCGTCCGCCACCAGCAGGAGCGGGCCCTGGTGATCGACGAGCAACCTCCGCAGTGCGTCGAACCCGTCGCGAATATCGACGTCTCGACATCCGACACCCGGGTGCGGCGGTCCGACGCCCGTCACGCAGAACGGTGACGACGGAGGTGCACTCGGGCGGGAACCTGCTCGCAGCACCGGAATTCCGGCCGCCGCGGCCGCCGTCGCAAGGACGCCGAGCGCTGTCGTGACGCCACTGCGTCGAGGACCAGCGACCAGAAGGCCGCCCGCGCCCGTCAGGTCAACGGTTCGAGCGCCGGCATCGTCCCCACCGAATCCGATCGGTACCGCTTCCGGGGCGGCGGCAGGCAGATCGAGGAATTGTGCGAATACAGGCAACGGTCGGACGGTGATCCCGCGCTGGGGAATCGGCTCGGTCGCCGGCGCCGAAATGCCGGCCGGGCAGTGGACGACCTGCATCTCGTCCGGACCGCAGCGGCCTCGGCCCGGCGGCCCGGACATCACGTCGCCGCGGTCGTCGACGCCGAAGCGCAGCACGCTGCCGAACGCGCCGGCGATCCGGTGATGCGCCAGACGCGGATCGCCGCTGAGCACGACCCGGATGCCGGCGCTCGGTCCACGGCCGGCAAGGTCGGTGATGGCGGCCGACGTGGCGCCGTAGTCCAGGGCGTCGAGCGGTCCACTGACGAGATCCCAACCGTCCACGAGCAGCAGGACAGGAGGACCGGGCACCCCGTTCCGAGTCCGGAGTTCGGCCTGGAGTCGGTGCACCAGGCGTTGGACCAGGACCGGATCCTGCCCGTCGAGATGACTGCGCACACCGGGCCAGCTCGACAGGTCCGCGAGCCCGCGTCCCGGGTCGATGACCAGGACCTGCGCTCCATCAGCAGCCGCCATCCACCCGAATCTGCGCAGTGCGCAGCTGCGGCCGGACGCCGGCGGCCCCAGCACCAGCACCGATGCCGCCGGAATGCGCAACAGCGGTTGCAGCTGTTCGGCCGGGCGATCCAAGATGCCGATCACATCCCGCCGGCCGGCTTGATCGCCGGTCGGCGGTACGAGCTGCGGGAGGGCGGGCAACCAGGGAGGTGCCGGCCGTGGCATACCGGCCGCAGCGGCCGTGACCGCCTCCACAATCTCGTCCAATTCCGATCTCGTCCCAAGATCCGGTCTCGTCGTTCCAAGATCGGATCTGGTCGTTCCAAGTGCGGATCTCGTGCCGACACCAGGGGTGGCCTTCCGAGAATCGCCGTGATCGCCGGCGGCGGACCCGCGCAATCGGACCAGCGGACCCCTGCGTGCTGCTCCGGAGACCCTGGCGACCTGGACGAGGGTGATCCGGGAACGCTCGTACCGCACCCACGCTCGACCGGCCACCTCGCCGCTGAGCCGCGCCGCGGCCGGCGTGTCGATGACATCCACCGAATCGGCGTCGTCGGTGACGCGCAAGCAAATTCGCAGCCCGATGTTCGCCTTCATCGCCGGGCTCAGCACGCCGGCGGGCCGCTGGGTGGCCAGCACGAGGTGCAGCCCGAGGGACCTCCCTCGCTGCGCGACGTCGAGCAGACCACGCAGAAACTCAGGCAATTCGGCACCGAGGGTCGCAAACTCGTCCACGACAATCACCAGGGAGGGCGGCACCCGCCCGTCAGCGCAGTGTCGATCCGCGCTGTCCGAGGCGCTCGCACGGTGGTTCCGCAGGGCCTTCAGATCGCTGGCTCCGGCCGCGGCCAGGAATCGCTCCCGTCTCCGGACCTCCGCGTGCAGGCTTCTGAGCGCCCGGACGGCCAGAGCCGCGTCCAAGTCGGTCACCATTCCGGTGGTGTGCGCCAGGTTTCCGAGCGGGCCGAAGGCTGCGCCTCCCTTGTAGTCGATCAGCAGAAACGCTGTTCGATCGGGCGGCGCTGCACAGGCCAACCCGGCGATCAAGGTCTGCAACAGCTCCGACTTTCCCGAGCCGGTTGTGCCGGCGATCAGCAGGTGTGGACCGTCGGCTTCAAGATCGATTGTCACCGTTCCGGACGCTCCCAGACCGAAGGGCACGGACATGGACGGCTCAGACCACCCGTTCGCCACCGCCTCCCGGAAGCTGTGCCCGCCGAACAACGCTGACAGGTGCACCTCGGGCGGCACCCCGAGCCCCGGGGTGTCCGGGTCGGACAACGCAGCCAGGTCGTCCACCAGAGCATCCAGGTATTCCGCCGATACGCCGGTCGCCTCGGCGTTCGCGGTGGCCTGACCGGCCGCGACCACCACTCGTCCGGACTCCACCGTGGCGATGGCGGTGCACTCCACCGGAAGGGCTTCGGCCTGCGCCGACACGCAGATGACGAAGAGCTTGGCCGGCCCGGCGCGGACCGGCCGGGCAGCATGGTTCGGTCCCTCGACAATCGCGCCCGGACCGAAGCTCTCCGCAGCCCGAGCCAGCAGATCCGTCATTCCGGCGGTCCGACGCCACCGGTGGGCGTCGTCCAGGATGACGACCGTCACCCGAGCGTCACCGTGCGGCGGCAACCGCTGCAGCTGCGCGGCCGCGCGTGCTCCGGTGGGAAGCGAGGCCGCCGAGCCGTCGACGGCCGAGTGAGGCAGATCTTGCGCTCGGCCCAGATCAGGATGGTCGGAGAAGATGGACAGGTGAAGATCGGCCGGCGAATGCAGCCCGGCCAGTTGGCCGAGAAGGTGCCGGAGCAGGGGGCGACACTCGCCGGCCAGACCCAGCACACCGATCTCGGCGAGATTCACCGTGATCGGCACCTCGGTGGTGATCGGTGGATCGGTTCGGTCAACCCGTGACGGCCGGCTGCCGACGCCCAGCGCCAACCGTAGGAAATCAGGATGAGTCGGGCGTCGTTCCCACAGGCGTGTGCTGCAGTTCGCCGCCCGGCGTGCCAACGTTGCCGGATCGGGGTATCGATCCCAGGCGTCCCGTCGGTCGGCGACGACGGCAGACTCGAGTTCTTCGGCGTCGACGCGTTGCGCGGCGCGGTAATCGGCGACATCCCGGCGATGGGTGCGCCGACCACTGAGCCGGTCGGACAACGCCGTGGCCAGCATCAGGACCGGCCCCAACGCGGCGAGCAACAGAAAACTCCACATGCCTGTCACTACGGCGATCGCTCCACCGGCCACCGCTCCGAGCGCAGCGGCCAGCAGGGGGATGGGTCTACGGCTCCGTTCTGGCGCCGACCCCAGCGCCGAAGGCAGCTGATGGTCGAAGGTGGGAGCGATCCGTGCGGGCCGGGCGACGGCAACCCGGCCGCGGCCGTCCGGGGTCAGCAGGAGCGTCGGCTCGCTGTCGAGGCCGGCGCGCAGCACGCTGGCGCCCAGCCTGACCAACTCGCCCGGCGGCACGGTGAGCGTGGAACCGATCCTTGGGGGGCCGCTCACCCTGACACCGTTCACCGAATCCAGATCCGTGACCATCAACCCCTCGTCCGACCAGCTCACGCGGGCATGGCGACGGGAGAGCTCCAGATCGTCCAGCGACAGGTCACAGGTCGGACTGCGACCCACTTCCACCGGCTGCGCTTCCAGCGGAACCCATCCACCGGCGTCCGGACCTGCCACGCACGAAAGGTTGACCGGCCCGATGGTCCGAACTGTGTCCTGCGGGCGGGTGGTCAGCACACATCCGGCCAGCAGCGGTGGTCGGCCCAGAATCCACGAGGTTTCGACCGGCCCTATGCCCAGATGCAGGGTGGAATCACTGGGCAACCCAGCCAGCCGGATCATCTCTGCAAGCACCACAGCCAGCTCTACCGGATGCCGCAACTCGATCAGCAAATCGACTGATCGGGAGGTGGTGCGCACCGTGATCGGCAGAACGAAGGCACTCATGACCGTCAGTGTCGCCGGGACGCATCAGAGCGATGAGCTAGTCGGCGCCGATGTGGATACCTCGTGCCATGGGGACAACTCCGGATGAGACAGCCGGTCGGATAAGAACGCGGGTCGGGATAAGACAGCCGGTCGGGATGAGACAGCCGGAACGGGACAGCCGCTTTGCGGGAGCATTCTGCCACTGGAGCTGGAGCTGGAGCTGGAGCTGCCACTGGAGCTGGAGCTGGAGCTGGAGCTGGAGCTGGTTGACCGTCGGGCTCCGGCTCAGGCCGGCGGCTGGGACCCGGGCTGGGAATGGGACCGGTCGGACTTGACGTCGGTGTTGTGGAACTCAGTGTCGGCCACGGTGTTGTCGGCCGCGGTGTTGTCGTCCGCGGTGTTGTCGGCCGAGCTGCTGTCTGCCTCGGTGTTGTCGACCGCCCCGCCTGACTTCGACGAGAGCAGACGCCGGAAGGAGGCGAGGCGCCCTGGCTTTGCGCCGCCCGCGGTCACGAAAGCGTCGAGGGCGCAACCGACACCGGTCGAGTCCGGACCGCCGTCCGGCCCCGAATGGTCGCAGCCGGGTGGGCAGTTGACGGTTGCCGGCAACAGATCGTCGAAGGTTTCCAGCAGGTCGTCGGCGGTGACGTGGGCCAACCCGAAGGAGCGCACGCCGGGGGTGTCGATCACCCAACCACCGTCGGACAGCGCCAGGGCGATCGCCGAGGTGGAGGTGTGTCGGCCCTTGCCGACTCCAGTGACGGTGCCGGTGGCGCGCTGCGCATCCGGAACAAGCGCATTCACCAGCGTCGACTTTCCGACGCCGGAGTGCCCGACCAGCACCGAGACCAAGCCGGTCAATCGAGCCCGCACCCGCTCCACGTCCGCGTCGGCGAGCTGTCGGCCGGCTGCGGCCGCCCTTCCGGTGATGATGATCGGGAAGTCCAGATCGCGGTAGATCTCCAGGATCGGTGCTGGATCGGCGAGGTCGGCCTTCGTGAGTACCAGCACCGGATCCAGATCACCGGTATAGGCGGCGACCAGACATCGGTCGATGAATCCGGTTCGGGGCACCGGGTCGGCAAGCGCTGCGACGATGACGAGCTGGTCGGCGTTCGCGACGAGAACCCGCTCGGCGAGGTCGGTGTCGTCGGCCGATCGACGGAGAACGCTGCGGCGTTCGGATATCCGGACGATCCGCGCCAGTGTGTCCGCGTCCCCAGAGATGTCGCCGACGATCTCGACCTGGTCGCCGACGGCGACCGCCCTACGTCCGAGCTCCCGTGCTCGCATCGCGGTCACGGACCGCGAGCGGCGGGTGCCACCTTCGACCAGACACGTGTACCGGCCGCGATCTACGGTGAGAACCATGCCGGAGGTCGAATCTTCGTGCGCCGGACGGGTTTTGGTACGCGGTCTGGATCGGCGCGAAGGGCGGACGTGGACGTCGTCGTTGTCCCAGTGATCACCGAGAGTACTCAGGACGAGGCTCCTGCGGACCGAGTTCCGGCGAGCATGTCGGCCCACATCTGGGCGAAATCGGGCAAGGTCTTCGCGGTGGCGCCGATGTCGTCCACCAGCAGGTCGGGCACGCGCAATCCGATGATCGCTCCCGCGGTCGCCATCCGATGATCAGCCCAGGCGGGCCAGATCCCTCCGTTCAGCGGACGTGGACGGATCACGAGTCCGTCAGGCGTGTCGTCGGCGTCCCCGCCGATGGCGCGGATGTTGCTCGCGATCGCAGCGAGCCGATCAGTCTCGTGGCCGCGCAGGTGCCCGATTCCGAACAGCCGACTCGGCGTGTCGGCGAACAGGCACAGGGCTGCGATCGTCGGCGTCAATTCGCCCACGTCGTGCAGGTCCAGGTCGACGCCGGCCAGGTTCGACGTTCCGGTAACGGTCAGCTCACCGCCCGTCAGATCGACTTGCGCACCCATCAGGCTCAGGATCCACCGGATCGCATCACCCGGCTGAGTGGTTTCCGTCGGCCAGTTGGGCACACGGACGGTGCCACCCGTGATCGCCGCAGCGGCCAGGAACGGCGTCGCGTTGGACAGGTCGGGCTCGACGGTTCGGTTCCAGGGTTCGACCGGACCAGGCTCCACCCGCCAGGTATTCGCCCCGCTGTCGTCGACCGTCACGCCCACCGAGCGCAGCATCTGCACGGTCATGTCGATGTGTGGCATCGATGGCATCGGTTTGCCGGTGTGTACCAGCGTCAGGCCGCGCTCGAACCCGGCGGCCGAGAGCATGAGGCCGGAAACGAATTGCGAGGAAGCGGAGGCGTCGATGCGGACGATTCCGCCGGGTACGGAGCCCGTGCCTGAGATCACGAAGGGCAGGTTGTCCCCCGCAACGCGCGCGCCGAGAGTGCGGAGAGCGTCGAGAATTGTCGTCATCGGCCGGTGCCGGGCATATTCGTCGCCGTCGACGGTGATTTCGCCGACGGCCAGCGCTGCGAGCGGGGGCAGAAATCGCATGACCGTCCCGGCCAGTCCGCAGTCGATGATCGCCGGTCCGCGCAGTGGTCCCGGAATGGTCCGCCACGATCCGCCTACCGTGTCGGCCTGCTTGTCGACGGGCGCCTTGTCGGCCCGCATGTCCGGTGCTTTGCCGACCTGGACCCCCGGTGTCTTGTCGATCCGCACGCCCAGTGCCCTCAGCGCGGCGGCCATCAGATCGGTGTCCCGGCTGATCAGCGGCGCGGTGAGAGTGGACGGCCCCGTCGCCTGTGCGGCCAGAACAAGGGCACGGTTGGTCAACGATTTCGATCCCGGTACCCGAACAGTGGCGTCAATCGGGTCCGACGCGGTCGGGGCCGGCCAGTGCGTGGTTGCTAAGAGGCTCACCGGCTCATTTTCGCTCATCGGAGTCGGGTTCCGCACCCAGGCGCCCGCTTTCGGCTTCCATCAGCATCCGATTCAACTGCAGTTTCCGAGATGAACCTGTTCCGCGCTGGTCAGCGGGAGTCGCCGAGCGACTAATGGTGGTCCGTGCCGAGCGACTGCCGCCTGTCAATGCAGCGGCAGGGGGGTGTTGCCATGGTTGATCAGCGTTGCCGTCAGCTTGCGGTCGGATGTGGTGGTCACCCAGCATCCATCCGCACCGCTTTCCATCCGGTCCAGAATTGCCAGTTGTCCGGCGAATGTCGGATCAGAGGTGCCGATAATCCTCCCGACCAGGATCCGGCACTCATCGGCACCGGAAGTGCCGGCCGGCCCCGGGCCAGCCGGGTTGGACGGGATGCGCGGCCGGTAGGTCCTGGTCAGTTGCTCGGCGTGATGTGGTCGATCGCACGAGACGGCCAACGATCCAGGGCCGTCCGAACAATTCGCGAACGCTCCGGGCGGGGTGCGGAAACTCGCTTCCCGCGCAGTGCCGGAATAGCTGATGGGATAGTCCAGGACGCCCGGCATCAACTCGCAGGCGTACCACCGTTGGCCCAACCGCCACTCGAGGTCACCGGGGACCGTCAACCTCGAGAAGAAGCTCACCTGGATGCGAGAGGGCGCCAACTTGTTGCCCCAACCCAGGAACTTCCCGGCGAGCTGATCGCATTGACGGCTCAGGGCGCCGTTGGTGAAGTTTCCGTCGGAGACTGTCGGTCGCTTCGGATAGATTTTGTGGTCCAGTCGGCCGACCGCGAGGATCTCCGCGCTGTGCGGCGTGCCGCACGGTACGACCGGAACCGCGTCGAAGATGGTGTTCAGTTCCTCCGGAGAGGTCAGCGGCGCCAGGCAGTCGCCGACGGCAGGAATCGCCCGGGGGTGCACTGATGGGGCGGCCTGTCCCGAAACGTGCCGGCCGATCATTCCAGGTACGGTAAGCGCGCACACAAGCATCATGGTCATCAGCAGGAAGCCGACGAATCTTCGGTCCATGGCTGCCTCCTGACACGGTTACGCCCGGTTGAGCATCGCGCCCGGTTGAGCATCGCGCCCGGTTTGAGCACTGCCGGGTTGAGCACTGCCGGGCTCAGCCATCACCTCTGTGAAAGACACCGATCGCCCGGTCGCGGCGAAGGTGTACTGAATTTTCACGCCCTGAACCACCACTATGGACCTGAAGCGGTCGTTGCAACAGGTAGTGCGGGCCGGTTTTCGCAGGTGGTGCGGCTCCGGTGACGACCTGGAACCGTCCTGAATCATGTGCGCCACGGACCCGGTCCGGGCAACTCTGCAGCGCAAATCGCGTCACGCCGACGATGACGACGGTTCTGCAGATCCCCACGGTGGGTGTGAGTCGTTGACGGGGCCAGGAGTCGACCCGCGTCTTGATCGAGTCGGCGGTCGGAATTCCCATCGAGGCCGGTCACGGATCATTTTGAGAGAGCTGCTGCACGGCTCCAGTCAACGGCTTGGACCGAACCAGCCATGCCGGCCCTGCGGCCGAATCGGATCCTTCCGGATCCGACTGAGAACCGCGTAACCGGAGCGGGCACAATCGTCCATATGTGCGGCCGCTACGCGAACTCAGCAGACACCGCCAGCCTCTACGGGTCCTACGCCCTGGACGAGGTGATCGGCGACGACCTGCCACCCTCGTGGAACATCGCGCCGACCGATGCAGTTCGCGGCATCGTCCGACGCAAATCGCGCAGCGAAGACGACGACAGTTCGGCGCAGGCGAAACAGCTCCGGACGCTGGGATGGGGTCTGGTGCCGAGCTGGTCCAAAACACGCGCGGGCGCGGCCAAGCTGATCAACGCCCGTCAGGAAACCGTCACGGTCAAACCCGCCTTCAAAACGGCAGCGGGCCGCCGGCGTTGTCTGCTACCTGCGGACGGCTACTACGAGTGGCAGAAAACCGCCGATGGCAAGATCCCGTACTTCCTGCATGCACCGGACGACGGACAACTTGCGTTCGCCGGTCTCT
>JAABUU010003546.1_pt1 | contig 19715 bp, 20 predicted proteins | sample 5559301 | NCBI WGS metagenome assembly JAABUU01 (sample SAMN10711884, study PRJNA513360) | rock metagenome | isolation source: Antarctica rocks | place: Antarctica: Victoria Land, Richard Nunatak white | reverse complement strand
GTTTGATCGATTTCTCTGACAAGAAAACAGGCTTTGAAGGCTTGGTGGTAGTGAGGGTGTCGAGGTCCAGTAGTAAATTTGGTGGGGGGGGGGACAAATGCGATGCCAAGAATTCCATAGCTTTCTGCGTACCTCCGTACGCTACATTTGTTTCAAAGGACTCCCATCTTACACACCGCACATCAGCCTCAGAGGAAGGAACAGACCCCTGCAGATGGATCGCTGTGCAAGAAACAGCCTCGACTTGGATAGAAGGCAGAACACTGCCACTACTGCACCTGCCAGTCCACGGCACAGCATACTCCATTGAGGCCTCATAATTGCCCATGACGATCGGTGTACTTTGATTGGCAAAGGCTCAGCGACGTATCATGGCTGACTACTTATTATCCTCTGCTGCAGTGGCCGCTGCTTCTCCCTGCATGATCTGTGAGCTGGAATCCTAGTCCTATCGTCCAGCTTCGCTCTGTCATCCCATCACGGATTTCCAAAGCATTGCTTTTTTTCAATACCATTGTCGATTACTCTACACTGTTTGCCATGGCAGCACCTCCAACACCAGAGCAGCTCCAAGAGTTATTGAATGGCCCCAGCATGAAGCCTCCGGCGGGGGTGATGCCAAACTTTGTCGACCCCGCCAATTTTCACGTCTTGTACATTGCCACTGTGGTTCTGTGTCTATCTTTTGCAACTTCGGCTCTTTTTATGCGCATATATACAAAGATATATATCATCCACAAAACAGAATGGGCTGACTGTGAAACCTCACCCCTCGCGCCTATCATGAACCCTCAAAGCTAATATTTCACAGATACATCGGTGCTTGGATGGGTACGACCCTCACCCTTAGGATACATGATCTTGGCTAATACCTGTGCAGCTGATCACAGTAGCATACTGTGCTCTGACCGGAAAACTCATCTACGCCGGGGGCGGAGGTAAGCGGTGCTCGCAAATCCTAGATCAACAGATGGTAGACGATACTGACGCTACCAATAGTCCACCTATGGAATATCCAGCTAAAGGACTTGCCTCCAGCACTCTATGTATGTTCTCTCCAGGCATGCTCTGGATCCTAGCGCTAACGACATTCCGTATATTGCAGTATATGAATATCTTGTCAATCGTCTACGGGATCAACGTGTCCATTGTGAAGCTCTCAATCATTCTTCAATACCTGAGCATTTTTGTGCCACATCGAAAGGTTAACCTAATGTTTTTGGGATGTCATCTTGTCATCTGGAGCCACTTCATCTTTTATACCGTGGCTACGTTCTTTGAGATTTTTATCTGCCACCCACGGGATAAATTTTGGAGTCCGCTGATGACGAAGGGTCATTGCTATAACGCAATAGCAACCAACATCGCTGCAGGATCATTCAATGCCTTCTCCGATTTTGTGATCTTGCTGCTTCCTCAGCACGTAATTTGGAAGCTTCAAATGCGCTGGGAACGAAAAGTTGGAGTATCTGCGATTTTTCTCACAGGATTTTTGTAAGTCTATACCGCCTTCATCATAGTCTCGCTAACTTCTCTGGTTCTCAAGTGCTTGCATCATCTCCGTCATGCGACTCTACTACGCCGTCAGAATCCAACAGACTGGCGACGTCACTTGGCAGAGTGGACCGATGGGCCTCTGGACTCTGGCCGAGTTCACCATAACCATCATCTGTGGCTGTATGCCAGTCATACCTAAGTTCTTTCAGACAGTCGGACCCAAGATTTACTCGAGCTCAAAGGGCAGTTCGTCATTGGGCCCATCAAAAGGCTCAAAGATCAGTGGAACTTCTGCAAAAAGAAGTGGTGCAGGTGGATCTGAAGGATTTTTAACAGACTCAAATGAGGCTCAACGCCAGCCTCATGGTAAATACGACTCTCTCGATGAGAATGAGCTGGAAATGGTAGCGGGCAAAGGCAGTACCTTCAGCAGCGTATCTGAAAGCATTAAACCGCTGCCTTCATCACCAGGAGAGAAGGCGATGAGTCAACAGCAGATCGTGTCGGAGAAGAAGAGGAGTCAAATTTTGCGGACAGTGCGTATCGAGACTAGGCGCGACGACTTGGAAAGGCAGCAAGAAAGTGATTGGTGAATATTGAAATGTTTGACTGTAGAGGCGATTAGCTATGAGTGCTTGATTGTATTGTTACGACTTGATCATGGCAGGTACCATTCCTGGTGGTCTTATCGTACGGAATGCATTTCTTAGGCAACTTAGTAAGCACATCGTATTGCATAAAGTACCTCGGTTCAGCCATCGCTGTGTTTGTATTGGTGTTTGCCTATAATGTTCGACGCCCGGTGACGGGCATCTCTTAAAACACTCCCGCTCGCCTTTCACTCTCCAAGTTCCATCTTTGAACCCCATCCCGCTTCGATACCAAGTCAGAAAGCAACATCTGTTTGCAACAGATACGAGGCTTCCTACGATGGCTCTACCGAACCTCACCTTCTTTCGTGATGACTTTCGCATGACAACCTGGCTTCTAAGTGGAGCAGCGCTTCAGTGTCTTCTCTTCCTTTTACTCCCTACCTACGTCGCACTTTTTCCTACTCTCCTCTTGATATCTGCACGAATTGCTACATTCGTGCTCATCAGTCATGGAATGATGCGTGATCCGAGCTTTGACAAGGTCAAGATAGGAAGATTGACGGCTCAGATACCTTACGAGGATGGTTCTGCCCCGGAAAAGCCAGCGGAGAAGGAGGTTGTGATTCTCGTCCTAGGAGCACGCTCTAATCAGTATGTTCCAAGGCATCCACAACTAGGCGTTCCTCCTAATCCTCCTTTTCAGCCCAAAGGGCCGATTTGCACCTGGCTACACGGAAGTAGGCCATCTCTTTCGACGCATGTGGCAGGACGCTGCAAAGAACCGCGAGAAGTGGGGCTGTAAGTATACTCGTCGAGGACGAAACGACATGGCATGGACATGCTGATATTGGTCAGACCTCGGAAAATCGTCTACACTCCTTGCCACAGACCTTGACTGTGGGAATACGATGCTCTGGCTGTCCTACTGGAAAGACATCGATCATTTACGCGCCTTCGCTCACGGAGATGCTCACCGTGCGGGATGGGACTGGTACAATGCGTTCAAAGGTCACCCGCACATCGGCATCATGCACGAGATCTACTCTGCGCCTAAGGGTAATTGGGAGAACATCTATCACAATTTTCGCCCGTTTGGAATGGGTAACGCATTTCCCCGCTTTCCAAATGATAATCTCTCGAACACTGAGCTGACTCTCGCTAAGGGCAAACAAAGTACCTCGTCAAAGACCCGGAAAAGGAGGGGAGATATGGTGGCAGCCAGCTCATTAGCCCTCTGCAGGACGCGAAGGGCGCAACCTGGAAATCCATGACAGCAAGGATGGGGCGGGTTGAGGCGTCATAGAGAAAGTTATGAGCATTGGGAGTGGTGCCCAGGCACCCCAGCAATGACGAGAGCGCTGTTCTCTCTAGCCCTTCCCTGAGCTCTGCTGGTCGCACATTGTAACATTACAGCACAGTGACAGTCAGACATACAATACCAAACCTTGAGTCCACACATCAAAGCCTCACTCAGCTGACAACGCAGCAGCTGTCCCCCCTAGTTGTAGCCACAATTCTGCGCTAGGCACTCGTACGAGTCTATCAGACTAGATCTTGCATCGGGCATGAGGCTGGTGGGTCTCAAGAATGGCATGATCAGAGGCCTAATGTTAGAGGATGTTTGTGCTGATTGGCAATGGTTGGTCCTGACTCAAGATCGAAACGGCTGAGGTATGTGATCCTGGACCCTTCGGGCCTGAATACATAATCCACGTGCAGATGGCTAGGCGGAGTAATACTTGAAAAAGAAGCGAGTAGGATCTTATTCGTGGGAACGTGCATATCTCGGTTTCAAAAGAATCGCGATTCATTGATTAAGATGCGCTGTTGTTGGATGGTGATGTTGTACCGCACTCACTGTCTAGCGCTTAGACCGGTGCATCGGGTGTGCCCCTTACTCGTATGCACGGGGTTTCCGCGCACACTGGGTTTCCGCGCACTCTAACCTAGAAAGGTTAGTTACAGATCGTACCGGGTTTAGCGTGCTAAAAAAGGCATTAAGGTATTTAGTCATATTTAGCGTGCGCGGAAACCTCGTGCATACGAGTATTCCGTAAGGTAAGGTACCTACCTAGTTCTAGCTGAACCTTGATAGGCTCTCAGGTGAGCAAGCTTTACCTACCTTACCTTAGTTCTATGTAGTGTCAGCGGCTTCTAGGGGCTTACAGGGGTCCAGGCGGGGCGGACCAGGAAGGAGAAACGCGCCATCTGCTGTCATCCACTTGCACTTGAGGGGTACCGACATGGTTGCTCAGCTACCTGCGGCGGGTTATATAACTACACCACCATTGAACATCATAATCCAGCTGTGCAAACGCCATCACTGCGGCGTAAACTTGGAAAGTCATCAAGCTTGCAAGATACCCTGATAAACTGCGATGCGATTCGATGGCTTCGTTGCGCAGCTTCAAGCTCGCGCAGGATTCGACTGATCCGGAACATCACCAAAGGATTGACGCCGTAACGAATGATGCCTCGCTCCTCCTTCTCCGCCAGCCTCGCCAATCGCCCGAACCCACGACCCTTGAATTCTTCATACTTTGGTTCTCTTCCAGGAGCTGGAACGTAACTGCGCGTCGTCCTGGTGCTAGTCTGAAATTCGGGGCGCAGATAACGTCGCTCGGAAGGCTTGGTCAAGGATGCTAGCACGAGTTCTGGTAATGTCTGAGAACAATGTTTCGAAGCGACGACATGACTTAGGGCACACCATGATGATGTCCAGGCTCATACCCGTGCTCAGCCATGCTTGCGAACTGCATTGTGATTGTGCTTGGACCTGCAGAATCACGGATGTAGCTAGTAGAATACTCTCATTAATCTACATCAGCCCGAGACTATTTCAAAGGGATGGCCATCTAGATCGGAGTCTATGGATTGAGAGAGCCAGACTGACTGGCGTATTGGCTCATATGTGGATCTGCGAGTGGATCGACCTGAGTCTTGAATACAAGCACTTTGAGATTTGGGCAACCAAGAACTCCAAGTAGCGGCTGCTAAATTAAATTTTCTTTGCTTGTCTTTATTTCTTTAGTCGCTCCTCATACAATCCCAGTATGGCGTCAGGTATACCCTACAACGATTCTAATGGCGTCTCCGTCGCAAGCTCGAGAAACGACTCGCTCAATAGCTACACAGCAGAACTTTATGACTCCAATCTCGAGCATGACATCCTCGAGCCTATAGCTGTCGTGGGATTCTCTTTGAGATTTCCTCAAGAGGCGACCTCTCCAGAGTCCTTCTGGGAAATGCTAGCGGAGAAGCGATGTGCGATGACCGAGTGGCCCAAGGATCGGATCAATCTAGATGCATTTTACCATCCAGATAGCAACAGGACTGATACGGTTCGAGCTCTTCCCATGGCCAAACCGTCCTCTAAGTTCTCAGATTGCAGCTTATACTTCATAGATACCAGTACGCGGCGCTCATTTTCTTGAGGAGGATCTCGCCGTTTTCGATGCTCCTTTCTTCTCTATCACTTCCGCAGAAGCAGTGTCGATGGATCCCCAACAGCGTGGTCTTCTAGAAACTGCTTATCGAGCTCTTGAGAATGGTAGGTGCTTTCATCAAGTCTTTCTTCTTCATTTTGGAAAGGAAAGTTCACCAATTTTACTCCTATATTTGGGCTAAACCTTTGGCAGCCGGAATACCACTAGACCAAGTTGCTGGTTCCAAAACAGGAGTGTATACGGGATCTTTTGCGGACGACTATAAGATGATGATGATAAGGGACCTGGAGGCATTGCCAAAATATGCCGCTACTGGTGGCGCTATGACTTTGCTTGCTAACCGGCTCAGCTGGTTCTTCAAGTTGGGCGGACCCAGCGTCAATCTTGACACTGCTTGCTCGAGTAGTATGATAGCTCTTGATATCGCATGCCAAGGACTGCGTAACGGTGAATCCACAATGGTACGCTTCTGGACCAACCTTGATATAGCCTGATGAGCTTATGATTACATGTAGGCACTTGTAGCCGGCTCCAATACCATTTTCGGACTTGACCCTTTCCTGTCGCTGACGAACATGAATTTCCTTTCCCCAGAAGGTCGATGTTTCAGTTTCGATGACCGTGGAAACGGTTATGCTAGAGGCGAAGGCTTCGGTGTGGTTGTCATCAAACTCCTCGCTGACGCCGTTCGGGACGGCGATACCATCAGAACGGTAATACGCTCCACAGGATCTAACCAGGATGGGCGCACACCTGGAATAACGCAGCCGAGTAGAGATGCTCAGGAAGCTCTTATACGGAGGACTTACGAGAAGGCAGGCTTGGATCCAGGTGCTACGCGGTATTTTGAAGCACACGGTATGTTCCTAAACCCTTCGGATAAGGCTCCATGCTGACACTGTGACCGAAAAGGGACTGGCACTGCAGTCGGAGATCCCACCGAAGCCAGCGCTATCGGAGGGGTGTTCCGAGAGCATCGCAGTCCTGAAGACCCATTGTACATGTGAGTCTCTGCGCTTTGGCTATATCCTGTTCTCGCTATACTCACGCGAAACACTCCCAGTGGCGCTGTCAAATCCAACATCGGACACCTTGAAGGCGCCAGTGGTATAGCAGGCATAATTAAAACTATGATGGTACTAGAGAAAGGCATCATTCCACCAAACACAAACTTCGAACACCTGAATCCCAAGATCGACGCAGATTTCTTGAATCTAAAGGTATGATAGTCTTTGATTTCCTCTAAAGGAAAAAATTCTGAATTTAATCACAGTTTCCCCTCTCCTGCATACCATGGCCAGATACCGGACTGCGCCGAGCGTCGGTTAACTCCTTTGGCTTCGGTGGCGCCAACTCGCATGCTGTGCTTGATGATGCGTACAATTTCCTTCGCGAAAGGGGTATTGCTGCCAATCATTGTACCGTGCGAACACCTCCGCTTCTGGAAGAGCAGGTGTATTCTTCTACTGCAATAGATGGAAGTGCGTTGGCGACCGGCACGTCTAACGGGACTAATGGCGAGGCTTATGCCAACGGATCGCACACCAAGAGACCGTCTAATGGGATCAACGGTGAAGTATATACCAATGGAGCACACACCAACGGACGTCACACCGACAGGGCATCTTACGAGCTTGAGGATGAAGTCCAAACCAATGGAATAAATATCAACAAGTCACTTGAAAAGATCAACGGTGAAGTCAATGCCAACAGGGCACACACCAACAGGCAGATTGTCACACAAGACCGACTTCGTTCATGTCCAAGAGTCCTGGTTTGGTCCGCTGCTGACGAAGGCGGTATTTCTCGTATTCTCGAAGCGTACGCCAAATATCTTGGTGCCCTGTCTCTTGGCTTGATAGAGACTGAAGAGTATATCGAGAAATTGGCGTACACTTTGGCTGCTCGACGAAGTTCCTTGGCCTGGAAGTCGTTCGCCGTCGTCAGATCCTTCTCTGAGCTACGAGACATTGGAATTCGCTCATCAAAACCCGTTCGATCGAGCAAGAAGCTTGGCCTTGGATTCATTTTCACTGGCCAAGGGGCACAGTACAGTGGAATGGGCCGAGAACTTCTAAGATACCCGGTATTCCAGAACACCCTTCGGAAATTTGAGATGTGCTTACAAGATTTGGGCTGCGAGTGGCTACTGATGGGTAAGCGATCCTTAAATTTTCTGTGCAGTTCAACCATCTCATCACTGTCATGAGAGCGAAGGCGGTCGACTGAGGGTGGCCAGAAGCATCCTCGTGCCAAAACTAACGGTTTGCAGATGAGCTCCTGAAAGAAAAGGAATTATCCAAGATCAACAACCCAGCATATAGCCAACCGATTTGCACAGCACTGCAGATTGCCCTTATCGAGCTACTTCGGAGTTTCAATATCGTCCCTTCTGCCGTTGTTGGACATTCTTCTGGCGAAATTGCTGCAGCGTGAGTGGGCTCTGGATTCACTGATAAAGCTTGGTGCTAATACGTAGAAGATATTGTTTGGGTGGTCTTTCGCTTCTGTCTGCATGTAAAGTGGCTTACTTCCGAGGCAAGTCTACAGCTACTTTAGCTGACCTACCAGTCGGCCGCGGCGCTATGATGGCAGTTGGTCTTTCGGAAGCTGCAGCGCGCCCCTATCTTGACCGACTCGCTATGCGCCATGGAAGTACTCGTGTCACTGTGGCTTGTATCAACAGCCCGAAGAACATCACCTTATCCGGTGACGAGGTTCAGATTGACGCTCTCAAGTTGCTCCTCGATAGTGATATTATATTTGCACGCAAGCTTCAGGTCGATGTAGCTTACCATGCTGCACAGATAAATGAGATCGCCGATCTTTATCGCACGTCGATTGAAGAGCTAGAGTTTGGAGAGCCGCTTCAGGATACTCCAATAATGATATCCTCGGTAACCGCTAGGCAAATCTCCAAAGCTGAAACCTGTCAAAGCGACTATTGGGTCAAGAATATGGTCTCCCCTGTCAAATTCTCGGACGCAATTGTGCGACTGGCTTCAGACTCTGCAAAGACCCAAAAAAAGAAGCTGGGTGGAGCTCATCAAAAATCCGTCGCGGTACACGATCTCATCGAAATCGGGCCACATTCTGCTTTACGAGGACCAGTCAAAGAGACTCTGGAGACAATTCCTAGAGGGAACGATGTTGCTTACAGCTCCCTCTTGATTCGGCATGCCTCGGCTCTCGAGACCACTTTGAACGCTGCAGGCCGCTTTCATACTTTGGGATATCCGCTCAATCTTGCCGAGATCAATGGAGTTAACAACAAGACAGGAAAAAAGCCCGCGGTACTACCAAATTTACCAGAGTATCAATTCGATCACTCTCGGAAATACTGGTATGAAAGCAGATTGAGCAAAGACTACAGGCTTCGCAAAGTTCCACGTCTTGACTTACTCGGGACTCCTGCCACCGATTGGAATCCTTTGGAAGCTAGATGGCGAAAGTTCATTAAAGTATCCGAGACACCGTGGGTAGTGGATCATAAGGTATGAAACACTTCTCACTGATCCAATCATTGCTAATTGTTTTAGGTAAATGGTTCCATCGTATACCCCGCTGCTGGAATGCTTGTCATGGCTATTGAGGGTGCCCGCCAACTAGCGGACGAGAATCGGCGTATCACAGGATATCATATCAAAGAAGCTACCTTCCACAAAACCTTGACGATTCCGGTTAGCCTAGAAGGCGTCGAGACACAGCTTTACATACGGCCTTCAAAAGATGCGTCCAACAAACACTTTGCACCATCTGACTTTAGAGTCTGTATCTATGAAGATGGTCAGTGGGCTGAGAATTGCCGTGGAACCATCGAGGTGGAGTACGAGGAGGCTGAAACTGAGGTCGATAGAGGCAAAGAAGCAGCGGAAAGGTCGCGTTGTTACAAGCAACGTTACGAAAATGCGGTCGGGACCTGCAACAAGACCGTCGAACCAGAGCGTATGTACGAGCATCTGCAGGAGATTGGGTTGACTTTTGGTCCGGCTTTCCGACCTCTCCAGCAGATACATTGCAACAATGAGGGCGAGGCAATGGCTGAAGTTAGGACCTTTGAATGGTCTGCCCAGGATAATTCGAATCATCCTCAGCCTCATGTTGTACATCCCACAACTCTTGACGGCGTGGCCCAGCTTTTCTCCGTGGCATTGACCAAGGGTGCTCAAGAGATGATACCCACCACTATTCCAACGCGGATGAGCAAGCTATGGATATCAAATTCCGGTCTTAGCCATTCTGAGTCAGAGTCAATCCAAGCTTATACAAAATCGGCGTTTAAAGGCTACCGCGGGACTGAATCCAATATGTTCGCTCTAGACAAGGCCACGGGCGATGTCCTGCTTTCAATTGAGAGCCTCGAGACAACGACAGTCGCTAGCCAGGGTACCGTATTAGAAGGACAGTCTGACCAAAGACAATTGTGCTACAGCATAGACTGGAAGCCGGACGTTGACCTGATGAGCTCTCAGCAGACTTTGTCGTACAGCAAAGCTGGACATGCTGAGGTCGCCGAACCGGTTGAGTCTTATCAACAATTGAGTCTTCTCCTCTTCTCATTCGTCTGGAAAAATTATATCGAAATACGAGGGGGCCATTCATCAACGGTCTTGGAGCCGCACATACGCAAGTACATCGCATGGATGGAATGGCAGATTGCAAAATTCGACGCTGGAGATCTACCACACAGTCGACCTGACTGGAAAGCGCTTTCGGAGGACACACAATACATCGATACTCTCTCCAGCCGCATAGAAAGCAGTAGCAAACAGGGAAAAATTTTTGTGACGGTTGGGCGAAATCTTCTCAAAATCATTAATGGCGAAGTCAATCCCCTTGAGCTTCTATTTCAAGGAGGGCTTGCCGAAGATTACTATCGCGAGGTATTTGACATTGTGTCGTGCTGCAAACATCTCGGCAAGTATCTTGACGCACTTGCTCATAAGGAACCGGGAATGAAAATCCTTGAGGTTGGTGCCGGGACAGGGGGCTTTACTGCCCAAATACTTTCTTCGCTTTCTCCTGAAAGTTCAGGCCCCACGAGATACGCTCAGTATGACTTCACTGATATCTCAACGTCATTTTTCGAGAAAGGCGAGAAGACTTTCGGGTGTCGCCATGAGAGAATGGAGTTTAAATCTTTGAATATTGAAGGTGATCCGCTCGAGCAGGGTTTCGAGTTGGGGACCTACGATCTACTAGTTGCCTCTAGCGTAAGTCACACCTTCTAAAGACTGGCTCGTTCAACAAGCTAACCTTGGGTAGGTACTACATGCCACGCGAGATCTGAGTGTGACCATGCAGAACATGCGCAAATTACTGAAACCGTGAGTACCAATGTTGAGGCGACAGAGAATTCTTGCTAATACTAATAGTGGTGGTAAACTCGTAATGTTCGAGATCACCCGACCCGACATTATCAGGGCAGGATTCGTGTTTGGATTGCTTCGTGGCTGGTGGCTCAGTAAGTCTTAACCCACTTTCTATCCATTCGAGTGCTAACATATCGAAAAGGTGATGAGCCCTACCGAGAATGGAGTCCATGTATCACGGAAGCACAGTGGCATGAGGTCCTTTCGCAAACCGGATTCTCTGGGACAGATCTAGTCTTCCAGGATTATCAAGATCAGTCATGCCATGAGATGAGTATCATTGTCTCTACAGCTGTTGAGGATACGGCCGAGGTCCAGCCAAAAAGCAAGGTCAAGCTTGTTGTTGAAGTTGGCTCTTCTGCGCAGAACGCTCTTGCTCATGAGGTCAAGGTCTGTCTAGGCCTTACGAAGAATACAAACTGCGACATTGTTTCGATCCATGAGGCGGCTTCGGCGGAAAAGAGAGATGAGAACTTCTACATTCTCCTTCTAGAGACCGAGAAGCCGTTCATCCGAGATATGAACATTAAGAGCTATGAAAACTTACAAAAGATACTCTCCTCAGCCCAACAACTACTTTGGGTGACTGCCGGAGGAGGAAAATCTTCAAAAACGGCGCCAGACTATGGTATGGTGACTGGCCTTGCTAGGGTTCTTCGCTCGGAGAATAGTAAACTCAAATTCATCACCATGGCCCTCGACAGCCAAGTGAATGCCACCAAATCGCAAGCGGAGAGGATTCTGGAGATTTTCAAAATCACTACTTCCAATTCGTTGGACAATTGTGAGCCCGAGTACGTCGAGCGCGATGGAATAATGCATATCAACCGGCTAGTCAAAGCCAACGACACGAACATCGACCTTCATGCTAAAATGGGTCTTCGGAAACATAAGACCGTCGAATTTGGACAGGGCCCACCACTCAAGCTGACCATAGCTACCCCGGGTTTGCTCGACTCTTTGCAGTTCGTCGAGGACACAGATTGCATGAAGCCGCTTGGAGCCCACGAAGTCGAACTCGAAGTCAAATCCGTTGGAGTAAATTTCATGGACTGTCTCACCGTCCTGGGACGCGTGAAGAAAAGCACACTAGGCGGCGAATCCGCTGGCATCGTGACACGAGTGGGAGGATCCGATTGCGGTCTTCAACCAGGTGACAGAGTATGCGGAGGGATGCTGGGTTGCTTCAAAACGTACGCTCGATGTGACGCACAACTAGTCACCAAAATCCCAGACGAGCTCTCTTTTGTCGAAGCGGCGGCTCTGCCGGTTACTTATGTCACGGCATGGCATTCGCTAGTAGAATTTGCGCGGCTTAAGAAGGGAGAGTCGATTCTTATACACTCTGCGTCTGGAGGAACGGGACAATCGGCTATTCAGGTCGCACAGTATCTGGGTGCTGAGGTTTATGTTACCATTGGCTCTGAAGAGAAGAAGAAAGTGATCATGGACATCTACGATATACCCGAAGACCACATCTTCTACAGCAGGAACGCAACATTCGCCCAAGGCGTCATGCGCATGACGAACGGATGCGGCGTGGACGTCGCTCTGAATTCGCTATCAGGTGAGCTTCTAGTCGCGACGTGGGAATGTATGGCGCCCTATGGTCGCTTTGTCGAAATCGGCAAGAAAGACATCGATTCTCATGCCAAGCTGCCAATGTTTCCCTTCGAGAAGAATGTTTCTTTCGGCGCCATCGACGCAGCTGCTATGTCTATGGAGCGACCGGGTCTTTTCCGCAAGTCATTAGTAGCTGTGATGGATTTGGTGAAGAAGAAGAAATTGTGCGCAGCGAAGCCGTTGCATGTTTATCCTGTTTCGGAGGTGGAGCAGGCGTTCCGATATATGCAGGGGGGAAAGAACACTGGGAAGACCGTTGTAGAGATGGGGAAGATGGATCTAGTCGCCGTCAGTGTCCACATTCTTTTCAGAACTAACTCTATGTGGTTTCTTCAGGCTGACTTTGATGGCCACAGACTGTTCTTGACACAAAACCCACCTATCACTTCGACGCAAATGCAACCTACGTGATTGCAGGAGGTCTCGGAGGCCTCGGCCGAAGCTCTGCACGCTGGATGGCTTCTAGAGGTGCAAGAAACCTCATATTACTCTCCAGGTCCGGACCACGTGTCGAAGCTGCATTCGCCCTCCTTGAAGAACTGCGAAGCCAAGGCGTCCATATCGAAACACCCGCCTGCGACATAACCGCAAAAGAGGCATTATCAGCCGTCTTAGCGGCCTGTGCAACCACCATGCCGCCCATCAAAGGCTGTATACAAGGCACCATGGTCCTGAAAGATGGCGTCTTCGAAAAAATGTCCCACGCAGACTGGACAAGCGCCACCGCATCCAAAACCCTCGGCTCCCACAACCTCTCCACCCTCCTCCCCCCAACCCTCGACTTCTTTATCCTCCTCTCCTCCATAGCCGGCATCCTCGGCTCCGGCGGCCAAGCCAACTACGCAGCCGGAAACACCTACATGGACGCTCTCGCCAACCACCGCCTCGCCTTGGGGCAAAAAGCAGTATCGCTAGACCTCGGCTGGATGAAATCGGAAGGCGTGGTCGCTGAAAACGAATATCTCGAGAAAGGGTTCGCGGCTGCAGGATTTTTGATGCCGGTTTGGCAGAAAGAATTCCAGGCGCTGTTGGAGAGGTATTGTGACCCTAGTCTCGACATCTCCGAACTGCGGAAGACGGGACAGGTGGTAGTCGGGCTCGAAACTCCCGCCGCAGTGCGCGCAAAGGGTATCGACCTCCCCTACTTTCTCCACCGCCCCACCTACCGCCACCTCCACCAAATGGGTCTCAACGGGATATCCCAATACAGCACCACGGATGAAAAAATCATCGACTACCCCACCCTCTTCAGCGCCGCCCCTTCCCTCGCCACGGCCAGCACCGTCGTCTCCGACGCCCTCGTCAAGAAAATCTCAAAAGCGCTGTCGATCCCAAGCGATGATATCGATACTAGCAAGCCGCTGCATGCGTATGCGGTGGATTCGCTGCTGGCGGTCGAATTGCGGAATTGGTTCGCGAAGGAGTTTAGCGCTGATGTGGCGATTTTTGATATCATGGGGGCCGCGACCTTTAGGGCTGTGGCGGCGACGGTGGCGGGGAGAAGTGGGTTGAAGATGCGATGGGATTGACGGGGGGAAGTTTGTATTTTGGAGAAGAGAGGGAAGGGGTCATTGGTTATACAGATGCAGGTAAGTAATGTAAGTATGCAGGTACCTATGTATGCAGGTATGTACAGATAAACAGGTAAATGAAAATTTTGATGTTCGGTCAGGTGATTACTGGTCACCTGATGCAACACTTGACAAAGGCTTGAGAACTATTTCAGTACAGTTTACGTGCGTGCAGAAATCGCTGATTCACTGCACTAAGATCTTCGTTATTCTTCTAAAGTCGTCTGAACTGTTTATATTTCCTTGAATAAAGCTTCAATATGCTTTACAAAAGCTTTTCTCAAGTAACGCTGATATCATCACTCAACATAGCAAATGATGATCATCAAATATCATCGAAGTAAAGTCTATGATAATTCAATCATGACTTGCATTTCTTCTGTCCTGAGTATTCGAGGCGAGTGAAACGAAAGTTTCATAAGAATGAAGTCAATAATGAGCTGATATGTCACAAAGACAGTTTCGATAAACATTCATAATCTGCAAACGACGTTTCTGCAAAGCAGATGAAGACGACTAGAAGGAAAAAAGCTGTCGAGCACTATATCGCGTATGATCGTTGAAGTCTTTCTTCATCAGAGTCTGCTTTGTTTTGACGAAACTGCAAATGAGTGAAAATCTCTTCAAACTATCATGAAAACGAGAACAAGCTGTAACTCAGCATAGATAAGAATGATCAACGCGTGACAGCTGAAATCACTATTCGAATGCATAACAGCTATAAAGAAGACAAGTACGCTCAAGATGAGCATCAATACGAGAGTTATCATGATTACAATGACTTGAGTTTTGAGATGCATATGAATCATTTCGTTGTATCATGAATCATGAACGATTCACTCTGTAGTGTGCTTGAGTCAGATCATCTTGCTGAAGTCTCTGTTTCACATTGATACTGACTGAAAATAGAAATCATAAACTGACTTTCAAAATAATCATTCTTGTCTAACTAAAGATTGAGTTCTTAATTCAAAGATAGCGCAAGTAGTGCTGAGATTGCTACTGACTAAGAGACATTCATTGATGATGATCACATGTACAATGATCAATCATCATGTTTTCAAAGTAAGAGAGCATGACAATTCATCGTTGTCAAGTTTTTTGAAGAGTTCAATACATGAGTAAATAAATTCTTCAATGTAGAAGAGAACTGAAGCTTCAACTGTGAATTCAAAGCTGAGTTGAGAAGATAGTATTAATAAGAGACAAATTCTTGTAGCATTTGCAGTTGCATCAGTTTCTGTAGACAATTCATTTCTGATTATTGATTTTAGATTCATCATATTCTGAATCTTGAGTTCTTTGATAATTGTTTTCTTGATTATTTTCTTTAAATCTCTTATCTTCAATCTCAGATTATCAACAACTATGACTCGTAGTAACGCAACTCACTGTGCAATACTCAATTTCTGATGATGAACTCTGCTACAATTGTTGAAGTAAACAATGATTTTATAGTTCAGAAGAGTCTCATATAACTCGTTGAATAGCATGAGTTCAGCTTCAGTCAAAAGAGTCATCACTCAAAACACAGTGTTGATAGTGACTATTAAAAAGACAACGAGAAAACTGAGTGTGATTTTAACAATCTCTGTTCATTTCTTGATATCAAAGTCAAAAAGAATGATCAAAATCTCAAACTTATAGCTTCAAGAAATTGTTATGCTGAAAATCATCATTGAAAGAATAAACTGAAGAAGTGTAAAGATTCAGTTGCTTAGACTGATGAGAGTGATGAGTGTTCAATCAGCGCACTTAGCTTGACAGTAAACATATGAAACAGCAAGATCTGATGCAGATGAAAGACTTTGATTGAAACTCTGTTCACATATGTAATTCTTTGCATGTAATAATTTGTCAATATATGCATCATCAAAGAGCACAAAATTGCAGCAAGAAGAATGTTGATCTGTGCTCTGATTGTAGCTTTAAGCAGAGACAAAATTGATAACGAGCGTGACAAGCGCGAATCAGAGAAATATAGCTCTTATAAAATATAATTTGCAAGAAAGTTGTTGATGCTTCTATGTTGAGATTCATCAGCATGTTCAGCAAGAATAGAGAATGACATAAATCTTGATATAATTGAAGTTCTTTTCTTATCATAGAAAGTCTTAGTCTTTTTAAGATAGACTGTATATTTTAAACTGACTTATGTTAATTCTCAAGAAGTTTCATTGTCGCTGACAGCTGAGAGTTTATCTCAATATATCATGATACTAAAAGATGAAAAGTATCATGCAGTCTATTAGAAAGAATGACTTCAAAGTCTTGTTTATCTGATTGAATGAGATTTAATAAAGTGAGTGTTTAATCATTGTTTTTCAATGTTTTATTATTGATCACTAAATTCTTTTATAAGCAATGCAAAAGTTTCTTGAAACTTGACAATGACAAAGAACAACAGTCTGAAGTTGACTGAAGAACTGAGATGCTGCTACAATGAATTTCAATGTTATTGATTAAGTTAAAAATGATGTTCTGTAAGATGTGACATTGATACTTTTTATAATAAAGCTGCTGAAATGCATGCTTTAGTGCTGTTCTGATGAAGTTGATTTGTTATATACATTTGATGACGTGAGTGACACAAGACTGTCTTTCTTCACAATGAATATTTCATGATGTTGTAAATGCTCACATTATCTCAAGCTTTATCTCTTATTTTCAATCATCATCTGAGCAAATGATGCTTTTAATGATCTCAATGATGATTGTTTTGACACATTAATTCATCATTTATTTTTCAATTAATTCATCATTTATCTTAAACATTCTTTAAATGCTCTTGAGTTTAATACTTTCTATGACATGAATTGTTAAGTTGATTGAAACAACTTCAACATTTCAAAAATAATAAAAAAAGTTGAAGATTTAATTCAGCAAAGATGATTAAGAATTTTCAAAATTTTGATGACTTGATCATTTAGCTGTCATCATCATTTCTCACTTAAATTAATTTTTGCACACTGACTATTTTACATACTTTGAAAGATCACATTGTAGCTTAATGTTGATTAAATTCAAGCGCAAATCAAAATGAGAACTTGACAAAAAAAAAAACTCATCAATCTTTATGCACTTTCTTGTTGCAGTATTGTTGAACAATCATGCAATTGAAAAAAACATGATTCATGACATAATTGATGCGCTTGATGATACAATTTCAACGTCATTACATTTTATTTCATTCAACTTTATTCAAGTGCATTGTTGTCATCATATACAGTTGAATGTTCAAGTTTTTAAAGTTTCATTGCAAAAATGTTAAAAGATTGTTGATTTTGAGCTTCATCAATAAACATAGATATAAAGCATCAAGCATCAAGCTAAAACATTAGTTCTTCACTTAATGCTTTATATTTATGCTGATTAATAGAAAATTTACTATTCTTTCAGTAGAGATTTTCTTAATGCACTTGTCAAAGAATAAAATGATGAAGCACTCATTAATTGTATCGTTGAGCAATCATGAGACTAAAAGAGATATGATGTTGAACATAAATCATGCGCTTGATGATATGATTTCAACGTCATTACACTTTTGTTATGAGTCTGCATAGAGCGGATCATATGGGTGTATTCTAACTAGGAGTTCAAAGCTGAGGAAGAAAGAAGATGCAACACGTCGTGAGTTTTACTCACGAAGGCACGCTAGGCCGCTAGCGTGTCAACATCAGTTCTATACTAGTCTATGATAGCCTGACACGATCTATGTTAGGCTAACCCGAAGTGCACGATCGCAACATTATTCTCTTTCTTCATCTAGCAATGTCCTCATTGCTGCAGTCCAGCCGATCTTTCTTGAGCCGATTTCTATCTTGGCTTGTTCGGATAACGTTCATGAAAGTCATTGACGACTTCCGAGCAATCTTCGAATTCACTTTCATCGACGTTGTATCAATGTAGATCGACGTCGTATCCTTTTCAATTGACACGATATTGTAGCCGTTTGCCCCGTCCGTAGTGCCTGAAGTTCAATATGTTCTTCACTTTTCATTCATCTTCGTCTTCAATCACTATAGAATCAGGCGGCTCATTTCGTTGTCCTTCTAAAGCGTCTTCCGGATCTAGCCGCAGCAGATTTGGCGCAAACTTCGGATGAATCTTCATAGTCGACGGCAGTTTCAGTCGATATGCATGTTCGACCTCGGCCAGAATCTTGAAGGGTTCTAGCATCTTATCGTCTAGCTTCTTTGACGGCCGTGAGGTCGTTATGTTCCTAGAATTCAGAAACACCATGTCATCTACCTTGTAGACCATTTTCTTCCGATGCTTGTCAGCCTGTTCCTTCATTGTGATCCTGACTCTTGCTAAGGCTTGCTTGGTCAATGCTAGTGACCGTTTCATGTGTTCGGATATATTCTCTGCTTTTCCTGCTTCGATTCTAGCTCGAGTGATCTCATATTCGGTTGGGTCCGGATCGAAGCTCATATGAGGGTGAAAGCCCTTATTCAGGAAGAACGTCGACTGTTCAATTGACGGCGAAATAGCATTGTTATCGACGAATTCGGCCATAGATAATCAGGCGAACCAATCATCTTGCATATACGAGCAATAGCTTCGTAGATACCGTTTCACATCCTGATTCGCTCTTTCTGTTTGACCATCGATCTGCGAATGATAGCCTGTGAATAGTTTCACCTTGATGCCGAGCCTCAGGCATAGAGACTTCCAGACAATCGATATGAATTGTGAATCACGATCGGACACTATTGACCTTGATAGTTCATGAGTCCTGAAGACTCATATCAACAGTAGCTTGACTGTTTGTTCTGCGGAGGTTCCTCCGTCACCTGACCAACACGATATATAATGCCGTTCCTTAGACAACCGATCTATGACTGTCAGAATCGCGTTGTTTCCATCACTTTCTGATAGATCGGTAATGAAGTCTAATGATATGTTCTGCCATCGCTGTTCGGATATGGGCAATGGCTTCAGCAGTTCATTGATTCGATCTCTCGATGCTTTTGACCTACGGCAAACGTAACAGTTTCGAATGTAGCGCTTGATCGTCGTTCTCATCTTCGGCCAGCAATATGACCGTCTCAGCAAGTCCAATGTTCGATTCATGCCAGGATGATCACTGGCCGGAAGATCATGTGCTTCCCTTATCAATCGGGTGACCATTGACTGGAGAACTCATAGTCTATCATCTTTCCAGAGTACTCCATCAAGTACTTTGCAATTGTCTAGATCAATATCTTGACAAGTCCTTCTGTTCTGTTCCATGGCTATTCGAATATCGAAGCACAGTTGATTCGTTCGGTTTCCGGCTATAATTTGATCCTGAATAGAAATCACCTCTTCGGCCGAATTTTCGTTAGCGTCCGGTTCTTGTTCCGGATCTGAGCCAGATCTGAGCAAGGTCTGAGCCAGATCTTGATCAGCTTCCTGATCATCTTCTTGATCAGCTTCTATTGACTGCAGCTCAAATTTGCCTTTCGGCAATAGCACCTGATGCTGATATAGCTTCCGATCATCGTTTGCTTCAACTGACTTGGCGTCTGGCATTCTGGTCAGCGCGTCGGCTTTCAGATTCTGTTTTCCCGATTGATATATGATCTTGAAGTTATATTCAGATAACTTCTCAGCTCATCTAGCTTGTCG
>JAABUU010003544.1_pt1 | contig 19728 bp, 15 predicted proteins | sample 5559301 | NCBI WGS metagenome assembly JAABUU01 (sample SAMN10711884, study PRJNA513360) | rock metagenome | isolation source: Antarctica rocks | place: Antarctica: Victoria Land, Richard Nunatak white | reverse complement strand
GGCCGACACCGCCGCCTTCGCCGCGGAGTTGCATCACTACGGAGGTCCTACCGCGCAGTCCCCACTCCTCGTCGGGATGGAGACCTACCTCCAGTTCCGCGGCGTTGACGGGACAATCCGACGATCATCTAACTTGCAGGACTCACACCAGACGCTCCCACTCGACCCGTCGGCGCTTCCAGCGATACAGGCGGCGCTCCAATCGGGCGTGTCGCCCCCGCCGACGGTCGTGACCGTCGGCGGCCAGCAGCTCCTGCTGGACAATACCGCGCTCGTCCTCCACGGTGTGCCCGGTGTCCTCCAGGTCGCCCGCCCGCTGCAGGCCATCGACCGGCCGCTCGATGTCGTCCGCCGCGTCCTGCTCATCGGCGGTCCCATCGCGACGCTGCTCGCGTTTGGCCTCGGCTGGCTGCTCGCCGGCACGGCGTTGCGGCCGATCGCGCGCATCACGCGGACGGCCCGCGCCATCGGCGACGCGCAGGACTTCGACCAGCGCGTCGCCTACACCGGCCCGCGCGACGAGGTCGGCCGCCTGGCCACCACCTTCAACGCCATGCTCGCGCGTCTGGCCGAGGCCTATCAGACGCAGCGGCGCTTCGTCGCCGACGCCTCGCACGAGTTGCGCACCCCGCTGACCAGCATCCGTGGCAACGTGGCCCTGCTACGGCGCGTGCCGCCCATCGACGCCGCCGACCGCGTCGCCATCCTCGACGATTTAGATGTCGAGAGCGCGCGCATGGCCCGCCTCGTCGGTGACCTGCTCACGCTGGCGCGCGCGGACGTTGGCCGCGCTTTGCGCCGCGAACCCGTGCCTGTGTCCCCGCTCCTCGCCGCACTGCTGCGTCGCGCGCGCGCGACGCACCCCGCGCGCACAATCCGCGTTGAAGGCGACCCCGCCGTGGCCGTGCGGGCCGACCCCGACGCCCTCACGCAGGTGCTGTTGATCCTGCTCGACAACGCGTGCAAATTTACGCCGCCCGAAGGGACGATCGGGGTGGCGACGGCGGTGTCGGGCGACCAGGTGATAATCGCGGTGCGTGATACCGGCTACGGCATCGCGCCGGAGGATCTGCCCCATGTCTTCGAGCGGTTTTACCAGGGCGACGCCTCGCGGGCGGGGGCGGGGGCGGGGCTGGGGCTGGCCATCGCGCAAGCGCTGGTCGAGGGGCAGGGCGGCGAGATCGACGTTGAGAGTTACGCCGGCGCGGGGAGCGTTTTCACCGTAACCCTGCCACGGGCGGTCGTGGGCGAATTGGCCGCCGCGGGCGAGGAGGCGCTGCCCCCGTCCGGTTCTTAGCAAACTCTTAGCTTTTTCTACGTGTTCTCTTAGCCGTGTCTTAGAGTGTTCTCAAAGTCCAGGCGTACCCTACAGATATGCACGAACGCGCATAGCCCCGTGGATATGCGGCAACGCACCGTCATCGAACAATAGAACAGTAGAGACTAAAGAAAGCTGAGAGGGACAACGATACATGGCAACCCAAGAGATTATCCGCGTCGATACCGCGCCCCGCGCGTCCGAAGCGGCCGCGGCCTCACGGACGGGGGTGATCATCCTGCCGTGGGAGCGGCTGGCCCTGGGGGCGGTGCTGATCCTCGCCGCGGTGCTCGACTTCTGGCAGCTTGACCGCATCGGGTACGGCAATACCTACTACGCGGCGGCGGTCAGAAGTATGCTCACGAGTTGGCACGCTTTTTTCTTCAACGCGTTCGATCCAGGCGGGTTTGTCTCCATCGACAAGCCCCCGCTGGGCTTCTGGCTGCAGGCCGGCAGCGCCAAGATCTTCGGCTACTCCGGGCTCAGCCTGATGCTGCCGCAGGCGCTAGCCGGCGTCCTCTCCGTCGCCGTGCTCTACCACCTCGTGGCGCGGACCTTCGGCCGGGTGGCGGGGCTGCTGGCGGCGCTGGCGTTGGCGGTGATGCCGGTCAACGTCGCCGCCAACCGCAACAACATCATCGACAGCACGCTCGTCCTGGTGATCCTGATGGGCGCGTGGGCCGCGCTGCGCGCCGCCGAGACCGGCCGCCTGCGCTGGCTCGCGCTCTGTGGCGTCCTGGTGGGATTAGGCTTCAACATCAAGATGCTCGAAGCCTACCTCGTCGTCCCGGCCTTCGGGGCGCTCTACCTGCTGGGCGCCCCGATCCGCTGGACGACGCGCGTCTGGCGCCTCGTGGCGGCCACGCTCGTGCTGCTGATCGTCTCGTTCTCATGGGCCGTCGCGGTCGACGCCACCCCGGCGACACAGCGCCCCTACGTCGGGTCGAGCGGCAATAACTCCGAGGTCAACCTCGCCCTCGGCTACAACGGGCTCGAGCGCCTGACCGGCCGCATCTTCGGTGGACGCGGGACGACGGCCCACGCCACCACGCCCGCCGCGAACAGCCGCCCCGCGACAGGGACGGGCGGCGCGAGCACTGGTACCGGCGCTGGCGCTCAACAAGTGAACGCCGGCGGCTTCACGCGCGGCGAGTCGGGCAATCCCAGCCCGCTGCGCCTGTTCAACAGCGCCTTGGGCGGCCAGGTAAGCTGGCTGCTGCCGCTGGCGCTGCTGGGTCTTGTCGCCGCCTCCTGGCGTACGCGGCTGCGTATCCGGCCCCACCTCACGCTCGACCGGCGGCAGCAATCGCTCGCCTTGTGGGGCGTCTGGTTGTTCACGGGGGCCGCGTTCTTTAGTGTCGCCGGCTTCTTCCACACCTACTATATGGTGACACTGGCGCCGTCGATCGCCGCGCTGGCGGGCATCGGCGTCGTGGCCCTATGGCGCGACTACCGCGACACAGGGTGGCGCGGCTGGGCCTTGCCTGTCGTGCTGCTGCTGACGGCGGCGGTGCAAGCCTACATGCTGTCCGCGTATCCCGACTGGGCGCGCTGGCTGACCCCGCTGGTGGTGGGTTTGTGCCTCGTCGCCGCGGCCGCGCTGGTCCTGATCCGCCTGGGTGTTCGCCTCGGCCTGCGCGCGGGGCTCGCCGCGGCGGCGCTCGGCATGGTCGGGCTGCTGGCCGCGCCGGCGGTCTGGGCCGCGGACACGGTCGTCAACAGCAGTGGCGGCGGGACGCCCACGGCGGGACCGCGGCCGCAAAATGGCGGGGGCGGGTTCCCCGGCGTGGCGACGCGTAGCGGGCGCGGCGCGGACGCCGGCGCGCGCTACGGAGGGCGCGGCGGCGGCTTTGGCGGCTTCGGTGGGGGCGACAACGCGAGCGCGAACACGGCGTTGATACGCTATCTGGAAGCGCGGCAGGGCAACGACCGCTACCTGCTGGCGACGCTCAACTCGATGAGCGCCGCGCCGATCATCATTGCCACCGGTAAGCCGGTGATGGCGCTCGGCGGCTTCAGCGGCGCCGACCGCATCGTTACGCCGAGCGGCCTGTCCACGTTCGTTTCCAACGGCACGGTGCGCTACGTCATGCTCAACGGCGGGTTCGGCGGCTTTGGCGGCGCGCGCTCGTTCAACCCCGACGAGCTCTCGCCCCAGATCCGCGCGTTCATTGAGGGGCAAGGCGGCCGGGGCGGCTTCGGGGGCGGCGGGAACGCCGACCTCAGCCAGTGGGTCACCGGGCACTGCGCGGTCGTACCGTCCAGCCTCTGGCAAAACACTTCTACCCCCTCGACCAACGGTGGGTTCGGCGGCCGCAGCGGCGCGGGGCAGCTCTACGACTGCGCCAGTCATCCCACGGGTACGGGAACGACCAGCGGCGCCGCGTCGCCGTCCACGAGCTTCGGGGCGACAGGGACGACGCCCGTCCCCACGCCCGGCGGGGCGACGCCCTCGACGGCTTTGCCCGCCCTCTCGGGGCAATGGGTGGCGGGCGCCGCGAGGACGGTGACTGTACAGTCGTTCCAGGGGCAGCAATCGCTGCCGACCACGTCGGGTACGCGCTACTATCGCGTGACGACTGCAACGACGAGCGACGTAGCAGTAGGGCAGCGGATCGCCAGCGCCGCCAGCCGCGCCGCCACGTCCACGGCCGGCAGCGTGACTATAGCAGCGACAGGCGCGCCCGACATCTCCGTGCGATCGTTCAGCGTCGGCGGTAACGGCGGTAACAGCAGTTCCGGTGGGTTCGGCGGTCCCGGATCGGGCAATGCGGGCGGGGGCGGCGGCTTCGGCGGTAATGGCGGCTTCGGCGGTAATGGCGGCAGTGGGAGCGGCGGCTCCGGCGGATACGGTAGTCGAGGCAGCTTCGGGGGGAGCGGCGGCTCCGGTGGCTCCGGTGGTCGAGGTGGCTTCGGCGGAGCGCGCCGAGGCGCGATCACGGGGACTGTGATTGCCATACAGAGCGGCTCGATCACGGTCAAGACGGCGACCGGCGCGTCGCGCACGCTGACGCTAGCGTCGTCTACCGCCGTCTATCGAGTGGTCCCGGCGACACGCGGCCAGTTCCAGAGCGGCTTGTTCGTCGCGGTCGGAAGCGCGACCGTCGGGGGACAGCGCGTGGCGACGGATGTCGTGCAGTCGGCGGTCGCGGGCGCCATCCCCACCCTCGTTTCCGCAGGCACGGCGACGAACAGTAGCGCTGCCACGGGCACGAACTCCTGATGACCATCCGTATTAGCATGACGCGGGGGTGATCGTCGACGATCACCCCCGCGCCGTTATAGCCATGGAAGGAGCGCCACATGCGCCGCCCTGTCTTTGTCGTCCTTATGGCCGCTATGGCCACCATCCCCGTGGGTTGCTCATCGGCGACCACACCCCCATCCACGCAGCCAAGCGCCGCGCCAACCCCCACCCTCTCCCCCTCGTCGCGCCCTGGCGCGGGCTCGCGCACTATCGCGGGACCGAGCGAGGATATGCGGTGGGGGCCGGTGCAGGTGACCATCACCGTGACCGGCAAGCAACTGACGGATGTCCAGGCCACGGCGCCGACCGAGCGCTCCCGCTCGGCGTTCATCAACCAGCAGGCCGTCCCCCTGTTGCGTCAGGAAGCCCTGCAAGCGCAGAGCGCCACTATCAACGAGATTTCCGGCGCCACGATGACCAGTGACGCCTACGCCGCCTCCCTGCAGGCCGCGCTCCAGCAGGCCGGTATCTGACGATATGCGCGACAAGAGCGCATGAGCGTGCCGCGCGCGTCGTCAGGACCGCTGACAAGCGCCGCGCCCCCTCGTCCTTCTCGACAAACGACACACGTCGGTGTAGTAGACCTTGAAGGCGCCCGGAGCTATCCGTCGCCCCCGCCCGCTAGGCTATCGCCCCCGCGCCTCCCCGATGCGCCCGTCGATCCCGTCGAGCCGCAGCCGCGCGGTGAGCGCGTGTCCCTTCATCAGTTCGGCTTCCGCGATCGTGTCGATGGTCGGCGCGATCCGCCGGTCGCCCTCGGCCGTCATCGTCTGATAGGTCACCGTCTTCATGAACTTGCCGACCCACAGGCCGCCGGTATAGCGCGCCGCGCGGCCCGTCGGCAGGACGTGATTCGTCCCGATGCCCTTGTCGCCGTAGGCGACCGTGGCGTGCGCCCCCAGGAAGAGCGAGCCATAGTTGGTCAGGCGCGCCAGAAACCAATCCGGGTCCCGCGTCTGCACCTCAAGGTGCTCGGGCGCGTACCTGTCGGCGATGCGCACTATCTCCTCGTCGCTCTCGCACAGGATAATCGCCCCAACCTCGCGCCAGGCCTCACCCGCCACCTCCGCGGTCGGCCACGTTTCGAGCCAGCGGTCGACCGCCCGCGCGGCGGCCTCGCCGAACTCCCGTGAGGTGGTCACGAGCCAGGCTGGGGAGGTGGGACCATGCTCGGCCTGACCGAGCAAGTCGGCCGCGACGAGGTCGGGATCGGCCGACGCGTCGGCGATGACCATGATCTCGGTGGGGCCGGCGAGCAGGTCGATGCCAACCGTCCCGAAGAGTTGGCGCTTGGCTTCGGCCACGTAGGCATTGCCCGCGCCCACGATCATGTCCACCGGCTCGACCGGCGGTACGTCCTCGATGCCATAGGCCAGCGCGGCGAGGGCCTGGACGCCGCCCAGGCACAGAATATCGTCGGTGCCCGAGCTGGCCATGGCGTAAAGCTGCGGCGGGTAGATGCCCTGCCCCTGGCGCGGCGGCGCAGCGGCCACGACCCGCGTCACCCCCGCGACCTTGGGCACAACCACGGTCATGATCGACGAGCCGATCAGGGGGTAGCGCCCGCCCGGCGAGTACGACCCGACGGCGTTGACGGGGATGTGTCTCTGGCCGAGCACGACCCCAGGCAGGGTCTCGCGCTCGAAATCGGTGAGCGTGGCGCGCTGCAACTCGGCGAAGCCGCGCACCTGCTCCTGGGCGAACCGGAGGTGTCCTTTGAGCGCGTCGTCCAGCGACTCCTCGGCCCGCCGAATCTCCTCTACCGACACACGGAACGAGGGCGGGTTCCAGCCGTCGAGCTTCTCGGAGTAGCGCCGGACGGCGGCGATACCCTCCTTCTCCACCGCGCACAGGATCTCGCTCACGGTGTCGCGGATGCCCTGCGTGACGGCCGCGGGCTGGGGCCGGGCCTGCTTGAGATACTCTACCATTGATCTCCTCCATCCTCGCCAGACCTGTCCTAATCTTTGAGCCGAGCGGCGGCGGAGAGACGATGGGCCTCCAACCCCTCGATCCCCGACTGCCGCACCGCGTGCGTGGCCAAACCGACGACCCCGTCCGGCCGGATTTCCTGGTGCGTCAGCACCTTCACGTAATTGCCGACCCAAAGACCCCCTGTATACCGCGCGCCCTCGCGCGTCGGCAGCGTGTGGTTCGTCCCCGAGACCTTGTCCGAGAAAACGACGGAACTGTCCGCGCCGAGGAACAGAGATCCGTAATTGTGTAGGCCGCGCATCGTCGATCGTGGCTCCCGTGTCTGCACATGGAGATGCTCCGGGGCGTAGCGATCGCACACGTCGAGCGCCTCGTCGAGTGAGTCCGCCACCACCACCTCTCCCATGGCCGGCCAGGACGTCCTGGCCGGCGACGTCTCGGAGAGACGAGCCACGAGCGCCTCCACCTCGCGCACGGCCGCGAGGGCCAGGGGCTCGGAGGTCGTCACCAGGATGGCCCGGGCGAACGGGTCGTGCTCCGCCTGCGCCATGAGATCCACCGCCACAACCGCCGGATTGGCCGTGTCGTCCGCCAACACGAGCACTTCGCTCGGTCCCGCCAGCAGATCGATGCCCACCTGCCCGTACACTTGCCGCTTCGCCTCGGCCACAAAGCGGTTACCGGGTCCCGCGATCATGTCTACCGGCTCCAGGCTCTCCGTCCCGTAGGCCATCGCGGCGATCGCCTGCGCGCCACCGACCGCGTAGATTTCCATCGCCCCGGCGCGCACCAGACCATACATGACCGCGGGATGGATGCCGCCCTGGTAGCTGGCCGGAGTGCTGGCGATAATCCTCCCTACGCCGGCGACTCGGGCGGGCACGATGACCATGGCCGCTGCGGACAGCAGCGGGAACCTGCCCCCAGGGATATAGGCGCCGACAGCGGACACGGGGACGAGACGATGCCCCAGGATGACTCCATCGCCGAATGTAGCTTCGAGCGGCGATAAACAGGCCATCTGCGCCTCGGCGAAGGCTTCGACCCGCTCCACCACCCGATCGATCAGCCCCCGTGTTTCCGCGTCCGCGGCGGCCAGGGTCTCCTCTATGTCCGCCTCGCTCACCCTGATCTTGTCCCGGTTCACGGCCGAGAAACGACGCTCGTAGCCCAACACCGCCTCGTCACCGCCCGCACGGACGTCGGCTATAATGCCCTTCACGAGCTGTGCGGTCTCGACGTCGCCTCGCTGTCCGGCTACGTCCTCTACCTTCTTTAGATACCTCATCGCATCGACCTCCACCGACTACTCCTCTTGACGCCCACGTACAGCGGCTCCGGCGGGCGTGTCAACGTGTTTATTTTTCCCCGACCAGGCCCGTCGCCGACGCCCGTGTGGATTTTCGCTGGACGAGCGTGCCCGGGAACCGCTTGACAACGGGAACGCCGGCGCCGCCCGTCTGGTCGAGCGCCAATTGGATCGTGGCGTCGATCATCTCCTCGACCGGGAGCCGCACCGTCGTCAGGCCGTACGCGTTCCACCCCGCCATGGGAACGTCATCGAACCCGACGACGGAGAGCTTGTCGGGGATGGCGATGCCGAGTTCCCGCGCGGCGTCGATTGTGCCCAGCGCCAGACCATCGCTCGCACAGAAGATCGCATCGGGCAGATCGCCGCACGTCAACAGGCGCGACGCCGCAGCGTACCCCGCGTCGTAGGTGTAGCGATCGTTCTCCACGACCATGGGTTTCGCCGCCCCGCGCTCCCAGAGCCGGGTCATGAACCCCTGCTGTCGGTCCCGGTTGGTCGAGGAATCCGGGTCGCCCGCCATGTAGGCCAGCCTGTGATGCCCGGCGTCCAGGAGGAAATCGGCCACCGTCCGTCCCGCCGTCAGGTTATCGCACGCCACCGAACTCACGACGTTTCCCTCCATGTAGCGATTGAACAGGACGACCGCAGTGCCGCCGCGGCTGCAGTCGTACAGCGCCTTGGAGAACAGCGTGGCGGAGGTCACGATCAACCCGTCAACCTGATACTGGAGCGCGGTTGGCAGGAGATCGTCCACCGTCTGGTCGGGCGCGGCGGTGAAAATCAGGACGTGTTTACCCACCACCTGGAGTTTCTGGATAAACTTCTCCAGAATGTAGGATTGGAACGGGATGGTTATGTCGGCCGTCACGATCCCGATGATGTTGGTCTGGCGGGTGATGAGGCTCCGCGCGATGGCGTTGGGCGTATACCCCAACGCTGCGGCGGCGTTTTGGATGCGCTCGCGCGTCTTGGTCGACACTTTCTCGTCGCCGTTCAGCGCCCGCGACACCGTTGATTGATTGACTCTGGCCAACCTGGCGACGTCGAGTGAGGTAACCGTGCTTCGTCTCACCATACGTCATCCTTGTCACCCACGCTGACCCGAACGCCGTGGCGGGACCCTCGGAAGGAGGGTCGGACGACGCCCCGCGACGGCCCCTTCACCATAGTTGTTCGGATGCCAGGGCCGCGCCGTCGGCTAGCGCCGCAAGCTTGGCGAAGCAAATATCCGGATGGACCGCGCCGAACCCCGCGAAGGTACCGAAGCCGCAATCGGTCCCCGCGATCACGCGCTCTCGCCCGACGATCGCGGCGAACCGGGTGATCCGTTGCGCTACTAGTCGCGGATGCTCCACGACGTTCGAGACGCTGTCCAGCACCCCCGGAATGAGGACCTTGTCCTCCGGGATAGCGGCGTCGCGCCACACCTCCCACTCGTGGGCGTGGCGCGGGTTCGAGGCCTCGAAGGCGATGGCCGAGGGTTTGGCCTTGAAGACCACCGGGAGGATCCGTTCCAGCGGGATGTCGTGGGTGTGGGGACCCGCGTAGTTGCCCCAACAGAGGTGCATGCGCACGGACGCGGCGGGCACCCCGCTTAGGGCAAAGTTGAGCGCCTCGACCTGCATCTCGGCGTTGCGTATGAACTCTTGGTCGCCGGCGTCGCGGAACTGGATGTGCCGCGCCATGGCAAGATCGGGGCAATCGACTTGCAGGAGGAAACCGGCCCCCACGATCGTCTCGTACTCGGATTTCAGCGCCTCGGCCAGGGCCTGCAGGTAGGCCTCGTGCGTGGGGTAGTAGTTGTTGGGCTGGAAGACGGCGATGACACCGGGCGAGGCCGCCGTCATGAACGCTCCCGTCGCATGCGTGTCCGCGAGGGCGTCGCGGAAGCGGGCGATATCGCGCTGTAGCGGCGCCACATCCTTGACCGCGATGGGGCCCGTGCAGACCGGCCGCAGGTATGTCGGCGTCGCGCCCTCGCGCGCCAGACGATCGCGGTACTCCGGGAAATCGTCGAGATCGGCCGGGACCGCCCGCGGGACCTCGCCCGGCTCGAAGCCGGTAAAGCGATGGCGGATGTACGTGGCGTAACTGATCTTGCTCATCTCGCCGTCGCTCACGATGTCGACACCCGCCGCGCGCTGCCGGGCGACCATGGCGCGGACAGCCGGCCGCACTGTCTCATCGAAGAGTCTCTCGTCGCTCAACGCGCCCCGATCCTGCGCGAAGAGCACGTCGACGACGTTCTGGGGTCTGGGCAGACTCCCGACGTGCGTCGTAAGAATCCGATCCTGGCCGCGCATGCCGCCTAAAACTCCTCGGGATTCAGCGTGCGCAGCATGCGCTCCCGAATCTCGGCGTAGTTGGGCGGCTTGATCATCTTGCCGCGCTCGTCGGCCTCGAAGCCGTACGCGCGCGCCTCGGTGATCACTTGGGGAGCCCAGTACGGGTCCTTGCCAGCGAAGGCGGCATGCGGCTCGAGGACGGAAAACAGCCAGGAGTCGGTGTCACTGCTATTCTCAAAACCCCGCCACAGACCGGGGGGGAGAGAAATAAAGTCCCAGGGGCCAATCGTGGCCTCGCCATCGATCTGGTCCGGGCTGTTGCCCCAGTAATAGCGCCACTGGCCCGTGAGCGGCATAAACGCTTCGATGTAGTCATGCGAGTGGTACGCGGGGCCGGATCCCGGGGGCGCCTTGACCATACCGATCTGGAAGTTGTGGGGTTGCGTCAGGAGGGGATCGAACTCGGGATTCTCGCTCGCTGTGTCTCCCACGAGCGAATAATTCATGCGCTGATGTCCGGGCAAGATGCTATCGATAAACATCAGCGGGATGCCGCGCTTCTTTACGTCCTCAAAGCGCACAATGCGTTGCAACATCTCGTCGTTGGAGATGTGGGCTGCCGTTGTGTCATTGGACATGTGGGTCGTCGCGCTCATAACATAACTCCTCCCCGTTCTGATATGGCTATGGCCGTACACACTATCGCACCGCATCGTGCATGCGTATGTACTCATCATAGGCGGCGCGCGGTCAGCTGTCAATGTCAAACGCCAACGGTCTCAAAAAGACGCCTTCCGATAGGCTTGACAACTCTCCGTAATGGGTGTACCATGATGTCCATATCCAGTGCATGCGTATGCATAAACGTGGTTGCGCAGAGTGGTACAGGAAGGAATCTCGGCGCCGATGGAGCCGCTGATTCATTCAAGGGAGTAGCGCGTGCGCATCGTCCGTCTGGGACAACCATGCACAGGGTAACGAGCCCACGGGGCACACATTCACCTGCGGAGCAGCCGATGCACGACTTTGACGTCGAGTCCTTCCTGCGCGAAAGCGCCGAAGCCATCTGGGACCAAAAGATGCTCGGCCGCATCCCGGATCTTTACGCGCCGCATGCGCTGATCCATGTCGGCGCGGGGGAGGCCGTCCACGGCGGTCAACAGCTTCTCGACCGTGCCGTGCAATGGCTGGCTGCCTTCCCCGATCTGCGCGTCTTCATCGACGACATGGTCTACACTCGGCGCGGCGCCGCTCACCTTGCCTCCGTGTGCTGGACGGCGGTCGCGCGGAACACCGGCCCCAGCGCTTTCGGCGCGGCGACGGGACGCCGCGTGGTGGTGACCGGCATCACCGCGTCCCGCATCGAGCGCGGACGATATGTCGAGCAGTGGGTCGAGGTGGGGGATGGCGACCTGGTCCGTCAGCTAGGCTTCGATGAGCGTTCCGTGCTGCGGCGCCTGTGGCCGGAGGAGGCCGCGTCCGATTTCGATGCGTTCCTCGGGCGGGGCATGGTGGAGCGGCCCGCCGGGAACGCCCACGGGGGCCACTCGCCGGGGGACGACGTCCATGCGGATGCCGGCGAGCTGATCGGGGCGTCGGTGGACGCTATCTGGAATCGACGGCAGATCGGTGAGGTGGCGCGTTTCTTCGCCCCCCGCTATCGTGAGCGGGGACCCGGCGACCGTACGCTGTTCGGCCGCGAGGAGTTGCAGATGGACATCGTGTCGCTCATGGGCGCCTTCCCCGATCTGCGGATGCACGTCGATGACGTCTTCTGGGACGGCGATCAGCGCGGAGGCTGCCGGTCGTCCACGCGCTGGACGCTCCTCGGCGCCAACATGGGCGCCAGCGCCTATGGGCCCCCGACCGGCGCGTCTCTGAGGCTCTCGGGTATCACGAACCATCGCATTGAAGAGGGTCGGTTTGTCGAGGGGCGGACGGCCTACAGCGAGCTCGGCCTCGCTCGGCGGCTCGTGGGCGTCGCTCCATGCACGCAATCCGACGAAACCGCGTAGGGAGGCGGCACGATGACCGGGGAAAAGGAGAGGGCACGATGACCGAGGGAAGGGGAGAGACAGTGGCGCGCGAGGAGACGACACAGCAGGCGCGGACGGACGCGCCGACGGCTACGAACCCGGCGCGCGCCAACGCGCGTCCCAATGGTCAGGAGATCATCTTCGACCAGGGACTCGACATCGGCAAGCTGTTGCGGCCGGGGACCGAGCGGCGTCAATCTCTCCACGGCTTCGACGAGGACTACGTCGACATCGTCGACTACATCGTCCGCTGTACCTATAAGATCTGGGAGCAGCGGGGCATCGGCCTCATCTACACCCATTACAAGCAGGATGCGCCGGTCTACAAGTCGGACGGCTTCACGCTGGGCCGCGACGAGGTCGTCGCCAGCACCGTGCAGTCCCAGGCGGCGATGCCCGACGAGCTCGGCTTCTTCCAGGATATCGTCTGGGGTGGCGACGACCGCGCGGGCTTCCTGTCGTCGCATCGCTTCTTGATCGTCGGCCGCAACACCGGCTACACGGCGTACGGCCCACCAACGCGCCGCAAGGTGCGCGTCTGGGGCATCGCCAACTGCCTGGTGCGCGAGAACCTCATCATCGAGGAGTGGCTGTATCACAACGAGTTGAGCTTTATCCGGCAGCTGGGGCTGCCCATCCGCGAGACCGTGCTGCGGCACGCGCCCAAGCCGCTCGACTCGTTGGGCCCCGAGCAACACGGCCAGATCGAGCGCCTGCGGGGCCAGGAGCCTCCGGTCGTGCTGGGACCGAAGCCGTCCGGCTTCGACGTCGAGGACATGGTGCGGCGCAGCATGCACGAGATCTGGAACTGGCGCCTGTTCAATAAGATCGGCGAGTATTACGCCGACAACTACCTCTATCACGGCGCGACCGACCGCGAGTACTACGGCCGTGGCAACTACACGGCGTACATCCTCTCGGTGCTCGCCATGTTCCCCGATGCGGCCCTGTTCATCGACGACCTGCGCTGGGTCGGCAATGAGAAGATCGGCTACCGCACCGCGGTGCGCTGGTCGCTGTTGGGGACGCATACCGGCCCTGGCATCTACGGCGAGCCGACCGACCGGCCGGTCCACATGCACGGCGTCACGCAGCACCGGGTGCGCGACGGGCGCTTCACCGAAGAGTGGACCGTCTTCAATGAGTTGCAGATCGTGCAGCAGCTCTGGTCCGGCAGCTAAGAGCACGCAGCCCGCGCGGCGGAGTAGGAGGGATTGCCACAAAGAAGAAAAACGTTTCTACGGGTTCCGTCATCGCTCATTCCCTTTCTAGCATCTTTGGCATCGAAGGAGAGCTCCTATGAAAAATCGCGCACTGATCCGCGCCGCCTTCGCCGTGGCGCTAACCCTCTCCGTCTGGGGAGGCGGCCACATCGCGACCGCCGCGCGCACTACCGCGGCCAAACCGTACGCGGGCACGACGCTGAACTTCCTGGTCTGCTGCCCGACCGTCGCCCAGTTCGTCGCCATGCAGCAGTTGACCAACAGCAGCTTCACCCATGACACCGGGATTACGGTGCATTGGGATACGAGCACTCCCTACCCGGCGCTCGAGCAGAAGATCGTGAGCACGGCCATCGCCGGCAACGGCGCGTACGATCTGGTGGCGTGGCCCGACAGCTGGGGCTCCGCCGTCAAGCCTTACCTCCTGCCGCTCAACAACTACGCGCAGCAGGCCCACATGAATCTCCAGGACTGGCCGCGGTCCTTCATTAACATCGGCAGTTCCATCGACGGCAAGCGACTCCTGGGTCTCCCCTTCCGCGGCCATGCCCAGTTGCTCTTCTACCGCACCGATATCTTCAAGAAGCTGGGACTGGAGGCTCCCTCGACCTGGCAGCAACTGATCGCGGACGCCAGCGTCATCAAGGCAAAGACGAGCGTCGATCCGCTCGCCCTGTACTACACCGTCGGCGCGGGTCAGAACCTCTTCATCTGGCTCAACATGCTCTGGAGCAACGGCGGGACGCTGCTGGACAGTAACAACCAACCCCAGTTCGCCAGCCCGGCCGGTATCCAGGCCACGCAGTTGTACATCGACCTGCTGCGCAAATACCACTTCACGAAACCCGCGGCGCTCATCAACGATGAAGGGGCCGCCGCTACGGTCTTTCAGAAGGGGCAGGCGGCGATGTGGATCGGGTGGTCGTGGTACGAAGAACTCTTCACCAACCTGAGCGACGCCGCGCCGGTGGTGGTGAAAAACACGGGCTTCACCGCCGCGCCCGGCTGGCAGGGCAAGGGCCGCGCCGCCTACAGCTTTACCTTCGAGGCGAGCGTGCTGCAATCCTCCAAGCACCAGGCCGCGGCGTTCGCGTACCTGAAATGGCTGACCAGCGCGCCGGTCGAGCGCAAGATACTGCTCAACAAGGCCGATCCCAAGACCGCCACGGTCGTCGGGGAGCACCTGTCGAACCTGCGGGACCCGCAGGTCAACGCGGCCAACCACGATGTCCAGCAGGAGATGGCCTCTATCCTGACGCACTCCCGCAGCGAGCCGCTCGTCCCGCAGTGGCTGAAAGTCCAGTCCATCATCGAAATCGCCCTCAACAAGATGGCGAACGGGGCCCCGGTCAAGTCTACCCTGGTTCAGGCTCAGTCTGATGTCGCCGCGGCGATGAAAGGGTAAAATACGGGGGCGTTTCCACGAAGAATGGCCTCCGTGGAAACGCCCCCGCACGGTGTGGGGCTGGGCGGGTATATGAGACGTACGACAGGGAAGTGACGGTCTATGCCGTTGACCTGCGACTAAAGTCGCATGGCAAGCAAATGGGCACTGACGCGCCTGTCGGCGTGGTCTGTATGAAAGAAGGCTCCGCGCCGGGCGGCGCCCGCGCCTATTTTCATCGGCGGAGGCGCCCCGCAGGGGCATGGATATCTGCCATGCGACGTCAGTCGCAGGCTGCGTCTCAACGAGCGAAAGGGCAAAGGATCGGTGGCGGCATTCGATCGGCAGGGCGATATCGACAACATGCCCCACCCCGGAGACGAACGACGTCAGTCCCTGCGCGGGTTCGACGGCGAGTACGTCGATATCGTCGACTACATCGTCCGCTGCACCTACAAGATCTGGGAGCAACACGGCATCGGTCTCATCTACGACCACTACACGCACAACGCCGTGCAGCACGGGACGGACGGCGTCTGGTACGGGCGCGACCAGGTTATCGCCAACACCATTCAGATGCAGGCCGCATTCCCCGACCTCCGCCTCATCGCGGACGACGTGGTCTGGGCCGGCGATGACGTCGAAGGCTTCAAGACATCCCATCGTTGCACCCTGGTGGGACGTAACACCGGCTACAGCGTCTTCGGGCCGCCCACGGGGCGGCGGATCACGTTGCGCTCCGTCTACAACTGTGCCGTGCGGGACAATCGTATCTATGCCGAGTGGGCTTTCAACGACGAACTCAGCCTGATCCGACAACTGGGGCTGCCGCTCCGAGAAACAGTGAAGAAGCTGGCGCCCGCGCCGCTCGATTCATTAGGACCCGGTGCCGTGGGTCAGGTCGAGCGCGTGCGGGGACAGACGACGCCGGAGACGCTCCCGGCCAGGACGGGCGAACTCGATAAGGTCGATATCGAGGATCTGGTGCGGCGCAGCATGCACGAGATCTGGAACTGGCGCCTGCTCAACAAGGTCGACGACTACTGCGGGGAGAATTATCTGTACCATGGCGCCACGGGTAGGGAGACATACGGGCGAGGGAACTATAAAGCGCATGTGTTGTCGGTGTTGGCGATGTTCCCCGATGCGGCTATGCACATCGACGATCTGTACTGGAACGGGGACGAGCGCGCGGGATACCGGACGGCCGTGCGATGGACCTTGTTGGGGACGCATACGGGACCGGGGATCTATGGGGAGCCAACCGACCGGCAGATCCAGATGAACGGCGTCACCCAGCATCTCGTCCGCGGCGGACGTTTTGTCGAGGAGTGGACCCTCTTTAATGAACTGCGGGTCCTTCAGCAACTTTGGTATGGCCGGTGAGCCGCATCCGAGGCCAGGACGCTGAGATGTCGAGGCGCCGGCGATACACGATACAGGGTTCCCGCGCGTGGGCGGACCCAGCATAGTAGGATGCGCGTGGCTAGGAGGAGATGTCATGGCGATTAAACAGGAACAGTCGTTCGTAGCGGCGATCCCTCGTCGACGGACCCAGGAGAGGAACGCCCGCCAGCAGCGCGTCGCCGCGCGCATCGTGCTCTTGGCGCCGGCGGTGATCGTCGTCCTCGCCACCACCACCTATCCGTTGATCTCCGCTTTGCTCACTAGCTTCCGGGACTGGCAGCTCACCTATTCGCCGAACCCAGGCGCGTGGGTTGGTCTGAAGAATTACGCGCAGGCCATCCATGATACGGAGTTTATCAACGCTATCGTGGTGACTCTCGAGTTCACCGCGCTCTCGGTCGTGCTGTCCATGGTCCTGGCAATGGCCATGGCGCTCGTGCTCTACAAGCCCGGACGCGTCAATGTCATCACACGGGCGCTCCTCATCTTTCCCTTCGCGGTGAGTCCGGCCCTTAAAGGTTATTCTTGGAAGTTCATGCTGGACCCCGGCTATGGCATCTACGCGCAGTTGATCGGCTTCTTTATCCCGCCTACCCAGGGATATATCTGGCTGACACATCAGGGCTGGGCGCTGTTCTGGCTCGCCATGTCGGAGGTCTGGGGCTGGGCGCCGCTCATGGCGCTCATGTTCATCGGGGCTCTGTCCGCCATCTCCCCCGAGATCTTCGACGCCGCCCGCGTCGACGGTACCAGCGGGCTGGCCCTGTTCCGATACATCATGCTCCCGTTGCTGCGCCCGATCTTGTTCACGGCCATGCTGCTCAAGATCATCTTCTCCCTCAAATTGTTCGACCAGGTGGTGACGATGACCGCCGGCGGACCCGGCGACGCGACACAGACCTTGAATTACTACGTCTACCAGGCCGCGTTCCGCGATTTTAACATGGGCTACGCCTCGGCGTTGGCCATCATCCTCGTGGTCGCGCTATCCATCTTCGCGTTTGTCTACATCAAACTGGCCCTCGGCAAGGCAGGGTGAGTCATGAACAGAAGTGTCTCGAAAGCGACCGGGCGCGCCGGGCATAGCGCCGGCATCCTGCTGATCCTCTTCTTCACGTTGTTTCCCATCGTGTGGATCACGTTGACCGCGTTCAAGTCCGATCGCGACATGTTCACCAGCGATCTCGTGTTCCCCCCGACGCTGTCCAACTTCACCACTATCTTCTCGCCCCCGCTCAACTTTGGCCCGCTAGCGCTCAACAGCGTCACCGTCGCGCTAGGTACCATCGTCATCGCCATCCCCATCTCGGTCATGGCCGCCTACGTGTTCTCCCGGCACGCCTTCCTGGGGAGTACCAGCCTCCTGATCTGGATCTTGGTGACCCAATTCATCCCGGGCATTGTCGTGGCCATCCCCTACTTCAACCTGTTCCGTAGCCTGAACCTCATCGATACCCAGGCCGCGCTGATCGTGGTCGAATTGTCCGCCGTCGTGCCCTACGCGATCTGGATGATCAAAGGGTTCGTCGACGGCCTGCCCGGTGAGGTGGAAGAGGCGGCGCGCATCGACGGCTGCACTGAAATGGCCATCATCCGGCACATCACGTTCCCACTGGCGATGCCGGGGATCATCGTCGCCGCGGTCTTTGCCCTAATCACGACCTGGAACGACTTCTTGTTCCCCCTTGTCCTGACCCACCAGAACGCCGAAACGCTCCAGGTTGGCCTGATGGGCACCGTGTCGGCCACCGGCATCCAGTGGAACTGGATGTCGGCCACCGGCCTGGTTATCATGATCCCAGTCTTCGTCCTATCGCTGCTCATCCGCAACCACTTCGTGCAAGGGCTGACGCTGGGGGCGGTGAAGTGACGGGCGCGCGGACAGCGGGGCGCGTCCCGCTCGTCCTGCTGCCCGGCACGCTGTGCGACGCGCGGCTCTGGGGGCATCAGACACGGCGCCTCGCCGACGTTGTCGCGCCGTCCGTCGGCGATCTCACGCGCGACGATTCAATCGCGGCGATGGCGGAGCGCGCGCTGGAGGCGGCGCCCCCACGTTTCGTCCTCGCCGGGCTGTCGTTGGGGGCGATCGTGGCGTTCGAGATCATGCGCTGTGCTCCCGAGCGGGTGATGGCCCTGGCCCTCCTCAATACCAATCCGGCCGCGCCGGACGACCACCAGGTCGCGGTGTGGCGCGAGGAGATCAGGATGGTGACGAACGGACTCTTCGCGAAACTCGTCGAGGATCGATGGATGCCCGCGCTGCTTGAGGCCAGCGGCAGCAGGGGCGCCTCCTTACGAGACACGATCCACGGGATGGCTCACCATGTGGGGCCGAAGGGCTACGCGCGCCAGTTATCGGCGCAGATTGGACGCCTGGACAGTTGGTCCTCGCTCGCGGCCATAACCTGTCCGACCCTTGTTGTCGGCGGTCGCCAGGACACGCTGTGCCCCCCCGCGCTGCACGACGTGCTAGCCGCCGCCATACCGGACGCCCGGCTCGCCATCGTCGAGGATTGTGGCCACCTGAGCGCGTGCGAGCGGCCGGAGGCGGTGACGGCGCTCCTACGCCATTGGCTGGAGGAGATAAGCGAGCGTCAACCGGCGGCGACGGTTGGCGCGACATCCTTGGGAGGGCGCGATGCGTGAGAATTGCTTACGCGGCATATGGGAGAGCGGTGGGTACGCCGTCAACGGCTGGCTCCATCTGCCCAGTTCGTTCGCCGCCGAAGTGATGGCGCACCAGGGCTGGGACAGCCTCACCATCGACCTGCAGCACGGCCTCATCGATTATCAGGCGGCCGTGACCATGTTGCAGGCCATCTCCACCACCTCCGTCGTGCCCACCGCCCGCGTCCCATGGAACGATCCCGCGATCATCATGAAGATGCTCGACGCCGGTTGCTACGGCATCATCTGCCCGATGATCAACACCCGCGCGGAGGCAGAGGCGTTCGTCGGGGCCTGCCGCTATCCGCCGCGCGGGTATCGCAGCTTCGGTCCGACGCGGGCCGCCATCTACGCCGGGAGCGATTATCCCGAGGAGGCCGATCGGCAGGTGATCGCCATGGCGATGATCGAGACCGTGCAGGCTGTCGAGAATATCGACGCTATCCTGAGCGTGCCAGGCCTTGATGCGATCTACATCGGTCCTGCGGATCTGAGCCAGAGCATGGGGGGCTCGGAGCGAAGCGACCCTACCGAACCACGCCTGGTCGCCGCGCTGGACACGATCCTCGCGGCGGCCCGCCGTCACGGAGTCGTCGCCGGCATACACGGCGGGTCGCCCGACTACGCGGCGCGCATGGTCGGCAAGGGAGCCCAATTCGTCACGGTGCTCTCCGATTGGCGCCTCATGGCGGCCGCGTCGCGGACGACGATCGCCGCGATCCACGACGGCGTGGGGAGAGAGACTCCACCGGAGCAAACAACCAGTACGTAGCGATCCAAATGACGTCTAGTACTACAACGTTAGGACGAATCGTGCCGGTGTCGGGTGCGCGTGCGGTGGGACAGATAGGCGGCATAGTTCTGCTGCTGGATATAGCACAGGTGGCGCAGCACCGTGGGGATGTCGCGGGGTC
>JAABUU010003543.1_pt1 | contig 19732 bp, 29 predicted proteins | sample 5559301 | NCBI WGS metagenome assembly JAABUU01 (sample SAMN10711884, study PRJNA513360) | rock metagenome | isolation source: Antarctica rocks | place: Antarctica: Victoria Land, Richard Nunatak white | reverse complement strand
ACTCGTCTGCTGCGGCTGCTGTTGCTGCTGCTGGTGACTATGCCTTGCTGGTAGCTCCAGAGACTGTGTGCCGTAGCCTTGTTGCTGAGCAAGCTGGCTTGAGTCCACAGAGTGCCTGTAGCTAGGGTGCTGGCTGGCGCTTGATGAATCCAGTGACTGCCTGCATGGCAAGAACGCCAAAGGGATCAGCAAACACAAACCAACAAGAAAAGGCGGGAAAGAGGCAAATTCAAACGGGTGAGGCAGGTGGTGTAGGAGTAGTTGGGGTCATGGGTTGGGGCTGCTTGGATGGGGTCGGGGTACGGGTCTTGGGTGGGGGCGCTTGCTGCTCATGTGACTGTCTGTACCTGAACGAGCGATGACCAGGTCGTGTGAAGTCCATCGACTGCCTGTAAGGCGTCGGCTGCCTGTGTGGCAGTGAGTCATACGGCTCGAGAGGCTGCAGAAAGTCTGTCGACTGCCTGAACTGCGAAGAGTCAAAAGATTGAGCAGCCGATGGTCTGAAGTCAAAAGACTGCCGGTAGTGTGTTGAGTGTCTGTAGGGTGTCAAATCCACTGACTGTCTGTACCTGGTGTTCTGGCCAGCTTGGCTCAGATCCAAAGCCTGTCGGTAGCTTGACCGCCGGGAAGAGTGTGAATCCATGGAATGCCTGTGTAACATCAAAAGATAGATAGTGGGCTTGCTTCCAGGAGAAGGTGTTGGAGGTACCGGAATCTGCGTCTCGAAATGCTGACTTCACGCTGCTGCCGAGCGCCAGTCTTGCTGTCAAGCATGCAATTGATAGCAGTGATGGTGGCAATATTGGTGTGAAAATGAGAGTGGCAATAGAAATGAGTATGAAGTCCTACTGATGGTAGTGATAACGGCAAGGAGTATGGGTACAAGATAGTGAAAGGAGTGTAGCAGTGTAGACAAAAGCAGTCACTCAGTACTCCTGAAATGTAAAGAACCTGAACTTCATGAAACCTGTATGTATTTCACCGAACGCTATTACCTGAGTTTGATCAAGCCAACAGCTGAACTTGCATTCAGAGAAGTGACAACTGACGCTTCCCACCTGTAGGCGGGCGTTTGGTTTTCACGAGCCTCCTGAAAGCTAGTCTTACGACTATAGCTCACTACGCCATCAGATGGGTCAGCATGCTTCTCAGAGTAGCGCTGGGGGGTGGCAGCGTCACCCCCCGCCCCAGCCCCACCCTGCATCAGCTGCTGGGCTGCGGCCTCGCGCTTGCTTGACTTGGTGGGAGGGAAGAGGGCTTTCTTCAGCTTCTTCCACACTGTGAGCTTCTTCTTTGCAGCCGGAGTGCTGCTGGCTGTGTCAGCATTGACCTGTTGCAACAGACAACTGAATCACGCGTACATAAGTTACTGGCAATATATGTACACCAGATAGCAAGTATGTGGTAGACAGTATTTGCTGAGAGCCAGCTTTATCTCAGGAAGTAGGGCATTGTAGGACATTGAACTCACCCCACCAAGTTGCCAACATGAATGCAAAGAAGTGGCTTTGAGGCAGCAAAGCTCGCCTATCATATGGGCATACAGTACACATCCTATACATTGTTACACCATTGTGTACTTACACCATGCTCTTGTTCACCTGTTGCTACATGCTCTGTACATGTAAACGGGCCAATGGATGCACCTTGACAATATGAAGTGCAGCTGTCACGCTACTATGGTAGTGCAGTTCATGCGCAGCAGTGAAGTCACCAGAAACTCCACTTGCATGATGATGGCAGGCCTGCATTGAGGCCTGACAAGCCCGGGCAGCAGGGATCATACTTCTGCTGTTGAGTGACAGACCATACAGGTAAGTCACGGGAGGGCAGATGCTGCTTAGCCGCCCAGAAAATGAGTCATGCGTACTGCCAGCACATGTCAGCCTCGATGTTCATGCCCTCACAAAGAGTGTACCTGACTGCTGCTACTGTCAGGTGCTGAAGCCCTGCTGACACCCCTCTGTTCCTGGGGGTCAGGGGTCTCTGGCTCATACCCGCCGTCATTTGTCATGTTTTGACCGTAGCTTCTTCGCTGCTGCCCTTCAGCACTAACGCGAGAGGCGCTGCTGCCTTTTGCGGCTGGCTGGTAAGGCAGGGACTGGCTGCGGTTTCTGTTGGCAGGGCTGGGGGCTGAGTGCAGCTGAGCCTGCTTGTTGTTGGTGCCAACCTTGTCTGAAGGGTAGTGCCCTGTGCATGCACCATGCATTCACTGGTTTGTGTTGGATTTTACCAATCTCGCGAACTTGATAGGGCTGTTGGACGGTATGTGCTGAGTGTGATGGCCTGCGGCCAACTTTGCAGCAAAGATAGACTACATGCTCATCTGTGGTGCTCATGGACCCAGGAACTTGCTGTGACATGGTTTTAACAGTGTAAGATACGTATGCGTTGACAAAACCCAGCAGAGTCAAACTTGAGACTGAGGTGCTTCAGCCTGCAAGGCTGTACATCAAGAGATGTTTTGTGCTGCCTTCACAAGACACATGGGTGGCGCAAAAGTGGACTGGCTGCTGCTGGTTGATGTATGCAGTTACACGAACACAAGCCCACAGGTAAATCATGCACACACTCAGCGTGACACATGGGTGGTTAATGGCTTTTCTTGTGACACGGATATGCAGCACACACAAGACAGACTACCTGTAAGGGAGCCCACAGGGGGTGCAGGTGACTGGCCCATGCTGGTGGCGGGTAACCAGGAGTGCGTGGGATTCCAGCTGGACTGAGGTGCCTGATGATGCCCTGGGTGATGCATGTGGTTGTCAGGAGAGGCTTGCGAGTTGGTCTCAAGAATAGTTGGCATCTCAGGACTGTTGGGTCGCATGGACATGGACATGGATGTGGACCCCATGGAGCCGTACTGCATTGCATCTGACATGAAGGGGGGCTGGGATGTGGGGGTGGTGTACATGCGGGGCTGTGCTGGGGGGGTGTCTTGGACGGGTGTCTCCATGATCTTGTCGCTGTCTGAACCTGCAGGCAACTAGCAGTGCTGAAGTTGTGATTCACATGATGACTCACTGCTGTGCAAGTATGCTGGAAATTGGAATGATGTAAAATGGCATGACGCACTCTCTGAGCTCATGCTTGAGAGCTGCTGTGACAATGCATGGTTGCTGCTGCAGGTGCATTGTTGGTGATGTACAGGCGCATTGATGAAGCGCTTGGCTGTCAAGGCTGGAAACAGCATGGTGTGTCAAACAGACTGCAGCCAGTGACATCACATCACAAGCTCGTGTACATGGCTTTTTGCAATATCTTGCGCAATTATCACAGATTAGGCTTAAAAACAGAGTCGTCAGGCAAACAAATGGTACCTGCAGAGCTCTGGAATGCGCCCTCGCTGCCCTTTTCCTGCCACCCTCCCCTGTGGACAATTTGCTCACAATGTCATCAAATTCACATGACATTATGAGTCTGCACACTCACAGACTCATCATGGCGCCTTAGCGCCTGACAACACTCAATACAGTAGACTGAAATAGACATGTGAACAGCTCGGGCCAGAAGGCAAACTATCAAGCATCAATACTTCTGACAATTGCAAGACGCCTGTGTAGGAGCATGCTTACTGCTCTGAAGGCGGTGATTTATGATACTTCACGCGCCAGTTGTTGTTGTTGGCAGCATCATCCTTCCAGCTGAGCTCAGCCACTTGTCCATTGGCCGCCAAAATTTTGGTGATACGGCCCCCTTGTATCACAACTGAAGCTTGCTGGCCGTCATCTAGGGTGATATGCTTTATGCTGGCTGTTGGTGGCAAATCTGTGAGGACTGGATGACGGGTTGAACTCATCTTGCTCATCAACGTTGAGTAGGACACTGCAATGTCAGATTCGTTTTGTGTTGTGAGGCTTATTTTTGGCTCCAGCTGCCCCTGCTGCCACCAGCTCAGGTGCGTTTCCGGGTCTTTATCACCACCTGTCATTTCACAGAATCAATCCAGCAATCAAATACACGACAGGACGCTCAGAACAGAGCGCAAGAGTGGCTGTGCAGCCACAAGCTGCGCGCTGTGTGCATGTGCTCTGCTGACGTTGACATCTTGCAACCCCTCTACAAACCGACGGACAGCACCAATGCGGACCTTGTTGGGCTTGGCACGAATGAACATATCAGTGTGTGATCATTTTGAAAAGCAAGCTCGACGAGAACGAGCGTTACTTTCTGTGCTTTCCCGTCGTCCCGCGAAGCCCAGACGCTTTTAGATCCGGACAGTCCGAGAGGCAAGCGGCAGCCAAAAAGCAGTAGGCTATGACCGCGAACAGTTACGATTTCAAGACGTCGGTCTGTGCTCCAAGCGGGCTTGAAGGTGCCGAGGCAAGCGTGCACGGGCAATCCTGCTCAAAGCGCCTCCAGCTGTATCAGCTTGGACGTCGCCAGAGCAGAGGCGGTGCAGCTTCACAACAAAACTACTGTTGCACGCCCTCCAACAAGTGCTTTCATGGGAACGATACGTAGCGTTGTCAAGCTCAGCACTTGAAACGTCGATGAGCGTCCTCAACATCTACGTAGGTTTTCCAAAAGCGCGGTCCACGTGCATGCTAATTAGTCATCCCTAGTTCTTTCATTTCAGGCTTGGCTTGCCAGAGCGGTTGAACTTCATACGTCGGCCATGATTAAGGCAGACTGTTTTGATGAGAAGCGTGTGCTGCCTAGCTGCCAAAGACAGAAGTCGTTTCATTCAGATCTGGAGTCCAAAAACTGCTGCCCTGTGCCTAGAGCAGGATTTTGTCCAGGTGTTTGCTGGAAACTGCCGACCCTCAGTCACAGTACAAGTGTGCGTATGTATCACAACAAACTTCTGATGCAGAGCAAATGCCATGAATAAAACAAAAACGGACACATGAATTCAGACAAATTCTCGATCTGATCTTTCCTCTTCCTGAAGTGACTGAAACATCTTCAGAATCTGAAAAACACAATCACAAACAACGCTATGCAATTGTACAACATCAGACAATGTGCCTTTGCACCCAGCTTTGAGGTGATGTTGACGTAAAAGCAAACTGACACATCAACATCTGCCCGCAAAGAAGTTCTGCAGCAATGCAGGCGCATCGGCCATGGCTGTTGATTTCAACAAAGGCTGCAACCAAGCTGGGGTGAGTTGCCGGAACTTGAGCACGTTATATCGGTGGTCCAGCAACAGCACACAGCCGTAGTCTTTCTGGTGTCTTATCAGGCGGCCTGCAGGACAAAAGCTAGCGAATCAATGACACTTGATGCAGGCCATCTTGCAACAACAGCAACAATGTCATCTGGTTATCTGTAACATCTATCTGTGACAGGACTGTTTGCCATGCAAGACATGTTTCAGGCAGGCAAACCCGGAGGCATGCTACAGAAGCACTCTGACACCTGCTGGATCACCTTGAATACTAATGACGATGCTAGTGTATGACAGGTTTGGGCGTCCCGGAGCACTAAAATCAGCATTGCAGTCAAGAAGTCAGAGCAAAAGTCACTGTTGTCAGCATCGCTGATCTGCAGGCAGAGCCTATGGCGTGTGCACAATCAAGAATCACAATGCCACGCAGCCATATCATAGGCCTCCTAAGGAAGAGTAAATACACATTCACAGAACCTGCAGCAAACACCCTAAAGACCATTTGACTGCCCACAAGTTATACCTGTAGTAGTATGCATATGCACAGGACCTCAGCATTGACATCATTAGTGTATGCGCAGCGGCTCACCAATAGCTTGATTGACTGCTCTGAAGGCTTCTGCGGCATACCAATCATCGCCACTGCCCAACAGGGCCTCATGGTCATGGTTGAACACCCGCTTCAGACGCACTGATGTCTCATACAGGGGTGGGTAGGGGATGCCCACCACCACAACAGCCCTGGCACAGTCATCAAGGAAGTCGACCCCTTCTGAGGATCTGCCCCGTATCACAGCCAGCAGCACAGCGCCTTGCGCCTTGGCTGCTGCTTGTCTGCAGGCTCACACATTCGCTAGTCATCTTGATGATGATCTGGTCAGTTGCTAGGCATCCACTGGGTGTGCCTGAAACTCAGATCCAGTCTTGCATGCCCACATCAATCTGCACTCTGCCAGTGCAAGATCAGTGCAAGGTGTGTGAACGTGAGTGTCTTGACCCCAATCACGGCAAGAAACACAGTCCAGTGAGGTGTCAAGATTGCTCATTTGCTTAGATGGACAGTGTGCTCCTGTATGTAGCAAATGTCATCTGTTTACAGCATATGTGCTTCTGCCGTGCCTGTCATGCTTTAGGGCCAACTGCAGCAATGCTTGCCTGCATGTGTCATGAGATCAGTATGAGACAAACAAATGCCAGTCATGCTCGGTCCATATTGCTGGAGGACATATTGGCATCCATCAATAAGCTTGCAAACCCTATATGATTTTGGCACCCATCAATGAACCTATGCAAAGCCTATATGAGTTAGGCGTCCATCAATGAGCCTATGCAAACACTATATGACTTTGGAGCCCCCAATCAATGAGCCTATGCAAATCCTATATGATATCGGAGCCCCCATCAACATGGGTATGCAGGCCTTTTTCCTCAAACTTATGTCAAAGTGAGATGTGCCCAATGCCAAGCCTTCCACCAAAAACACAGCCTTGGCCAGGCATGGCGTGTCAGGGTTTGAACTGTCCACACAGCAAAAGCACAATTGCATTGCTGATTTGTACTGTTTTGCGTTCTTCTTTTTTGCTTCGTTTTGCCTTGTTTTGAAGTATGCAACAGCTCACCTGTAGCTCTTGATGGCCTCGTCAAAGACCTCTCCTGAGACATTTGTTGGCTCTGTGATGACCTCCTTGCAGGCAGACAGCTGTTGCCACAACCCTGCACCAAGAGGCATTGTAAGCCATCATCAGGCTCTCAAAGGCATCAAGCAAGCAATCAATTGGTCAATCAAGTAAACAATCATCAAGCAGGCAAGCAAGCAATCAATCAAACAAAGAAGCCATTTGCAGTGACAGCAAGAAGCACATTGCTTGACTATGCTTACATCTGCATGCAGTCACATGCTGCAGCTAGCTATGCAACAAGCACTATGTTTCAAAACTGTGACTAGCATGAAGACTTGTAAAAAGATTTTCACTGACAGAACTGCCAACCTTCAACTCTTGTTTGTGCCAGGGGCATTATGCCTGATTTACAGTCAGTGGAAGGTCACAATAGTTACTAGAATGTGTGTGCGCTCTAAATCACCACTGAGATGACGCAATCTCAATTGGCATCATATTTAGTATTGCATAAAAGTGCCCATTTGGCCATGCACACATACCAGTGACAAGCCACTGGTCCCTAGCTGCGTTCAAAAGCCCCCAAGAGGGGAAGAAACACAGAACACCATTGGGAATTGCCTGGCATGTTGCTAGCATTGCGTTTCCCAAGGCGTCCAAGTATCCTGCACACAGCTGTCATGCTGTCAGCAGATGCAAAGTGCCCAGCCAGAATCATTGCTATGTCAGAGGCTTGAGACTGCCTGCCATTACATACTGCTGAAGCATGTCTGATGTGTGTGAAAGCCTTGGGCAGCAGACATTTTGAAGCAGCGAGGACTTTTGAGAGGGACGCAATCCCGATGACTGTTGAAGAGAAACAGCAAAGGGAAAACTCTCTGGGCAGACAGAGTCACAGGGCAAAGGGCAAGTTGTCAGCACAAATCTGCTCTGCCTGCTAGTAGAACAATTCTCAGGTGCAGGAAAAACTTGTCACCTGCATCTTGACGCCGCTCATATGCACTGTCCAGCTTGACCAGCCGGCCGTCTGCTCCAGGTGCCATACTGATGGTGAGAGGAAGCAAGCGGGTAGGCAGGGTGTGATGGTGGGGTGCAGAAACCAGCTCCACGCCCTGGTGCAGACTGGCATACTGTGATCTCACAGGAGCCTGCTGCAGCACAATGCCTGCTTTCTGGGCTGTGCTTGAGTGGAGCTCTGACAGTGTGTCTATCTGCAACTGAGGACATGCTGATGACTGCAGTGGTGGCAGCTGATGTGTGCAGGAGTTGCTCTCAAGGCTGCGGTCGCCAGCGTCCTGCAGAAGTGCTGCCTCCTGTTTGGCTGATTGACAATAGTGTGACTGTTGTGCGTCATGTTGCAGAGAGCCCGGCTGGCTTGCAGTGCCTGAACACGGTGCTGGTTTTTGCCGTCCCTGCTGGACTGCAGACTGCTGAACAGAGCTAGGCTCTGAACTTACTGCCTGCTCATCAACTTGTACGTCTGTGCCAGTCAGGCTGCCTGACTGGGCCAAGTGGTGCCTGATCAACTGCTCAGACTCTGCCTTGGTGTCATCACTGACATCAGCCTGGTGGCTTTTGCTACTTGGCGCATCTGCAGCTGCAGTCATATGGCCCTGGGGCTCTAGGGCAGGACCCAAGCCACTGGCAGGCTCTGCAATTTTCAGTTTTGGTGAAGCATTTGAGGAGACCTGACGTTTGGTCTTGGTGCCGAGGCCCAGTTCAGCGACCAGGGGGGCAACAGGGGAGAGGGTACCGCTGGTGAGCAGCAGGGCATGGGCTTTGGGTAGCAGGGGGGTGAGGGCCACTGCTGCATGGAGGCATAGGAAGGAGAAGGAGCCCTCGATGGGCACGCCCTGTGACTTGCCGTGTGAGTCTGGGCCCTTGGTATGAGGCAATGCTGCTGGCACTCCCCTTCTTGCCTTGCCTGCAGCTACACGACACACACAAGGCTTGCTGAGAGCAAGTGGTCGTTGCTGCGTGCAGAATGCAAAGGAGAAGTCAGGTCTTTGATGGGCAGAGCCATTGGGTTGCCCTGTGAATGTGAGCCCTCGGATTGGAGTTTGGCTCTTGGCACACCCATACTTTGCTTTGACTGCAGCTGTACACTAGTCAAGGCAGGCTGTATGGTGTGCAAGTGCAGTGAAAGCCACTGTGGCACAAAAACATACCAAGGGGAAAGAGCCGTCAGTGTGTGCATGAGGTACACCTAGAAAGAAGGCGCACAAGGGAAAAGAAGGAGGGGAATCTCGACTTAAGTGGGTTTGCAGAAGGCCCAGAACGTCTTTGCAACTGAAAAACCCTTCCTGCTTTTCACTTTGTGCCTTCCCCTTGGGTGTGCCACATGCACACATTGACACATTGTTTGCAAGACCTAAAAGACATGCCTGCACCTATGCTTTTTTTTGTGGGCAAGGAGCATAAGAAAACCAAAACAAGTGTATAGTCAGGTATGCCGTAAAATCACCTTGGGAGATGTGTGAAAGCAGAATCAGCGTCTTTGCGTTTGGCTTACTGCACAGCATACACGAGACTCACTGGAATGGCGTGTCAGGATGCAACGGTAACCAAGGCCGCGCGTCTGCAGCACAAACAACAGCTTGGAGAGAAGGGCTTCCAGCTGGTTGATGGCGCCACTCTTGACTGCTGTGGACTCAAAGCCACCCTCAATCAGGCCTCGCCGCATGGCCTTCAGCCGACCTGCACTTTGTGAGAAATGTTTAAGAGAACCGTTTGTGAGAATCTTTTGTGAAAATTCAAGTAAGAATCGCTTTTCTAGAACCGTTTGTGAGTGTCACATGGCCTGCTGTGTCATGGCCAGCATGAGAGTGTGCGCAGATGTTGGTCGATGCTGTGCAGACATAACATACCAAGAAACAATTATGCCACCAACAGATCGACTAGTGGGAAAAAGTACTAGAATCAAAGAATATACCAAAAACCATAAAGCCAGCCTGGACTGGCTGTCCCCAGCGACCAGTCACCTGTCATGACAAGGCCCGCAAAGCACTTGTACACAGAAGCACTAAGTGACAAGTCTGGCCATTTTGATGCATTTACTTTGCAATTTTCTGATCTCTGAAGCAGAACATGCAGGCATGCATGCAGGCCAACATATGCTCTGTGCATTTGCACTTGATACATCCACATGACAACAAGACGTAAAATACACATGGCGAAATACACCATGTGCATCTGATTGGTTCCAGGTCCACAAAGCGCTGCACTGCAGCAGGAGGTCTGACAGCAGCCACTGTTGCCGTCAACATGAGCTGAGAGTGAGCAGGTGGCACCTTGGAGGGTCTCCACTCTGTGAATGGACAGTTTGAGGTGATGGACGACGGCAGTATATGCATCAGGCCCTGTGCCCTCCCATACCTCGATTGCTGCTCTGCTGTTGCTCATCCCTTGCTCCTGCAATGAAATGCGAGTCATCTTCCTGCTCAAGTAACAAGCAGTCAGGACAAGAGAGTGTCCAGAAGTCCTCTGTGATGTCCAGCGGTTGCAGGTGCCCCTAGACAGCTAGTAGCAGCACAGAAACATTGACACATCCGAGCAGCGTCAAGCTTGATGACCGACTCCGGTTGTGAATGCCCCTATTGCTGCTGACAACAGCTGCTTGACAAATTGATTGCTGCATTCCTAAACTGGAACACAGCTTTATCACCAACAGCCTCCATCGGCCATACTTGACACAGGAAAAGTTTAATGCATCTGGGTAGGGTGCAGTGCCTTACAGGAAAGGCAGGGTGCAGTACCTTCTGGAAAGGCAGGGATGTGCTGGACAGCTGGCGAGCAAGCCAGGTCTGCATGGTGTCCACCAGGTGCGCCAGCTCACGCGCCCAGTCAGCAGCTTGCCGCCACTGTCTGCTGGCGGGAGCCATCTTGTTCAGAGACCCTTGCATCCCCCCCAAATCCACTGCAATCCACCAGCAAGGGTTGACATCCAAAGGATTCGTGCAGTATAGCTGAAGTCAGCGTCAGTGCAGCATGCGCTGGACAGCTGGCTAGTCAGAAGGACAGACATGGATAGCAACAATGCAAATGTGTGCACAGGTTTCACTGCTGTGCTCTGGCCTCAGCAGCAGCACACGTGCACCGTCACAAAATTTCGTCAAAAGTCCATTAAAAGTCCATAAACCTGTCTGCTGATGATGTACTTTTGATGAACATTTGATGTACTTGATGCATTGATGGATTTCTATGCAGCATGACATGTGGATGCAAAAACAGCAGGCATGCATGGATGAACGGCGCCCAATGCGGCGACTATGAACATCAAACTCACATGCAAGAGCTTGCAGGTCATCAGTGCTCATTTGCAATGTTGCAGCTGCCCGGCACTCAGCTGCAATGTTGTGAGCCTGCAACAACACTGGGACCGTATCACATGATTGTTGATTATGCTCCTCAAGTGGAGATGCTTGGGGTGCACCCCTACAAAGCAATGTGCTTTGTGACTGCAAGACTGTGCACGACTAGAAGACTGTGCACAACTAGAAGACTGTGCACAACTGGAAGACTGTGCAAGACTATGCCTGCTAGACAGCGCTACTTTCTTATATACTGCTTACAAAACAACAAGCTTTGGCTGAATAGAGCACACATACTGCTATATCAAGATATGGCATCGCATCTTGGTATGTTGATGCAGGCCAGACATACCTGATAGACATGCAGCATTGTATTGCTGGACACAGCACCGATAGCTTGCAGAAGAAATCTGCCAATTCATACAAGGAATCGCATCCAGTGAGGGGTGGCACATCATGGCATAGCACCAGTTTGAAAGCAGATTGCAAGGGGATGTGGATGTCTCAGTGTTTTCCAGCCTCAAAGAGGTGATGCAGTACCTCATCAAAGACCAGCACAGCGCCCTGAAGCAGATCATCCAATCCATTGGCAGAGCGCACAGGCGGGTCCAGCAGCTGTGAGTAGGTCACAAACACCAGGGCTGCTCCCTCATTCAGCACATCCCGGGAGGCATGATAGGGGCACACGTGCCTGCAGCAAATCATGCAAGCTTTTGGTGCGCTGCTGATCAGCAGATGACCTTTGCTTTGCAGCTGCAAGATGATGCAGCTTTTGATGGTCAAGGGCTAGGCTGGGCATCACAAACCTGTGATGTGTGGCAGACAGGCTGCAACATACTGGAAGCACACACTACAGTTGCACGAATGCATCTCAGCATGCGTCAAGACTTCATGGGCCATTCCTTCCTGAGGCATCAGCATCATCACTTTGCTGACAAGTCTTGGCACTGATGCAGGCAACAGGGGGAGGACCCTTACCCTGCCCTGCCTTCAGCCACCAGCTCTTCTATGTCAAAAGTCTCCAACCGCCCACCAGGCTTGTATGCTGGCAGATGCTCAGGTCCCTGCGCAAGACTAGTCAAGACATGCCCTCTGTAGCCAACCCATCAAGCGCAATGCTCTCAAGTGCTAAACAGCAGACTTGCTACCTGCTTATGTGCATGGCGCAATCCACACACACTGACAGCGATAAAATGCATTTGATGGCATGGCGCGTCAGCAATGTGACGCCTGAGGGTCTTGCGAGTGGTCTGAACACATGTACAGTCTGCTGAAAGCACAAGACATTGGCATGCCTTGTGCCTTGCCCTGTGACATTTTCAGAATGCTTTCCCAGCCACAGATAGCAAACTCTATTTTGTGTTTGTGAAACTTTGCATGGAGCAGCGCAACACCTGCGGGTACCAAGAGGCTTCTGCGTTCTCCAGGTAGCTGCAGTCCATGTGACCCACCATGGTGGCCCCCTCACAGGCCTCAGTCTTGTTGGGGGCTGTCGCAATGTCTGGGTGCAGGCAGAAGCGCTCGCGAGAGGCCAGAATTGTCATCATGGGTCGGTAGCTTGTCCTCCTGAAAGACCAGGTAAAAAGGTATGTCACTTGCAAGATGGCAAGATGCTTCAATGACGAAGGCTGAAAGGATCAGCATGAGACGCAAACTTGCTCAATTGCTGTGCCTTGTTATGCCAACAGAGGCTGCTTTCTATAAAGGGCCGACGTTCTGGTGATACAAATGTGTGCTGTCACCAGAAAACATGAACAGCAAGTCTTTGACTTTGAGCACAGAGTTGCTCATCATGTGGGCAGGCATGTCCACTTACGCAATATCAAAAGTAACGATTTTCTTGAGGATTTTGCGTCAAGCAGGGCAGCCTACATCTGCTGCTGAACTGGTGGAACACCTACCTGACTTCATGAACAGCATGGTCAATCTGAGCATGTGTGCGAGCAGCCCAAAAAACGCGCGGCGCTGGTGCATCAGGCTGCTGACGAGCCAGGTGTGCTTGCTCTTGCTGCCAAGCTAGAGTTGCACACAGCAGAGCTAGAGTCTTGCCTGCAGGAAATCACAGAAGGAGTCAGACCAAAGGCATGACTTTGTCTCTTGTGCAGGCATATCAATACAAAAGCCAACTCATGGCCAGAAGTGAGCAGCAGCCCCAAAGGATAATTGGGCGGCAAACAGCCAACTCGTGATGCAACCTAAGGGCCATTCAGCTTGATGCTAGTCCAAGTTCATGAAATGACTTGAGGGGTGTAGAATAAATGAGAGCTTTGGCGCTTTTTGTATGCCAGTACATTCATCGTTGTGTAAAGCAATGCCGTTGTCAGCAGTGTACAGGGGCAAGGGCATCTGACCTGTGCCTGTTGGAGATTCCAGGAGGGCATGCCGTTTCTGCAGAAGGGCGGCAGTGATGCTCTGCATCAACAGCACCTGTGACCTGCAGACAGTAATAGTATCATATACCGGCCACGTCTGTTTGGCAGAGAGGCATTGCTGATGACCCAATGCAGTCCCTGAGTCACAAGCCCCCTACGTTGGTGACAACATAAGACTGCTGTTGAACCAAAGTACAGCAATGCAGCGTGATGCTGACCTATTTGGTCGCACTGGCAAATGTATTATTTGGCCACTTGGCATTCTGACTGCATGTTGCTGGGCAGCGTGACCCCAGCTACCCCCCTTTGCTACCCCAACAACAGGCCCTGTTGTGGTGCCATCAAGCAGAAAGGCGGCTTTCTTCTGCCGGCGCTCCTTTTGACGCTGGAACGATTCAGCGTCCTTCACACGCTTGACATTGCCACGGAATTGAGTTGCTGCTGCACTGGTCAACTGCGTGTTTGCAGTTCCAGGAGGACTGTCTGCTTGTGCATGCGCTGATGCGTGATGTCCAACAGGTTGCTCAGATTGATGTGATTCATTTGGGAAGTGCTTGTTCTCACATATTAGCTTTGCAGTTGTCAGGCCTTGACCAGGAGCTGTCAGTTCCTCATGCTGAGATGTGACTGCTGGGTGTCCTGCTGCTTGTGCACATATTGGGTCATTAGCTGGATGTCTAGCTGTATGGGTGTCACATAATGCATGCTGCTGTACAGCCAGAGGTTTAGGCATGTGCAAAGGTGTGTGATCTTGGTCTGAAGCTTGGATGCTATCTGTGTGGACATGAGCAGGAGGCTGCTCAGATGCTTGGCTGAGCCTTTGGCGCTTGGCATGCCTCACACTGCAGGCTGCACCTGACTGCTCATCCTCTGATGGCTTGGGTATAGTAGTCTGTACATGCATCATTGCAGCATCAGTGGTACAATCCAGACGAGTTTAGAGCATGCAAACGCTGCTTTCATCACATTCTCACCTTGAGCTGATGTAAGAAAACTTGCTGAAGCCCAGATGGCAGCAGCGTAGCCAGAGAGTGTATAAGCCCGTGGTTCGGAAGAAGGGGTGCAGCAATCTCTCGCAGTCCTGCATGATGACAGCCGTGCACTACCCGACGCTAACAACACAAATTTCATTCAGAACAACGCTCGGGTCGCGCACCAGCTGTGAGTCTCGCAGTGTCTTGATCCTGTCGATACTTGCGAAGCAAGGGTAAAAAGTCGCCTTTGTACACGACCTTGCCCAGGTGGGATTTCACCTGCGTCGATACTGCACTTAGTGCCGTTGAGAAAAGGGCTGCGTGAGGCCTGCTCAGCGCGGCCGGGCTGTACCTCCGCAAGTGCTTCTTGCAGCTGCATGTGCCCTCACTATGCGGCCGCCAACCTTGAAACGGCGTTGACTGCACAGGACAGGCCCTTGAATGTGAAGCAACACATGCGCACTTGCTTATCACACTGCGCCGCGACAAGGCACAGCAGGGCTCGTGCAAAGCAGCATGCTACGTGATTTGCATGCTTCGACGTAGCGACGATTGCAAACCTGCGTGCCGGTACGATGCTGCGGAGCGCGTGTGCTTGACGAGGATCAAAGCTGTATGACATATTGTATCTTCCCCATTGCCCATTCTTGCACTTGTATCGAAGCAAGAATCTGAACAGACGTGTTCATTCTCTGCACTAGCTAGTCGCCTGCCGACAAGCGCTTGGCACACTCAAGCGCGAGCACAGGCTCTGATCGGTCTATATGTTACTGAGTGCTCAAGGCCACGTTGGCCGCTGCAGCTTTGCGTCCACACAGCATACGGCAATGCACAGCAATAATTTGCTGGCTTCCTGTCGTTCGCTGAACCGACGCGCCTTGCATGCAAGGACTTCTACTGACAGTGCAAGCGACAGGAGACGCTGCAAAATCCAGTGCACCAGTTCTCCTGATCAGCAAACCAGCACATCAGGTCGCCAAGATGCGCAGCAGAGCATGTCACACTCCGACAGATACAGAAGAGGGCAAAAGGGCATGCCTTACAAGCTCATTTCGGCTCTGGCACTTGGAGGGACAGCTCTCACAGCATACCTAGCTGTGTCAAAGCTGTCTGGAGCACCTGTAGTCTGCCTAGCTTCTGGAGGCTGTGGCTCTGTGCTCAACAGCGAGTATGCCACAGTCTTCGGAGTTCCACTTTCGCTGCTAGGACTGGGCGCCTACAGTGCTGTTGCAGCCCTGAGCATCAGGGGCATCTTGTCTCAGTCATCTAAGGCCCCTGTCAGCCAATATGGCGTGCTGGCTGGGGGCGCAGTGCTTGCAAGCTGTAGTGCCTCCTTGCTGTAAGTCCACACCAGCAAGCTGAAGCAGTTGTGCCTGCTTTGCGTATACCTGAAACGTCTGCAGCTCAGTGATTACTGGATTGAACAATTGTGTACGCCACAGGTATGTACTGCTGACGCGATTTGAGGGGGAAGCTTGCACGTGGTGCCTCACATCAGCAGGGCTTTCATTCGGCATACTTGCAGCTGCATGCAGCGGATTCTCCCGCAGGTCGGCTAACTCTGCTTGCAGCACCCTGCAATCACACCTGTACATGCATAGACTGCCTGCTTTGGGTCATGGTAGATTGTGATGTCTGTGTGTGTGTGTGCCTGTCAGTAGGCAGCTGCAGGATGTTGCTCCACAAGGAGGCGGCCTCATAGCAGCTACAATTCTGTTTCTGTCTCTGGCCTGGTCTGGCATTGACCCCCAAGGAGCGGAAGCTGTCTATGACATTCCTTACCAGGTAACCATTTTTTTGCAAATCCTGTTTGGACGTGCAATTTGCCTGCATTTATACCAGCAGTTCAATGATGTGTAAGACTTTGACACCCTGTCCTTAACATCATCATCCTTAGTCACTTCTGTCTTACACTTGTTCAGGTGTGTCATGAGATGACAGTGTAAAGTACATGTGTGGGCCATTTGGACTCAATCTTTTGGCATACTGATTGCCATCAGCATCTATGAGTCTGTGCTCTGGTAGTCATATGTAAGGGCCTCAGACACATTTTGCACCATTTGTCTTACTGTCACAATCATATTAAGTGCAGGCTGCCACTGTTACAACACAATCATCAAGTCGGGGAGAACAGCTAGCAAAGCGCTTGAATGATGCCGGAGCCAAAATGTATGGTGCATTCTGGTGCTCACATTGCCATGAACAGAAGGAGGCTTTTGGATCACAAGCAATGAAAGACTTCCCGTATGTAGAGTGCTATCCAGATGGCTTCCACAAGGTGAGCTATGACATCTGTTGTACAAACAACTTGCATCAAGATCATCAGATTTGCAGAGGCATACATAGTTGCATGGCTGAAGCTGCAGCGTCCCTAAGCGGCTGCTATAGCTTCTAAGTTGTATGCATTTGCAGCATACTGTCAAGTGGGGTGTTAGCACACACCAGCAGCCTATCTTACAACACCACATGTTTCACTGCTTTTGTCGTCCATGCAGTTTGATGACCTTGCAAAGCAGTGCAAGGATGCCAAGATCCAAGCTTTCCCTGCTTGGATCATCAAAGGTCAAACGTATTCTGGTGCGCAAAGCTTTGATAAGTTGGAGAAGATACTGGATAGTCAGTGAGTAGCATTGCCAGGACTCTGTTGATTTGTTGTAAATCATTGTGCACTGCCTGTCATGTGCCATCTTTATTATTTGCCATGGCAGTTGACCTTGCCAGTCGTCTTATACAGTTGATGTTGATAAAACTCTTTTCATTTGTGGAGCTCGATTTCGATCAAATTGATAGATTCAGTTGACATGGTGCCGTAATCCAAACATAAGCAAGAAGCAGCCATATCTCCTGCGTGTGTCAGCAAATCATCAATACACAGCGTGTGTAAAAGGTTCAAGCAATGGTCTTAGGTGAGTTACCGAAAGACAATGAGAAGCACTGCCGCTGATACGCCACTGCTGAGATCAGTAGGCACAAGATGGCGCAATGACATTGTATGTGCGTTAGCAGCACTTCTTGTGGACGACCATGGGACCTGCCTCCTCATAATCCAGCTTTGTGATATGCTGATTTTGTTGGAACACCATCTGCAAAACACGAAGTGGATGAATCACACGCAAAGCAGATCACATCAGATGGAATAGTGCACAGCTCACAATATGTCTCAATGCAAGAGGTCAACAATGTACTTCATGTAATGCCATTGGTTGTCTGCAACAGACACACCTTGGACAGGATGGCTGCTCCCATCCAGGAGGAGTACTTCAGTGTGTGCTCAGGCATGTAGTCTGGACAAGGGCACATGGCAGGCTGCAAGGAGGGCGGTGAAACTGACTGAAGCTCTGTCACAAATCTGGTGCCAAGATCAGGGATGCAGCTGCCCCCACCGCACAGCAGGATATTCTCTGCAAAAGCCTGCAGCATAGAGGCATGCCATTTTGTTTGCGGTAGCCACAATGCCTGTGTATGTCCTGTGCTGTGATGCATCAACAGGACTGATCAGACACCCCCCCAAGGCTGATGGTGACCTAATGCACAAGTCATGGTTTCAAGCAAATGACAGCATGTCCCTTTCCAGATACAAACCAGCTCAGAATGCAAACTCACCGCCTGGCATGGCACATCTTCAATTGAGCTTAAGCAGGCCGTGTCCCCACACTAGCAACTGTTTGATACCCACAATGTCCTGCCAACAGTGTCCAACACCAAGAATGTTCAGCACTGACGATGTCCAATTTCAACATCAATACCTTGCGTGTGGGTCCATCTGGATGCTGCATGATCTGGGTGACAGTTGCAGAAGGCAAGTCGGACAGATCTTTGCCCAGCCGAGATGGGTTGAGTAGGGCTTGTGCCAGCTGCTGCCCTTCGCCTTCAATGGTGATGCTTTGCCCATCAGGCAGCGTATGCACCTCACCTGCTGCTGCATCCTGCAGAGACACATCACCAAGATTGCAAAATCTTCGTTCTTGCCTGCCATTATCAACAAAGCAATGCAATGCAACTGCATCTGTGAGTTGAGTAAAGCATGACAAGACAGCTTTTGCTGATGCAATAACAAGCATGTGTACAATTGCTGAAAGTGATATGGGCGCATAAGTGACAGCTGGCTGCAGGAGTGATACAATGTTCTATTTTGGCTCCAAAGGTTTGCAAACATGCAGTACAAGGATAGCATTGCTGCTACATCAGCAGCGTGATCAGCAATACCTGTCACTAATGCAATGTCATAGGTTATCTGCTCACTTGCAATATTTGCGCACGGACAGTAGCAACAGTGGCATAATACCTCTGAGCTGCTAGGCAGGCTAGATGCTCTGGCACACAATTCTTTGAGCCTTTGGGGATCACTACACTTCAAGCCCCTCTGCTCCAATAAGGAGGTCATCAGCTTATTCAGATCAGCCCCACCATACGCAAGTCTTTTTGTGCTGTGGTAATTCACCTGTCCCTCAGCAATGACTGAGATGTCTGCAGCAAGCACAGCAAGTGTACCCAGCCCAACTTGTGACAAGTAGGTCTAGCAAGCACAGCAAGCAATTATCGTTGAAAACTTGCAGCGTGGCTGCAGAGCTGGTGCGTCAGTACCTCAGATAATGTGATCAAGTGTCTGAGCAGTAGGCACCAAACCCAGCGCCTCAACACCACACAAGCTGAGCTAAGTACATGACAAAGCTGATGGCTGGGATGTCAGTACAACACAGGTGGCTAGGTCGTGTTTTCAGGATGCCTAACGATAGATTGCCTAAGAAGCTTTTGTTCGGTGAAGTCAAGGGGCTTCGCCTACCTGGCCGCCCTAGGTCTAGTTTCAATGATGTTGCATTACGTGATTGTCAAAACTGTCGTATTAGCAGGCCTTATAGGGATGCACAAGACAGGCTGCTCTGGAGAGACAAGACTTGTCCTGCACGTACCTAGCTCATCATGAGCTGGAAAGCGTTTTAGTTATTATTATTATTACAGGAACTTGCCTGTCTTGCAGTGACCCAGGTCGACCACAGTTCCTGTGATCTTGCCAACAGAGTACAGCGACAAGACTGGCTGGTCGCACAGGAAGAAGCCAGTCATGTTGAACTCCTCAAAGGCCAGCTGAGTCAGCTGCTCCCTGTCTGCCTGCACAACATGGGTCTTCAGTGGCTGCCTGCTTGCTTGCTTGCTTGCAGCCAAAGCAGCCAATCAGCAACTGATTGGCTGCTTTGGCTGTTCAGCTCATTGGTTGACTGCACTGCTTGTTGCCTGCATGCATGACAACCTCTTTGCTTGCGCTACTTGAATACAATCCTGCGCTCCACTTGCGTACTGACAGCACGGAGGGGTGCACGATTGATGCAGCAAAAGCGGAAGGATGTAC
>JAABUU010003541.1_pt1 | contig 19734 bp, 18 predicted proteins | sample 5559301 | NCBI WGS metagenome assembly JAABUU01 (sample SAMN10711884, study PRJNA513360) | rock metagenome | isolation source: Antarctica rocks | place: Antarctica: Victoria Land, Richard Nunatak white | reverse complement strand
AACTCATTCATTTGATTGACTAATCATACTTTCTGATAAAGATTGACTTCTGATTTCGAATTTGCGTTTGATTTCAAGTCAATAGATAAAATATTGACTCTATCAGAGATAAGAATAGTTTGAAAGCGATCTTCAAATCAATTAGCTGATTCAGAGATGTTTGCTAAAGACATTTGAATTAACGCATTGACTTTAGTGTTCATTTTGCCTGATCTAAAGATGATCTGAAAATTGAACTTCGATAGAATGTTCAGATAGTTGACTTGATGTCGACTCAGCTGTTTGTTTTTCATGAAGATCTTCAGAGCTTGATGATTGATGAATATTTGAATGAGTAATTCAGTACATTTCAGCTCAAATTGTCAATGTTTAAAACAGCAAATAATGATCAGCAATTTCTTGTCATAGATATGATAGTTGATTTCAGCGAAAATCATGCTTTTGCTGTAGAAAATCATCGAATGAAGTACATTTTCATCATCATACTGAGACAGTATTTCATCTTTTACATAGTTCAATGCATCAATTTTCAAAATAGTTTGACATTTGAAATCAAAATGACGAAGAATTGAAGCGAAACTGATCTGTTTCTTCAGATTTCTGAAAGCTTGAATGCAGACTTCATTTCAGACAAAAGATGTATCTTTTCTAGTCAATTGAATGAATGATTTGACTAGTTTGAAGAAGTCTCTAATGAAACAACGATAGAAGTTCACAAATTTCACGAAGCTCTGAATTTCTTTCAAATTGATTGAAGTAGTTCAGTTGATTATGATGATCATCTTGCTTGAATTCATGCAAAGATCTTGTTCTGATACAATGACTTCTAAAAAGATTGTTTTCTTTACATTGAATTTGCACTTTTGAATATCTATCTGTAGTTCAGCTTTGCGTAGTCGTCTCAGCATTAATCTGACGTGATCTCTATGTTTCTTTCTCATTTTGCTATAGATGAGAATGTCATCTAGATAGACTTGACAAAAGTCGTTCAGAAAGTCTTATAGAATGTCATTCATATATTGCTGAAAGAAGATCGATTCATTAGTCAGTTCAAATGATAGCATCTTATATTTATATGCTTCTAAAGCAGTGATAAAAGTGATGTAATTCTCATTATCAAAGTGCATTTGAAGTTTGTTGAATGTTGATATGATGTTCAATTTAGTCAGATGCTTGCAACTCATTATTTTATCAATGATCTCGTCTATCAACGATAGAGAATATTTATTTCTTTTGAAGATGATATTTAGCTTTCAATAATTCATGCAGAATCGAAGATCTTCATTTGCTTTGAGAGTGAATAGAACAGAAGAGAAATAGAGAATCTGACTAGAAATGATGAATCTCTTTGACAGATTCTTGTTCAGATACTTCTTTACTTTCAGAAGTTTGACAGAGAACATTCAATATACTTAACAGCAAGAAAACGTTGAATCATTGATGAGTTCAATTTTATGATCGTAGAAGCAATGAGAGAATAGTTTATTCAATTGAACTCAATCAAAAACATCTAGAAAATCATGATATTCTGAAGACAATTTGACTTTAATAGCTTTCAAATTCTGAGTAATTTTCTCAATGAAAGAGATGATCAGAACGTTCAAATTGCACTGAGTGTTGTACGTGATTTTTCTATCGATATTCTTCATGAATAGAGCAAATACTTCAGTCTGATTCTTCTTTGAGCGATTCAACAATGTTTTGAACGAAGCAATGTTTATGCTTCGAATTGTGAATGACTCTTTCTGAATCGTAGTTGAAACAGATCGTTTGAGCATTCTAAAAATCTTTGACTGAGAAGTAGAAGTAAACGAAGTTAATTGCAATTAACTTGAGTGCTTTGAATTGAGAGAAATCGAAAAAATTGAAATGAGAGTATCTAATTGATTCGAAAAAACGATGATGTCGATTCACATATTCAATAATATTTCATTTTTGTTCATTTAAGATTTTTCTAATATGACTTCGTGATGATTGATGTCAGCTATCAACATAGAAACAGTCAATTTCTTATGATTTTCAATGATGAGATTTGTTATGAATCTGCATAGAGCAAATCATATGAATGTATTCTAACTAGAAGTTCAAAGCTGAAGAAGAAAAAAGATGCAACACGTCGTGAGTTTTACTCACGAAGACACGCTAGATCGCTAGCGTGTCAACATCAGCTTTATACTAATTTATGATAGTCTGACACGATCTATGTTAGACTAATTCGAAGTGCACGATCACAACATTACTCTCTCTCTTCATCTAGCAATGTTCTCATTGCTGCAGTTCAATCGATCTTTCTTGAGTCGATTTCTATCTTGACTTGTTCGAATAATGTTCATGAAAGTCATTGATGACTTTCAAGCAATCTTCGAATTCACTTTCATCGACGTTGTATCAATGTAGATCGACGTTATATTCTTTTCAATTGACACGATATTGTAGTCGTTTGTCTCGTTCGTAGTGTCTGAAGTTCAATATGTTCTTCACTTCTCATTCATCTTCATCTTCAATCACTATAGAATCAGATGACTCATTTCGTTGTTCTTTTAAAGCGTCTTTCGAATCTAGTTGCAGCAGATTTGACACAAACTTTGAATGAATCTTCATAGTCGATGACAGTTTCAGTCGATATGCATGTTCAATCTCGATCAGAATCTTGAAGAATTTTAGCATCTTATCGTCTAGCTTCTTTGACGATCGTGAGATCATTATGTTTCTAGAATTCAGAAACATTATGTCATCTATCTTGTAGATCATTTTCTTTCGATGCTTGTCAATCTGTTTCTTCATTGTGACTCTGACTCTTGCTAAGACTTGCTTGATCAATGCTAGTGATCATTTCATGTGTTCAAATATATTCTCTGCTTTGTCTGCTTCGATTCTAGCTTGAGTGATCTCATATTCAATTGAGTTCAAATCGAAGCTCATATGAGAGTGAAAGTTCTTATTCAGAAAGAACGTTGACTGTTCAATTGACGATGAAATAGCATTGTTATCGACGAATTCGATCATAGATAATCAGATGAATCAATCATCTTGCATATACGAGCAATAGCTTCGTAGATATCGTTTCACATTCTGATTCGCTCTTTCTGTTTGATCATCGATCTGCAAATGATAGTCTGTGAATAGTTTCATCTTGATGTCAAGTTTCAGACATAGAGACTTTCAGAAAATCGATATGAATTGTGAATCACGATCGAACACTATTGATCTTGATAGTTCATGAGTTCTGAAGATTCATATCAACAGTAGCTTGACTGTTTGTTCTGCGAAGATTTCTTCGTCATCTGATCAACACGATATATAATGTCGTTTCTTAGACAATCGATCTATGACTGTCAGAATCGCGTTGTTTTCATCACTTTCTGATAGATCGATAATGAAGTTTAATGATATGTTCTGTCATCGCTGTTCGAATATGAGCAATGACTTCAGCAGTTCATTGATTCGATCTCTCGATGCTTTTGATCTACGACAAACGTAACAGTTTTGAATGTAGCGCTTGATCATCATTCTCATCTTCGATCAGCAATATGATCGTCTCAGCAAGTTCAATGTTTAATTCATGTCAGAGTGATCACTGATCGAAAGATCATGTGCTTTTCTTATCAATCGAATGATCATTGACAAGAACTCATAGTCTATCATCTTTTCAGAGTACTTCATCAAGTACTTTGCAATTGTCTAGATCAATATCTTGACAAGTTCTTCTGTTCTGTTTCATGATTATTCGAATATCGAAGCACAGTTGATTCGTTCAATTTTCGACTATAATTTGATTCTGAATAGAAATCATCTCTTTGATTGAATTTTCGTTAACGTTCGATTCTTGTTTTGAATCTGAGTCAGATCTGAGCAAGATCTGAGTCAGATCTTGATCAGCTTTCTGATCATCTTCTTGATCAGCTTCTATTGACTGCAGCTCAAATTTGTCTTTCGACAATAGCATCTGATGCTGATATAGCTTTCGATCATCGTTTGCTTCAACTGACTTGACGTCTGACATTCTGATCAGCACGTCGACTTTCAGATTCTGTTTTTTCGATTGATATATGATCTTGAAGTTATATTCAGATAACTTCTCAGCTCATTTAGCTTGTCGTCAAGTCAGTTCTTTGATGATCATGAAGTACTTCAAATTCAGATGATCGATGAAGATCTTGATCAAAATATTCATACATTTCAATTCAAAGCGTCAATGTTTCAAACAGCGAATAATGATCAGCAGTTCTTTGTCATAGATCTCGTAGTTGCATTCTGCGAAAATCATGTTCTTGCTATAGAAGATCACTGAATGTAGAATGTCTTCATCATCATATTGAGACAATACTTCGTCGTTCACATAGTTCAAGAAGTTCGTTTTCAGAATAGCTTCTCTGATCGAGTTGAAATGCTTCAGAACGAGAACTGTTGTCATTTGTTATTTTAGTTCTTCAAAGATCGTCTGACAGATCTCTGTTCATTCAAAGAAGTGATCTTTTCAAATCAGCTTTATCATGAATCGAACAATCTTTGAGAAGTTCTTTATGAATCGTCGATAGAAGTTGCAGAAGTCAATGAAGATCTGCACATGAGTCAACGATCGAGACACTTCTCAGCTTCGAATCACATTTACTTTTCTAGAATTCATTCGCAGATTATTGATGAATATCAATAGTTCAAGAAACGAGATTTTCTGAATCTTGAATTTGCACTTGTCAATGTCTATCTGCAAGTCGACTTCGCGAAGCTTGTCTAGCACTTCTTTCACATGAGTTCTATGTTCTTTCAAGATCTTACTATAGATGAGAATATCATTCAAGTATGTCTGACAGAACTTGTGCAGACAGTCAAACAACACATTGTTGATATAGTGCTGAAAAGACGCGAGTTCATTGATCAATTCAAAGAGCATTATTCTATACTTGTAGACATTGAAGAAAGTAACAAAAGTAGTCAAATTCTCGCTTTTTGAACTCATGCACAGTTTATTGAACGCGACGATAATGTCGAGTCGAGTCAGATACTTACTGTCTTGAATTCGAGCTAGTACTTCGTCTATCAAGAATATTGAATAACGATCTCTTTTGATCAGAGCATTCAGTTTTCGATAATTCACGCAAAAGCAAAGACTATCATCTTTCTTTTTGATAAATAGTATTGACGAAGCGAAGAAAGCTTTGCTGAGAGTAATGAACTTCTTCTTCAAGTTCTCTTCTAGATACTTCTTGATCTTTTGCAATTTGTGACTCGACATGAAATACAATCAACTTCTAGAAGACTGATTCTCATCTTCTAATTCAATCTTATGATCATATGATCAATGTGAAAGCAACTGCGTTGTCTTTTCTCTATCAAAAACATTCAGAAAGTCGTGATAAATTATCAAAAGCTTCTTCTTCAGTTCATTTAATGACATGACAGAAGTCATTTCATTCAGTTTCGCGAAATCTTCGACTGAACTAAGCGCTTTGTTGATTTCACTAATGATCAAGAAAAAGATCTTGATCTTCTTATTCTTGACTAGAGTTCGATACACAGCGACTTCGATCATGACAATATTGACGAGTTTCTTTGTCTCAGTTGACTGAAATGAGCGAAGTTGATCGAAGTCAACTTGAATGCTTTGCTTTGCTATGAGAGCAGATTCAATGAATCTATTCACTGATTTCTGATTCATGAGTCTCTTCAAGATGATCGTTGATGTAACAATCGAGTTCAAGTTCTTTCGTTTCATTTCACAGATTTCGTTTGATTCAGATCTGTGAAATGCTGATTAACTGCTTGCTTTTGAAACAACAGATTTCGATGTTCAAATCTTCAACGATGATATTAATCGATCATTTGCAGAATCTATCAACATTTGATTTCTTTTCAATCAGAGATTTTCAATGATTATCTTGTGTTGATCTAGACGAGTTATCAATAAAGACATCATTTCATTCTTGTGTTCTTGTATCATGATCGATGTATACAGAGCGTGAATCGACTTTCGATCAGAGATTTCATCATACGATCAAATCAACTTTGATTTTGACAGCGATATTGACTGAATATCAAAGCGTTCACATAGCTCTGACATCAAAGATTCATCAATGAAAGTCATGTCAGTGACTTCAGTATTTATCAGAGCAAGAAATCTGAATATCTTTTCTAGACTACTCAAGATGACGTCAACAGTGAACGACTTAAAATCAAATGAGTCGTCAGACATGCTGATGAAGCAGAATACGAGTATATCGCTCTCAGTCACTACTTTGACGAGAGCAAGTCGTTTTTCAAATTCGCTGCGATTTCGTGCATCTGAGCTGACTCGAGACAGTCACGTGCTCTATGTTCTGACTTCTTGCATTTGAAGCAAAGTTCTTTTTTAAACAACTTCTCTCTAACAGAATCGACGTTTGATATTCTGAATTTCTTTCATGCAGAAATTGAAGCTGAGATCGCAGTAGTGATCGTCGTCAAGATGCTAGCGATAAAGCGAGCGACTTGAGTCGTTGATGTCTTGAAGACTGATCGAGCATTCAATTTTGTCAATCGAACGTCGACTTGCATGCAGATGTCGACGAATTCGTTCAAATTCATAGTTCGTTCGTTGATCGTGACTCGCTGAAGATCTGAGCTAATCTTATGCTGAAGATCATCTAGTAGAATTTCGTTATTGTACTCTAGTTTCGCACTAAGTCTCTGAAATTTTATTCAAAATTCATGAAAGAAGATCTTGTTTTGATACAGCTTCAAGAACTGTCGTTGAGTCGTATGACGTTGATTGAAGTTGTCGTACATCTTATTTATGATCGACAGTATCTCTTCTGCTTCAAGAAACGAGTTCGTGATCGTGTTTCTCATTCTGAATGCTATGTGTTTGATCGTCGTTTCATCGACTCGACTTTTCACATATGCAATCTTCATTTCTTCGATAGAAAAATGATTCTTGTTCATCTTCAGCTTATTTTGCATTCAAGACAATCAATTATTCACATTCTGCTTTGAATCTTCGAACAGAGACGAGTCAGATAGCTTGATCGACTTCGAGAATCGATCTTTCGAAATCGAAGTGCTTAGTCGACTTGATGTTGCTTCTAGATGACGTATAATCACGTTCTTTTTCTTCATCTCTTTCTGTAAATGCGTTCGAACAGCGTTCAACGTTGTCTGCGTAGCTTTCAACTTGACGTTGATCTTGTTGACGTCATTCAACATCTGAATCATGTCATTGTGAGTCTTGATTTCGATGTCATGCTGTTGACACATGTACTTGATAAAGACAACGAGATTGTCTGCTTCATGAGCACTTATTCAAGCATTCAGTTCAGTGCTGATGCTGATCTTGATCATTTCATGATCAAAGAGCAACGCGTTCGTGTTCTCTTCTTCTGATGCTGTTTGATTCTGTGATAGAAGTAATTCTCTTTCAGCATTTCGAGTTTCATAGCGAGTCGTGCTCACTGATTCTGATTCTAATTTTGTGCTTCTAGTCATTGTGTGAGTAGAAAATTGCTGATTGAAATTCAACTGAAATTTCTGATTTCAGTTCTAGAACAACACGTTCGTGTTCTTCTGTTCTGACGACGAGTTCAGTAAAGAGTTAATCTAGAACAACACGTTCGTGTTCTTCTGTTCTGACGACGAGCTTAGTAAAGAGTTAATCTAGAACAACACGTTCGTGTTCTTCTGTTCTGTTCTAGAAATTTCTTGATTTCTAACGAGTCTTCTGAGCTCGATTTTCTGATTTCGATTCTGATTCAAGTTTGAATGATGTAGCTTGTTTTTATATCATCTACACGTCGATAGCAAGATTAATGAGCTTTGAACTAATGTTATGAATCTGCATAGAGCGAATCATATGAGTGTATTCTAACTAGAAGTTCAAAGCTGAAGAAGAAAGAAGATGCAACACGTCGTGAATTTTACTCACGAAGGCACGCTAAATCGCTAGCGTGTCAACATCAGCTCTATACTAGTTTATGATAGTCTGACACGATCTATGTTAGATTAATTCGAAGTGCACGATCGCAACAAGATTCGATAGAATTTTATGAGTGATAGTTTTCTTAAATATCTTTTCATCATATTCTTTTATTAACTTCTCTTTTGTCAGTGATATAGATTGAATTTTCAGCTCTTTACATACTTTGTCAACTAGATTGATATGTATGATTGTATAAATGATTGAATCACTGTTTATCAAAGAATGAAGATTGAATGATTTGTTCTGCAAGATGAGAAGAGCATCGACTAGAAACGACTTATCAAAGTAATTTTCTTTCAATAGAATTTCATCTAAATTGCACAAAAATATGATCTTCACTTCAGTGATTATTGAAGAGATGACTAGTTTTTTGACTCGAACTTTGATTCAGTATTGTGTTCAAAACAATCATAGTTCTCGTCAACTGCATTAACTTTGATAAATTGATTCAAGCATTTTCTGAAACTATGATCTGATTTGTGACATACGAAGCAGATTTCGACTAGAACGTCTGCATTCTTGATGCTAGTCAAAACTGCATCTTGATGATCTCGTCTGACTGATTGATAATTTATTGACGAAGTTGTTGATTTATATTGATGTCTCATGAAGTAGCGACATTCTGAGATTTCGCTGAAGCATCAAAAGAAATAAGAAAAACTCATTTATTAGCAATGCTTCTAAGTAGACGAGCTGTTCATGACTCAACTGATTCAGAATTGTATATTATTATGAGAAAGATAAAAGTAAATTTGATTGTAGTAAGATTGAGTGATTGATTTGATAAATTTGAGTAAATTTGCAAATGTGTTTTAATGAAAGTAATTCAAAGAATTTCTTATGAATTTTCTGAATAAACGAAGTAGATTATTTCATATCATCTACATGTTGATAGCAAAGTAGTTGATTAACATTTATTTACTGTTAGAAATTAATCTAGAGCGAGTCATAGAGATGTCATTTAACTAATAGATAAATGCTAAGAAAGAAAAGTATCTACAGAAAAGAACTTGATTCTTATATGTGTGTTTCTCAGCTCTGTGCTAAACTTGATTGAGTTGATGTCTTACACATATGATGCAGAATCTCAATGATATCATTTCTAGATCAAATTCTCGCTAGACTCAATTAAAATGAAATCAGACAAAGACTAAATGAAGAATAAATGAAGATTAAAATCATAACAAAATCTTTGCAGAATCTCGTTGTCTTGATGTTTCTGAAAGATAGTCAAACTCAGTCATTTACTTCATATGTGACATCTTGTCTATATTTATTGATCTGAACTTCAATGATCAGCTTTGTCTTTTTCAATTGTTGATGATTGAAGCTCAGTAGCTCTTTCATTTAAATGACAATATCATTTGTCTTTCTAGCTTCAAGTCGTTCATGAATCATTTTGTAGTCAATCATATCTGAATTGAAACTCATTCAAAAGTGAAATTCTTTATTGAAGTAAAAGAAAATCATTGAAATAATCAAGAAGATATTGAAATTGTCGCTGAATTTTATCATAAATATTCATTTGACTCAGTTGTTCTGCATGTAATTGCAGTAAATTCTAAGTTTGCATTCAACGTTTTGATTGACTTATTTTGATTGATCATTGATCTCAAAATGATAAACTGTGAATAAACTAGCTGTGATTCTCAGTTGCTTGCAAAAACTTTTTCACATAGTTGATATGAATTAAGAGTTTTTGTTCAAAACAATAGAACTGAGTAAATCATGCAGTTGATAGACGTTTCATAACATGATTCAAATCATTTCTTCGACTAAGATGTCATCGTCTTTTCAATGACAGAAAACATAGTGATGTTCTTTGATGAGATAACATATGATTGTGCAAATGATATTATAGTCTTCTGACAAAGATAGTTCAATGATGAAGTTCATAGTTATATCTTTTCAGTGTTTCTGTGAAATTAAAAGAGAATGATGAAGTTTATTGATGCTATCTTTAGAAGCTTTGCTTCACTGACAAGCATGACAGTTTCAAATGTATCATTGAATAGTAGCTCAATAATTTGATCAATAGTAGAAATGTTGAATTAGATTGATGATTCATTTATTATCAAGATGAAAGATTGAAGATTGATCATGCACTTCTTGTAGTAATTTTGTGTGCATGTTCTCAGAGATTCACAGTAAATCTTTTTTAAATAGAATGTCATCAATGATTTTGCAGTTCTTCAGTTTAGTGATATGAAATTTGAGCTTGTTGTTGTTCATAGCTTATCTATATTCGCTGCAGAGCTTATCTGTTTAATTCATCATACATACTCATTGATAAAGATTTGCTTTCAATTCAACAGATAGAACATTGATTCTATCAAAGATCAGAATAGTCTGAAAATGATTTTCAAGACGCTGAGTTAATTCAGAAATGTTCATTAGAGACATTTTGATTAAAGCATCAATCTTAATGTTTATTTTGCCTGATTTAAAGATGATCTGAAAGTTGAACTTCAATAAAATTGTTACGATTCTAGTCTTTGTCTATTTTTCATCTAGTCTTCATCTGATTTCATTCTAATCGAGTCTAGCGAGAATCTGATCTGAAAGTGATATCATTGAAACTCTGCATCATATGTGTAAGATGTCAACTCAATCGAGTTTAGCACAGAGCTGAGAAATATACATATAAGAATCGAGTTCTTTTCTGTAGATACTTTTCTTTCTTAACATTTATTTATTAGTTAAATGACATTTCTATGACTCGCTCTAGATTGATCTCTAACAGTAAATAAATGCTAATCAACTATTCTGCTATCGACGTGTAGACGATATGAAATAATCTACTTCGTTTATTCAGAAAATTTGCAAGAAATTCTTTGAATTACTTTTATCAAAACACATCTTCAAATTTACTCAAATTTATCAAATCAATCACTCAATCTTATCACAATCTATTTATTTATCTTTCTCACAATGACACGCGACTTTGAATCAGTTGAGTCACGAACAGCTCGTCTGCTTAGAAGCACTGCTAGCAGACGCGTTTTCATTATTTCTTTCAATGCTTTAATGAAATCTCAGAATGTCGCTATCTCATGAAACATCAACACGAATCAACAACTTCGTCAATGAGCTATTGATCAGTCAGACGAAATCATCAAGATGCTGATCGAGTTAAGAGATCAACAAGACATGACTTTGAAACTCAACAAGCAATGAATCGATGTTCAAGTCAATCACATCAAGAGACTTGATGAGCTAAAGATCAATCAAATGACAATAAACATTCAAGAAGAGATTATCGTTGAACTATGAAAGAAAGTCTTGAGTCTAAAAAAGAAACAGCGTTCAGCGAATTAGCTTCGATCTCGTCAGTCTATTGAATCTCAAGTTTCTACGAAATCTCTATCTCGTCAATTCATCGAGAATCATACTCGACGTGAATCATTCATTCTATTTGATAATGATCATCACAAGTCTTTTAAGTTTTCGAACTCATCTGTATTCATTGATGAAGATGAATCAACATGAGATAGCTGAAGAGTCAAGATGAACGACAAGCTTCAGACAAATGTCGATCACTTCGATAATGAGAATATCTGTATTGTCTATGTGATATCTAGACTAGAAGATGATGCTGCTGAACATATCTTTGCTTGACATTGTCATGATGCTTCGCATTCTTACATTTCAATCTACGAGCTATTTGAGCATCTGAAAGAAATATACGATGAACTGAATAGAAATCGAAAGTGTCGTCGTGAGTACAACGTTCTGAGACAAGCAGAAAAGTCTTTCAATGTCTTCTACTTTGACTTTATGAAGCTATTCAGCTATCTCGAATATGATGATCGTATTTTGATGAACGATCTTCAGAATAAAATCAATAATCGCTTGCAGAACATTCTATCAGTCTGTTCAGAGAATTTTACTTCGCTCACTCGCTTACGAATCTTTCTTTAAGATGTGAATAATAAACAACGAGTCAACTATCAGCTACGCAGTCAGCTTCGCACTGTCATCGTCAAAGTCACTGTCGTATCTGATAAATGCGTTGCTACTTCATTGTCAGTGACGACTTCGATAATCAATTATGTTAAGTCTATTTTCTCTTCTATTTCTGAGTCAGCAAGATTGTTTATCATCTGCTATACTTGCAAGACTTCGAGTCATTTGTTCAAGAATTGTTCTCAGAACAAGATCAATACTTCTGCATCTCATGCATTCATTCTTCGTCTACATAAAATCATCATTTTGAAGAATAAGAAGAATGAGAAAATGTCTTCTTTCGAAGATAGCGAGACAAAAAACTAGAGACTTTCATCAAAGACGTGATGAAAGAGATGTTAATTTCTTCAATGATGAGCATGTCAGATGACTCTTTTGCTTCTGAATCTTTGACTACTGAATGTGTACTTTCTAGCAATGAAATTAGTTACTCATTGAAGTTATTGATTGACATCGAAGCTGCTGACTATTCGTTCATTGATGAAGTGATCGCGCAGATTGTTTGTGATCAGTTGCAAATCGAGCTTCTGACTTTGATCAAAGCGAAGTCAATTCAAGAATTTGACAATTATTATGCTAAAAAACTCATTACTCATGTCATTTATTTGAATCTGACTGTTCAAGATCATACAATTGACACAGCTTCTATGTTGATCACTCGATTAAATCAACATCAAATGATTCTCGAAAAAACATGAATGAACAAAATCAATCTAGTAATTGACATGCAAATCGATTCTCTTCAATTTTCGAATTTCATTCTCAATTTGAAATCAATTGTTTTATTCACAAGCAACAAGACATAGCAATGAACTTCATTATCGATCTATCTGATTCAAGCGAATACAACGTTATTCTGATGATCATCTGCAGATTGTCAAAGAAAAGACATTATATTTCTTGCATCACTGACGATGAAGATATCACTGTTGAAAAGACAGCTGAAATGCTGATTCAATGAATATATCAAACTCATGATCTATCAAGCTTCATAGTATCTGATTGAGATTCGCAATTCATCTCTATACTATGAAAGTCTCTTTGCAAACGACTGAGCATTTTTCTTCAATTGTTCACTGTCTATCATTTTCAGATCGACGATCAAAGCGAATGAGTCAATCAGAAGATCGAGCGATATCTTTGATTCTTCTGTTCATATATGCAGAACGACTGATTCAAGTGACTATTCATGATCGAGTTTGTTGACAATAACATCTTGTCTTCAGTCATTTTCTTGATCTTCTTCTTCATGAACAAGAGATTTCACTCTCGTATGAGCTTCGACTCTGACATCATTGAGTATGAAAGCATTCGCGAACGTCTGCAGATCAATCGAATCAAGAATATATCTGAACAAATGAACAAGACATTGATCTTTGCTTGTGAAGCTCTGATCAAAACACAAGAACAAATGATAAATCAAGTTAACAAGCATAGAAAGAAAGTCAATTATGAGATTGAATCAAAGATGTTTCTGAACGAACGAAACATCGTTACAGCAAGATCTTTCAAAAAATTGAATGACAAGATGCTCAATTCATTTCAGATCACTGAGTCTGTTGACTCATTCTATAAGTTGAAACTATCAGAAACTATGCATATACACAACGTATTTCATTCAGAGCTTCTTCGTTCTGTCGTTGATGATTCTCTGTCTGATCAAAAGAATGAATCTTCGAGATCAATAGTGATAAACGATGAAGACGAATGAAAAATCGACGATATATTGAACTTTCGACGATATCGAAGATGACTTCAATATCGAGTCAAATGAAAGAGCTATGACAACGATCTCAACTGATATAACGCTGACGACGACGAATTTATAAACGCTCAAGAGATGATTGATGACTTTCATATCAAATATTCAAGAAAAGCGCACTAAGAAACAACATTCATGCGAACATGAATAGTCAAGAAAGAAAAGTAATGTTACGATTTTAGTCTTCGTCTATTCTTCGTCTAGTTTTCGCCTGATTTCATTCTAATCGAGTCTAGCGAGAATCTGATTTAGAGATGATATCATTGAGACTCTGCATCATATGTATAAGACATCAATTCAATCGAGTCTAGCACAGAGCTGAGAAACATACATATAAGAATCGAGTTCTTTTCTGTAGATACTTTTCTTTCTTAGTATTTATTTATTAGTTAAATGACATCTCTATGACTCGCTCTAGATCGATCTCTAATAAGAATGTTCAGATAGTTGACTTGTTGTTGACTCAACTGTTTGTTTTTTATGAAGATTTTCAAAGTCTGATGATCAATAAATATCTGAATGAGTAGTTCAATATATTTCAGCTTGAGTCATCAATGTTCAAAGCATTGAATAATGACTAGTAATTTCTTGTCATAAATGTGATAATTGATTTCAGCGAGAATCATGCTTTTGCTGTAGAAAGTCATCGAATGAAAAACTTTCTCATCATCATACTGAGATAATATCTCATTTTTTACATAGTTCAAAGCATTGATCTTCAGAATAGCTTGTCATTTGAAATCAAAATGATGAAGTATTGAGATTGAGCTGACTTGTTTCTTTAGATTGTCAAAAGCTTGAACACAAATCTTGTTTCAAACAAAAAATGTGTTCTTTTTAGTCAGCTGAGTGAATGATTTGACTAGCTTCGAGAAGTTCTTAATGAAACAACGATAGAAGTTAATAAATCTCACGAAGCTCTGAATTTCTTTTAAATTGATTGAAGTGATTCAGCTGATTATGACTGTCATCTTGCTGAGATTCATACAAAAATCTAGTTCTGATACAATGATTTCTAGAAAGACAATCTCTTCTACATTGAATTTGCACTTTCAAATATTCATCTGCAGTTCAGCTTCACATAGTCATCTTAATACTAGTTTGACGTGATCTCTATGTTTCTTTCTCATTTTACTATAAATGAGAATGTCATTTAAATAGACTTGACAAAAGTCGTTCAGAAAGTTTCATAAAACATCATTCATATATTGCTGAAAGAAGATCAATTCATTAATCAGTTTGAATGATAGCATCTTGTACTTATACGCTTCTAAAACAATGATAAAGATAATGTAATTCTTGTTATTGAAGTGCATTCAAAGTTTGTTGAATGCTGATATGATGTTCAATTTAATCAGATGTTTGCAACTCACTATTTTATCAATGATTTCATTTATCAACAATAGAGAATATCTATTTCTTTTGAAAATGACATTTAGCTTTCAATAATTCATGCAGAATTAAAGATCTTTATTTGTTTTAAAAATGAATAGAATGAGAAAGAAATAGAAAGTCTGATTGAGAGTGATGAATTTCTTCAACAAGTTCTCATTTAAGTACTTTTTTACTTTCAGAAGTTTGACAGAGAACATTTGATAAACTTGATAGTAAAAAGACGTTGAATCATTGATGAGCTTGATTTTATGATCATAGAAGCAATGAAAAGATAGTTTATTCAATTGAGCTCGATCAAAAATATTTAGAAACTCATGATATTTTGATGACAGCTTCGCTTTAATATCTTTCAAATTCTGAGCAGTTTCATTGATTGAAGAGATGTTTAAAACGTTCAAATTGCACTGAGTATTGTATGCAATTTCTTTATTGATGTTCATCATGAATAAAGTAAAGACTTTGATCTTGTTTCTTTTTGAGTGATTCAACAGTGTTTTAAACGAAGCAATGTTTATACTTTGAATTGAGAATGACTCTTTCTGAGCAGTGATTGAAATGAATCATTTGAGCATTGTAGAGATCTTAATCTGAGTGATTGAAGAGAGCAAAGTTGATCATGATCAACTTGAGTGCTTTAAATTGAGAAGAATCAAAAAAACAGAAATAGAAGTATTCAATTGATTTGAAAAAACAATGACGTCGTTTTACATATTCAATAATATTTCGTTTTTATTCATTCAGAGCTTACTCAATATGACTTCATGATGATCAATATCAATTATCAACATTGATATGATCAATTTCTTATGACTTTCAATGATGAGATTGAGTAGAATTTTATGAGTGATGATCTTCTTAAATATCTTTTCATCATAATTTTTTATTAGCTTCTCTTTTGTCAATGATATAAATTAAATTTCTAGTTTCTTGCATACTTTATTAACTAAATTAAAATGTATGATCATGTAAATGATTGAATCACTGTTGTGATGATTTTAGTCTTGTCAGACTCAGTCTTTTAATCTTGTCAGATTTATTCTCACTTTGTCATCTTGACTAGTCTCTATTGAGTCTAGCGTCGACTGAGAAACACATATATGTAATCAGCTTCTTTTCTGTAGCTATCTTTCTTTCTTAGCGTTTATCTTCTAGTTAAATGACACTCATATTGACTCGCTCTATGCTGATTTCTATCATTAGATAAATGCTCATCATTTACTACTCTGCTATCGATGAATAGACAATATGAAACAATTTATTCAGTAAGAAAAATTTGCAAGAAATTCTTCAAATTTGCATCATCATTTTAGATTGCAAGAGATTCTTCGATTCTACACTCATTTTCATCAGTCTATTCGCAAGAAATTCTTTGAATAAAGCACTCAATTATTATCTGAAATTCACAAGAGATTTTTTGAATTTTCACTCATCAAAAAACATCAATTCAAAACATCAATTTCTCATCTATTCTTATCTCAACAACTTCTATCTTCTTTCATCATGACACGCAACGTCAAGTCAGTTGAGTTTCGAACAACTCGTCTGCTTAGAAGCACTGTCAGTAGAAGAGTTTCACTTCTACTCATCGATGCTTCAGTCGAAGCTGAGAAAGCTGTCATTGCATGAAACATAAACATCGAAGAACAACTGTTTCATTGAGTCAGCAATCAACTCAACGAAGTCATCAATATGCTGAACGAGCTTCAAAGTCAGCGAGACTTGATTCTACAACTCAATGAACACTGACTTCTTGTACAAGACGATCACAAAAAGAGAGTGAAACAACGAGAAGTCGCTTTTGATAAAAACGATGAGCTAGAGAAAAAGATCAGTCAGCTACAAGATGAGCAATTGAATTTCAGAGCAAAACAACGTCAAGTCGATCGATCTATGTCTCGTCAAGATACTCAGTCAGCTGAACAACGAGTCAATCAGAAAGAAGCTCGCTCTCAATGAAAATCTTCTACTCTATCTGATAACGAAAACGATCATCACAAGTTCATCAAGCTTTCGAATTCACTCATCTTCATCGAAACAGATGATTCTATCTGAAAGACATGAAACATCAAAATAGCTGACAAGCTCGATGTCAACGCGAATCATTACTCTACTGAAAAGATTTATATTGTCTATGTGATTTTCAGACTAGAAGACGATGCTGATCAGCAAATTTATGCAAAGCGTCGTGTTGATGCTCTTTCATTCTATCAATCACTATCAGAGCTACTGAAACATCTGAAAGAAATTTACGAAGATCAGAATCTGATTCGAAAGTGTCGTTGCAAATACGTCGCTCTGAAGCAGCTCAACAAGCTCTTCAGCTCTTTCTATTCAGAATTCACTAGAATATTCAGCTTTCTGAACTACGACGATATCATTCTGATGAACGACATTCAGAATAAAATCAACAATCGTCTTCAGAACGCGTTGTCAGTTTGCTTCATAGAGTTTAGCTCGCTTGACAAGCTCAAGATCTTTCTTCAAGATGTGAATAACAAACAACGAGTCAATTATCAGCTACGTGACGAGCAATGAACAGTCAAATCGATAGCAGCTTCGAAAAAACGTTTTGTTTCTTCGTTGACTTCAGCTTCGACTACTAGCTATGTTCGACTCGCTACTTTTTTCACTCTCGAATCTGAATGATCAAGAATGTCAATCATCTGCTTCAACTGCAAAGTATCGAGTCATCTTTCAAAGAACTGCTCTCAGCTGAAGACTAGTACTCTGACATCTCGTGCATTCATCTCTCGCCTCAATGAGATCATCATGTTGAAAAAAGAGAAGAAATTATTTACAAAGAAATCGAAGAATGAGGCAAAAAACTAGTGACTTTCATCAAAGACGCGATGAAAGATGTGTTAATTTCTTCAACAATGAGCAGCTCAAATGATTTCTTTGCTTCGAAATCTTTGACTACTGAATGTGTACTATCTAGCAATGAAATTAGTTACTCATTAAAGTCATTGATTGACACTGAAGCAGCTGACTATTCGTTCATTGATGAATTAATCGCGCAGAATGTTTGTGATCATTTGCAAATTGAATCGTTATCTTTAATCAAGCTCAAGTCAATAAGAAAATTCGATGATCATTATGCAAAAAAGCTTATTACTCATGCAATTTATTTGAATCTGACTGTTCAAGATTATATGAAACGTTTCGTCTTTATGCTGATTACTTAATTGAGTCAGCATCAAATGATTCTTGAAAAAACATGAATGAACAAGATCGAAATAACTATTGATATGAAAGATGATCGTCTTCAATTTTCTAGTTTCGAAGCTCATATCAAAGCTTCTATCAAAGCTCATTCGACTGTTCTTTCGAGCAAGAAAATCGCGATAGAACAGAAGAGTTCAATCTCTACTCAAATACTAAAGAGATCTATCTCTTCTGTTGTCACTCGACTCAGCGAGAAGTCATCTTCATTCAGTAGAATCGTGAAATCATCTAGTTCAGTCAACTTCGCTTCGTCTTTCGATTCAATGAACATAGCAATGATAGAGGCTGCAGCATATAGATCACTAGTCAAACGATCGAATGTGACTACTTTCACGATCATCGTCACGAAAATCGATCGACTTCTAAAAACAGCTAGAAATAAACTCGAAGATGTAAATATACAAGAGCTTTCACACGAAGAGATCTTGAAAGAAGTCAAAGCTAAGCTTTCTTTGAAATATCATGACTATCTAGACGTGTTTGATCGAGCGATGACTGATCAACTATTCTCTCATCGTTTCTACGATCATAAAATTGAGTTGATCGACGAGAGAACATCTTCTCGAAGTCGTCTCTATCATATGTCTGACTACAAGCTTCAAAAGATGAAGAACTATCTGATTGAGCATCTGAATAAAGACTTCATATCGTCTAGCTCAGCTTCATACGCTTCGCTCATACTATTCGTCGAAAAGAAAGACGATAGCTTGCGTTTCTGCATCGATTACAGAAAGCTCAATGCTTTGATCAAATGAAATCGCTATTCTTTGTCATTAATAGACGAGATTCTCGTTCGTATACAAGAAAGCAAATATCTGACTCGATTGAACATCATTGTCGCGTTCAATAAATTGCGAATGCACTCAGATAGCAAAGATTTGACTATCTTTATCACTTCTTTTGATTTCTACAAATATCACGTGATGTCTTTCAAATTAATCAATGATTCGACTTTCTATCAACACTATATGAACGACGTGCTATTTAACTATCTTCATCAGTTTTGTCAGATCTATCTAGATGACATTATCATCTACAGCAAAACACTGAAGAAACATAAGTGACACGTATGATTAGTTCTACATAGACTACGAGAGACTGATCTTCAGATGAATATAAACAAGTGCAAGTTTCATGTTCAGAAGATCTTCTTTCTGAAACTATTGCTATTCATCGAAGAACTAAAGATGAATTTCAGAAAAGTACAAGCAGTAGTTGAATGATTTACTTCTACAAATCTCACTCAGATGCAGTTCTTCGTCGACTTCTGCAACTTCTATCGACGTTTTATAAAGAACTTTTCAAAGATTATTCATTCTTTGATTCAACTCACTCAAAAAGAGATGATATTTGAATGAGATCACGCTTGTCAAACGATCTTTGATCATATGAAGAAACAAATGATTGAAGCATTTATTCTTCGTCATTTTGATCAGAA
>JAABUU010003539.1_pt1 | contig 19738 bp, 23 predicted proteins | sample 5559301 | NCBI WGS metagenome assembly JAABUU01 (sample SAMN10711884, study PRJNA513360) | rock metagenome | isolation source: Antarctica rocks | place: Antarctica: Victoria Land, Richard Nunatak white | reverse complement strand
CCTATATACTCAGTGGTGCACAAACATACACTCGTTTTAAAAAGGATTGTTCAGTTCTGGCGTCAAAAACGTAAACAGGAACTGCGGGCATGCCGTGAGACAGCAAGATACGCTATCGAGCCTCAAATTGCACAATCCTGTTCGTGCGCTTCTTGTACAGTATTCTGTAGCCGCACTCTCGGCAACGGATCACGTCTCCTTGCTTCAGCGTGTTTTCAGTCCCGCAGTCGCCGCAAATGTACGCCACGCTTGGGTTTCCGTACGAGCCTGCGTTCATGATCTCAGGACACGAGGCATCAAAGGTTCGGTTCCAATGCTGTAGTGGTGACTGCTAGTTGCGAGTTTAGAGATTAGGGCAGCAAATTTGTCTCGAATTCGGCAGTCTGTGTGTAAGTGCCACTGTCATGGAAACCGATGCTGAGTTGCCTTGTGTGCGAGGCGACGTTGCTGCTATAACGTGTTGATGTTTGCAACCTGGATTTCAGCTACTTGTAATGGCAGCTGCGCATGTGCTCATCTCCGGGCATCATGCATCCAGTCATCAGGCATCTGAGTTCTTGCAAGACCGACTACCAAATTCGCAGACGAGTTTCGCCCTGAAGGTGTGTTCAGCAACAAAACAAGCTCTGTGAGCTCGACATTAGTTAATCTTACAACATTCAGGGGGCTGCTGCAGGCAGATGAAATCGCTGTAGCCTATGGGCAGCGGGCCATGCCAAAGCTTGTTGAGGTCTTGTCTTTGCCTGACTTGTCCGATGCCTGCAGCATCGAGTGCCTACAATTACTTCTATCCTTGATTGGCAGTCAGGTGACCCCTTTGTCAACAGCATCGAAGGCGCTCGTCATCATGCATACCTAAAGCAAGTTGTTGACATGCTAGCTGCAAGTTGTGACAGCATCCACAAGGTACTCTGCTGTAGTATATTGATGCTGTGTTGGCCACCGACAGGAACGTAAGGCGCAAGCAATTTCAGCCAAGGTAGTGCAGTGCGTAGCGCCCTTCCTGGGTTGTGAAAGTGGTGATATATGCAACCTGTCGTGCCAAGTGCTGGCAAGCTTGGCTCAGCTCTTTCAGGGCCGTTTGGCCATCCTTCAGGCCTCTGGCCTGGAAGCAGTCATTGCAGCTCTTGGCAAAGCTCTTGGCAAAGCACCCGAGAGTGGCATTATCTGCCTTCAGGTATATGCATTGGCCTCATGTATCATATTTCTACAGAAGGATTTGCAGCAGGCAAAGGCTGCCCTGGCATGCACACACCTGTGACAGATCTGCTGTCATCTCATCATCCTCGTGTCTCAAACACACACTCTGCCGTTATTCATTTGTTGAGCGCATCCTGAACCATCACTGGAAGGTCCTCAAAATGGGATTGAATGTAGGCTTTCAGCGTCAGCATTGACGGCTCAGCTGCTCTGCTGGACTGCTCAGAAAATGCCTCAGAAGCACTGGTACACACCTTGCAGCAGTCAGTCCCAGGTCCAGACAGCAGTGCAGCTGTTGCAGCCCTGCAGTGCTTAGCCCACTTGACCAGGACATGCCGGGGAGTATCAGCAGCTCTGCAAGCACAGCTGCCCTCACGCCTTGTGACTGTTGTCAATCAGGTCAGTGGGCACCATCTCTTCATTGTCCTGGACGCAAGTGTCCTTGTCATACAATGCACTGGAAGCCATCCACAGAATTTCACATCATCATGACATGAGGCTGTTACGAAATTTGCGCTGACAGCCTCTGCACGAAATAGAATGTCAAATATGACTCATCAAGCTCACGTTCTGCTGCTGCCCATGTCTGTGCTCTTGTTACTCACAATGTTGGCTTTCCCACCACACCAGTTGCATGCTGACACAAGGCTTGATGACAGGCTCTACAAGTACGGACATGGCCTGGTGAAGATGAATGGCGGCAGCAGCTCTGCACTGCAGCAGCAGCTTGCCTAAGCCACTTGTGCCAGCACACAGAGGCCAGGCCAGCGGTCCAGGCAGCTGGCGCCATCCCCATGCTGGCCAAGCTGTGTGACCTGGATCAGTGGTCACTGGATGTAGTACGCTATGCTTCAGCAGCATTGGCTAGCATTGCAGTTGGGCCAGATGTCAAGGTGCGTGCATCTGCTGGTTAGTAATAATAAGTAATCAGAACTTATGCATAGCCAACAGGCATCAGTCGTGCCTGCATCTGCTGGTATGTACAACTTCTGTGGTAGAGTGGACCCCATGGAATTTTTCTGAGGATGCCATAATCTGCAGAGGCGAGAAAAAGGCCTGCATTGTATGCAAGCATCGGTCCAGCACGACAGGTTGCATTTGGTCTCTCATGGTATGAGGCTTTGCAATGCACTGCTATCCATGTCAGAAGGTATCTGCACAATGTCTGAGGGAAAGCTGCTGACAACAGTTTCAAGCTTATGTGCATCTGCGGCTCACAAAGCTGAGACGTGTGGCTGTCAGCCTGCTATGTACAGTTTCTCCTAGCTCACTCGCCTAGCTCATGCTAACCTTTGTGTATGAGGGCTTGTAAACATTATCACTGCAGACTGCTTTGGGCTGAGTGGCAAGGTCACACCAGAGATTATGCGCTGGTTTCACTCTAGTATCACTGTTTCAGTAGCATTTATGTGGACTGCTGTTTTGCAACACACATGTACTGTGCTGTTGCAGCTGGAGACTTTGAAGCAGCAAGATCAGCACTGATGGTATTGCTAAAGTGCAAAGACAGTGCAGCAGCTGGCAATGCTAAGCTGGCGATCTGCAACACAGCTGATCACCCCAAAGCACGCATAGAGCTGCAGAAAGTGTTGAAGGAAGAAGCTGCTGAGTACTTGAAGGGGCTGCCAGACCTTCCTCCAGATTACAGATACCATGTGCCAAAGTCAGCCATGATGTATACTTCTCCAAAAACCGTATGATCATTGCAAGGCTATGTTGTTTCGTGTGTGACTTGCCTGCGTTCGCCCAAGACAGAGGCATACTGATGATGAGTGCAATGGCGTGTTATTTGGCAGCTTGGGAGAAAACCAGCATCCCGCCTACCATGATCAAGCAGTTGCTTGGGCTTGTTTAATGTTGTTGCCTGCAAGTCTGCACGCTTGTGCTCAAAACAGTGTGGCCCTGATCATTCTGGTTCCACCCTGCTCCAGTTTGACGTGCTTCACAAGCGTCAAATGTAATTGAACCATGATAGCTGAATATCGACTGTCCGTACAATGCAACTGTGAAGCAGACTCGGTGTGTGATCTGCTGACAAAGAATAATCGCTGAATACTGAACAGAATCATTGCAAAAAGCCAGCCGTTAAATCTTCAAACTATGCTAATCTATCTATGCTGTTAGGCAATACTGTGCAATTTACCAACTTATCAATCAAGACTGATTGCACTCATATGACGCTTGGTGTATGATCTGTTCTGCTGCCCCTGCTGCATTGGTACAATCTGTGTACAATCTAATGGTCAGCCAGAACGTTGGTGATGCATGTTTAGGACGCTGCAACAGGGCACTGACTGTTCTGTCTGGCTGTTCCTGTTCCTCCTATTCGTCACTGTCCTCCTCACTAGTCTCTTCTTCCGATGCTCCATCTTCTGATTGCGTGGCTGCAGAGGGTGCAGCCTCTGCATGATTTTCAGGCTTGTCGCCATCAGAATCTGATGCCAGACTGTCATCCCCATCTGTACAACAGCAATTGCGGTGAGCACAACACGGCTGCATTCAGTCAACACGCAATCAGAACCATACGATGTCAGCCATGGCTTCAATGCAAGCATAAAAACAGTGGACCAACCGTCAACCAGACTCTTCACATGACCAGAATGGTCATGACTGCTGTAGCACATCGTGATGGAGTTGTTGAAGTTTGGCATGTAACAACAGCATAATCTGAGCTGAAATATGCTGAACAGACAGTTGACACAGCACAAGCAGTACCTTGAATGGGCGGCAAGACCTCTCGCAGGGTAGGAGGGGGATCGGGATACACCAAAGCTTTGGTGCCCACGTCCTGTAAAAAGTTGTTCTTGACAAAGAATCTGCACAAGCAGCAATGATTGTCAGCCCTGGCAGGGGCAGCTGTACAAGCTGGCATCTCAGCTCAAGCCGTGTGTGCAATTTGTGCATGCAATCTAACTGGTCCTCGCAACATATCCAGACACATGCATACCACCAGGCAGGTACACAGTATGTAAGACAACAACTGCTGCTGCTGCTGCTGCTGCTGCTGCTGCGGCGAACAGGAGTGTGCACAACCTTCCCCCCTGCTGCTCATTGATGACGAGGAGTGTGCATGGCTTTTCCCCTGCTGCTCGATGAACACATTGCTTCAACAAGAAAACAGCATGCAGCTTTGGTCTAGGCCATTGAAGGGAAGCTTGGCGACAAAACAGGTATGGTGAAGTCAGAGGTGTGTACCTGAAGCATTGCAGGAGGTGGCTGTGGTCTTTGCGGATGTCTTTAACTAGCAGCTTCTGCAGCAGGGTGGGAGCACGCTTTGCCCGCTGTGCACCAGGTCTGCACCACCAAATGCACAAAATGAGTACAGAGCTGCAACGGGGCTTTGCCTAGTGAAATCAGCGGACTCATTGTCAGCACACAGCTTGATTTCACTACACATTGCTTCTTGGCCATGGCAAATGCTGAGCTGTTACAGCATGACAGGCAGCTACTTTGAAGTTCTACAAAGACTGGGTGCAATGGGCATGAGCACAAACACACCTGACATGTGATATGTTGACGACGCAATACTCCGGAAAATGAAGAATTCATGCTCAAGAGATGTTCAGCTCAAGAATTTACAAAAGCATGACATGGATAGTTCAGCTGAATGTGGTGCCTGACCTGTCAGACTGACGGCCCCCTTGACCCCTGCCTGCTGCATTCCGTCCCCTACCTCGCCCCCTACCCTTGCTTTCCCACTTCTCTTGAGCCTTCTTCCTCTTCTCCATGGCAGCCTGATGTTGTTGCTGCTGCCGCTCATACTGCAGTTCCATATCACGCATGCTCTACTTCTGCTCTTGCACTCATGGCAGTGCAGGTTTCCTGATACTGAAGCTCACATGGCGTTGCAAAAGACATGACAGCTGCGTTTCTACAGGCTCATGCATGAGATACATAGCCCCAGCAGGAGCAACACATGCGAGCATTGTGAATACTCAAACTCTTGCAGTTGTGGGCAGATGCATTGCACATTGACTGCATGTGGGACAGCCAGCCAGACCGCTTATATGTGGCCTGGAAAAACAGACCATCTGAACTTTCTGCACTTATTGCTGCCTGGCAAAGGCATGTGCAGGCTGTGGCAGCTGCAGGCTCAAAGGGTAAGCAATGCAAGCCCCACAGGCAAGCAATGCAAGCCCAAAAGGGAAGCTATGCAAGCCTGCAAGGCAAGCTATGCAGGTCAAGCCCTACCTGCGCTTTATGCTTGAGGTAGAGCGCCTGCTTCTCTTCAGGAGTCTGAGGTGTTGCGCTGGCTGCTGCCCCCTGGCCCTGGTGATCAGACCCATTCTGGCTGCCTGCGCCACCTGCATGTCACAAGAAGCAAATATAATCTGCATGCATGCGTCTGCACTCCCACAAAAACTGACTGCTTGCTTGTGGCCAATACTCATCAACACAAAATGCATGTGACAGTGTGTATTGAGCAGGGGGGGTATTTGTTGTGTAATGGAAGCTGGGCCCTGCAACTTTTCATGTGATGGATTAGAAGCTCTAGTGTGAAGATGATCGAGAACGAGGGGCTTGAGGTAGGCTGCAGATGCTCAATCATTCTGGCCTACCATTGGGAAGACCAATGGGAGGTCTTTGACAAAAAACTTCAACAATTTTCCTAGGACCCCACTTGATATCAACCAATGTGTGCTGCGTAAACCTGAAACCACAAAATGACGACCTGCATTTCCCAGGGGCGAGCGTGGTTGTCATGACGGTTGCTTCCCTTGTATGTGTAGTAGCAGCTGCCATGACCTACTTATGCGGAATGTGATGATTGACAGACACATGACCAGCGCAAAGCAACAACAAAACGTACCTTGATCAGCAGATGTCCCATCCGGCCGTTCAGCTTCGTCATTGCCATCATCATCACTGGCATACTGCATCAGACTGGCAAGCCCTCCAACCTGCCCATTGGCAGCTGCTCCCCCGTTGGCAGGCTTGTGCCTTTTGTCTGCTTGTTTGCCTTCTTGCCCAAAGTCCATGGGCCTTTTGTTGCCAGGATGCCTGCCCCCAGGGCCTCTACCAAAGCCCCTGCCAGGGCTCCTCCCTGCCCTGCCCCCAAACCTGCCGCCTCTGCCACCCCTAACCCCTGCTCAAGCACAATCAGGTATAACCCACTGCGAATGCGTTTGATCTTGTTCCACTTGTGATTACAGCTGTATGCAACAGTGTCCAACTCTGACAGCTCAAAGGCTTGACACAGATTCTAGATGAGGTTGCTATGAACATGTGTGACACACAGCATCATGCTTCAGCCTGACCTCGAGTAGTAATGCAGTGATACGTAGGCACAGTCAGGTACATGCCAAGTGCAGGTGACTTGCAAAGCAAAACACAAGGCCAAACTTCTGGCAGACAGCAACAGCAGCTTTACAATAGCATATGACATCATTGTTGTTGTAGGTGCATGTAGGATAGGTAACACATGTCATTACTGTTGTTACAGTACCTCTGCCGCCAGGTCCAGCAGTGAAGGCTGATGGGGGTCCATCAATGGCCATGTCTGCAGTGCCGGCGAGCTGCTGCAGGCCCAGCTCCCTCTGCCTCATTAACACCTGAATACACTCAACCTTTTGATGTCACAGAAAGCATAAAAAGCTAACTTCTGTTGTAGTTACTTCTTTTTTTGAGTTTCCAGGACACAATACTACGTACTTTGTTTTTGTATCCCGGAACTTAGACACAAATCACCCATGCTCAAGTCTGTTAGGCTCATTCCCATCAGTTGAGATGACATAAGCTTCAGCTGCCAAATGGTTAAGCTGATCTGCTGTTTGCTCTATCCAGCAGATGGCTTCCCAACCTGCTGCACAATTCTTGCTCTGCAAGCTGGAGTCAATATAGCACAGATGGCATGTCAGTGTGCTCTTCCATCGGATTGATACTGGTAATTTCTGGTCATGCATTGCATGTTTGAAATCAGGCATCTGGACCAGCTGCTGCAGGATCAGCTTCTAGACAAGCAAAAAGTTGACACTCTGGTCAGAGGAGCAGGTCTGGTGGGTGCATGCAGGCAGCAGTATAGTGTGACTTTGCACAAATGTAGATGCTTGAAAAGTAGTACTACTAGGAACTGGCATCCCAGCGCACGTCGCATATCACCATGGTCATTGTGAGCTGAAGCTTACGAGGGCAGCAATCAGGGCCAAAGCTATGATGCCCAGATACCAATCAGCTGTATGTCCCTCATATCAACACGTTATTTGCACGTGGAGCGGTGCACATTTCAGTTCCGGGCATAACATGAGACACGCAGTGCAAAGTTGCTCGACTCAACAACTCAGCATCAACTCAGCATCAACTCAGCTCAGCTGTTGTTTCCATACCCTAGGGCTCCTCTGACTGCCGTGCCATTTATAAGTGCAATATTGTGGTCAGCTTCCATGTGCATAAGATGGCAAACATATCCGCGAGGGCCAACAAAAGGCAACTGCGGAGCTGTTGGTGTGGGAATTGTCAAAAGAATTGCTGTCTGGACTCTGCCATGTCACTTGACTGTGTTGCAGACTATGTGTGGACTGTTGTCAATTATTATCCTTATGTCAGTTACGTTAATTGATGAATCTTGAACATTGCCCGCTAAGCAAGCGCAGTCCACACTCCAGAAGCCAACCTTGATCATGCCAGTCTTATTATGATCATGTATACATGCAATACATTGTGTATGATGATGGTACAATATATTACACACAGTATATACGGCATACAAGCTGGATGACCCAACACTATGCTCTGCCCATTGGCATGAAACCAAACTGAGGATGTAGTGCGCATGCTGACTTTAAGAACAAAGGCTTACACGTTTTGATGATCTTTGATAAATTAAGTAAAGAATCAGTAGCCTGTGTGAGTGTACCTCTTGGAGCCTCTTGCGGCGGAGGGCAGTTTCGGGTTCCAGCTCCCCTCGAGCCTCACGCTCTGCCACAGCCTCTGACTTGCGAGTCACATTGTCTGCTGTTGGGTAGTGCTTGCGCCTCTCAGCTTGCCACCTGCACCACTGGCAAGACATATTCAATCGTGCTCAAATTAACATGGTGCACACAGGCGTTCAGGGTTGTAGCTCAGAGGGTAGAGTGATCGCTTTGCATGCCATCATGTGAGGATTATAGACTTGAGCAAACACGGCATCAGTCAAGCATTGCCAGCTTGGCTGCTGCTAGGAGATAGTTGTGCTGCTAACAGATGGCTGTCCCTCTTTACATGCCATCTTAGAGCTATCTCCTCCAGATTTGCATGTGTACTAATGCCAGCAAAAATGGTGCATGTGGGAAAGGCATGAACACTTGTGTTGATTCCGGTAGCTTGCATGCAGATCTGAGGCTGTTGCTTGCCGACATGCAGGTGCAGGCCTATGAGCATGCCGTGCCTAAGACCTGTTCACACTCAGCAACATTGCAGCAGCAGACCGGAAAGTACAACACCGGGATTAACAAAGTTTCTGGTCACGGCAGGCAGTTTGCTGACCTAGCAGCCTCCAAACGGTCTTCTTCGCCCAGAGGTCTGTAGACTCTTGGCTTCTCAGCCTCCACTTGCTTGTCCAGTTTAGCCAGTGCCTTGGCATTACGTCTTTGGTCCTTGCTCATGCCAGAGGAGGGTGGGGTGGGGGGTGGCCCCTGCACCCCAAAGCCCCTACCTTGGCCCTGTGGGTACAAAGCAGCAGGTTGCAGATGTTGATGCAAAACCCTGAGCGCTCGTCGCATCGGAACAGAAGTAGCGTTGCAGCTGTGTAAGTTTGTGAACTGTTGCTGCTGTGACAATAACAGGGCTGGAGTACCCGTGGTGGATGGTTCCTGCTCCTTGCTTGGGATTGTGAGCTAATGAAGGCACGTCTCTTGAATAGTTCAGTTGAAATGGCAGGCCTGGTACACTCTCGGAAGATTGTCCAGAGCTCCAAGAAACTGCTGGTGAAACACGACAAACAGCAACAGCTGCTATCTAGAGACAAGCCATTAGCAACTGTGCACATCTACAGTGTAGCGCTGACTAACGGCTGCAAGAGGGACACACACATTGCTGGCTGAATCCATGGCATACCAGAATATACAGGGTGGCTGCTAGCCCTCTGCTACCATGAGTTTAGAATGGCACAAGATTGGTGTATGACTCACTGGAGGGGTGGCTCTACCGGCACGGCCTGGAGAGGGGCCCCTGCCAGCACCCCTAGCCTGACCCCTGCCACCTCCCCTGCCTGGCTGACCAGGTGGCGGCCTAGGTCCCATGCCCCGGCCGCCTTGAGAAGCCCCTCCAAAAGGAGGGGGACCCATGCCAGGAGACCTACTGCAGGCACACAAACAATGAGAGCCTAGCACTTACAGCAATGAGCATGAGGGCTTACATGTGTCAGTTTGCAAGGAGGGCATCAGAAGCATCTGACCCTAGGCAAATTCGTCATTCTGTTGAACACACAGACAAAGATGCTAGTTGCCATAGACCTATTGTGCATTGGTGCAGGTACATGGCAGGGGATGTGCAATCTGTATAATCAAGACTAGCAGTAAATCTTCTGTACCATTTGTAACCTAGCCAATGCGTTACAACTGCAAGCTCAAACTTTGCTAAAACTCGCCTTCCAGTAGAGCCAAGCATGCATGACATCCAGCAGCTCCTCTTCCCATAGACTGCTGCAGAATGCGTGTGTATGGCAAATGCATACATGATTGTGAGCCATAATGCATACTTGACAGCAAACCCACACGCACATAAAGCGCAGAGGCATGGACGCACTTGAAGCCATTCAGTCCAGGGGCAAATGCTGGCCCACCCAGCATCTGAGGGGAGGCTAAGCCAGGACTGTGACCGAAGCCTGCTCCCATTGGAGGCATGCCATGATGCTGAGGGCTGTTCATCACGGCAGGACTGCCATTCAGTGGTACCAGAGCATACTGCTGACCATCAGCATAAAAGGGTTGCTGGAAATTGCCTGGTTGCTGGTGATGCATAGGAGGCTGCTGCTGTTGCTGCTGCTGCTGCCAGCCTCCCTGCAGCAGACATCATGAGCTTGCATTCTGCCATTGCTGTGCTATCGCCAGGGACAACGATAGCTCGACTGCAGAAGCAAGCATGGCAGTCGCGGTGAGTTCCAAATGACGGTACACGTCAGATCAGAAGGAGCGTGAATGGGGCAGCAAGCCTCAACACGAGGCTCGAGCAGCGGTTCTTGTTTGGCAGGTAGCTCGTGCATGGTGGAGTCGGCTTGACGACTCGTGATGCAGGGTATCTCACCTGCTGCATCCCAGGATGGTAAGGTGGTCGAGGACCAAAGCCTGGACTGGGCCCATGATTCTGCATGATGTGCCGAGGATGTCGAGACTTCAAGACTTCGCAAATTGCACTCTAACGCTCGCAATGTTGAACTGGCGGAACCCTACAATAAAGCCCTAGCAGCTATTGACCAAAATGACAGAAACGCAGCCGACTAGTCTGCAGCAAGACAAGAAGGGCACTTGCTACAAGATGCAAGCTCTTGCTGCATGTCTGAGGACGCTCGAGTGCTGCTAGCTCTGCAGCAAACGATGTTGTTATTCATCAAATTTGCCAGGATATCATCATACATTCAAGAACTGGGTGCCCTGCCTGAATTTATTGCTGTGTTGCAGGTGACACCACTGCTGCACCAGAAGTGTAACAACACCAAACTGTCAGCTCACATTGAGAGAGAGAGAGAAGTTTTACATCGGTAGTACAACATATATGGTTGTCAGTCTACATGGTTTCGGAGCAAGGCCCAAGAATAGGTCCTACCTCTACGAGGTTGACTCGGAAACACACAAGGCAGCCTAGGCAGTGTAGCGCTCTGAAACAGTCGGAATGCACTCACGCCATACGCATGTCGTATCTGATCTGGTTACTTCAAACACGCATCTTGCTCGTAAATCTCTGTCGGCCCACTCCTGGCGGTCTAAGATTTCCGGCACCAACTCCTGTCCCTGTGGTCGCACTGTGAAAAGCAGCGAGCAGGCACGCAGCAGCAGGCATGTGGTCAAGGTCTTCGCTGCTACCGCCACTAGCCCTCGACCCAAAGCCAGCCCTAAGAAGAGAAAGCAAGTTGAACCGCTTCTAGTTGCTGAGGATGTTTCGAAGTCTCATGATGGTCAGCGATTTCTGTTCGAAAACCTCAACTTCACCGTCAGTAGAGGAGACAGATTGGCGCTTGTCGGTCCCAACGGAGCTGGCAAGAGCTCACTTTTCAACCTACTTTCAGGTGCTTTGACAGCTTGACAGCCACAGCTTGCTTTTTGTCCATTGGCATTCATGTTATACATTGTCCTTCACTGTCAGGCAGATGCTTGACATTCTAGTGTTGTGGTGCAGATGCAGACCAACCTGACACTGGGGTGATCAAACGCCGGAAAGGAATGACGGTTGGATACCTCTCCCAGGACCCAAAGCTGAATGAAAAGTAAGCTGTACCTGTGCACATTTGTTGATGGTCTTTCAATTGCGCTGCGTTTGATGCATCCGCTTTGTTGTCTACCAGCACCATTGCACGCCATTGCTCTGCTGCTACACCCAGCAGTAGTTGCAGTCGCTGCAACTGTCCTGTGTTGAAACAAAGTTGCTTTTGCTTGCAGTGCTATGATCATGGATGCAGTGCTACAGTCTGGATCATCGGTTAGCCAAGCAGTCAGGCGCTATGAGCATGCAACTGCCCGAGCAGCTGCTGGTGAGACTTCATCCAAACACCAGAAGGAAATGGACAAATGCTTTGATGAGATGAATGCCATGAACGGGTGGGAAGTCAGTGCAGACGCGCATGAGATTTTGGAAAGCCTTGGCATGCCAGACACCAACAGGCTGATCAGTGGCTTGTCAGGAGGTCAGAAGAGAAGGGTAGCGCTTGCAGCTGCTCTCTTAGCTGCTCCTGATCTGCTGATCCTGGATGAGCCGACCAATCACATGGACCTTGGGGTAAGCCTCATACTCAAAGCGGATGGCTGACACTGTGAGTTGCATCTCTCAAGCAATCATGCAATGCATGTCAATGTAAAAATAGTATTAATCAAGACATGGGCTTAGCCAGCCGGCATCAGGTGCATGCGACGTAACTCACCTCCCTATGTTGACGTGTGGCATCACAAATGAGGGCCAGTACACAGAATATGCCTCCGTGTTCACATCCCAGCTATATGGCTTGAGCCGTCAGCTGCATGCAAGTCCAGTACAGTCAGTCAGGGTCAGTCCAATACAGCATGCTTTCATTCATATTCATCCTGGGTGGTGGTTCATGCACTTGTGCACCTCCCCTTGACCTAGACGTACATGGCACACCTGTTGTCTTCTCAGCACTGCCATCATTGGCTGTAGGCTATCAAATGGATGGAGGAAAGGCTGACAGGCAGCAACACCACGCTCATTCTGGTCACTCATGACCGAGTCTTCATGGAGGCTGTGTGCACTGGAATTCTGGAGCTGGATCAGGGCACAGCACACCTGCACTCCTTTGGAGGCCCTGGCAGCTATGACAAGTTCCGCCAGGTCTGCTTCCGACCTGTCCTATATATTCTTATGTATTTACTTTGTGCATTGCAGTGAGACATGTGCATTGACATGTGCATAGGTCACACCTGATACCCTCCATGCTACCATGCTCTCTATTTGCAATGTAACCAGCTTATGAATCCATCAGGTGAACATGCCATCAAGCCTGTGACGCCTGCTGAGGGCGCAATGTTTCTGGCAGCCCTGAGCGTATGCACATGCCCACCCAGTGGAGGTTGCCCTGGCGAGCCTGTTTTCTCATGCTGAAGTGTTCCTGCATCCTACCTTGGTCCTCATGGCTTGCTATATGCCATTGATGGTGTTGTTGGTACGCTGACGGCCAAAACAGGAGCTCATACAGGGAGTCACTCAGGGCTGTACCAACCTGATCCTAGGGGAAGACATGCCTTGGATGATTGAATGATATTATGATGCATGCAGGCACAATATGAGCGGCATGCCGCACAAGCAGCAGTGGCTCAGACTGCCAAAGTGCAGCTGAGGAAGGAAACAGAGTGGATGCGGCGCCAGCCCAAGGCTCGCAGCACCAAGTCCAAGTCCAGGCAGGATGCCTTCTATGAACTGTCCAATGTGGCTCGCAGCGGACCCAAGAAAGACGTCAAGGCGGACTTTGGTGGTGCTGCCATGTCAAGACAGGTTGCCTACTGCCCTGACTTGCACTAGCTTGGCATTGCCATTGTGCTTGCGGTCACTCGTGACTCTGCACTAGTCCATCTGGCTTGTGACTCCGCACTAGTCCATTTGGCGTGTCCAGTTTCTATGCGCAAGATATCAGATGATTGAGTTCACTCCGACAGTGTAGGTGCGCTGACGATGCAAACTTTGGGATATGAGGGTGTGCTTGTCCCCTGAGCACTTGAGCTAGCTATGGTGGTTCTTTGCACCATGAGCAGAGTCAGATTCATGCACACTTGACTCACTTGATGCATCCTATTTTGGTTTGATGCATCAGCTCGAGCCACGGTTTAGGGTTAAATGCTTCATGTCTTCTCTTATATAGCATTGTGGATTGTAGGACTCTTGGCTTTGGAATCAAGCCCTTTCAGATTCAAAATGGGCACCTTCAGACCTGAAAGGGTGTAAAGTATGCATGAACTGATCCAACCAGACGCAAGTATTCAATTGAGGTCAGGAGTCAACAGAGCTATGCAGGTTGAATCCCTCAGACTTTCAGAGGTGATGCTGCAGGGCAAGAAGGTACTTGTCATGGAGGACACAGCATGCAAAGCAGGCGAGCGCACCATCATTCGCAACTTCTGGTATGAGTTTGCACCTGGGGAGCGCATAGGCATCGTCGGTCCCAATGGTGCTGGCAAGAGCAGCCTGCTGGACATGATCACTGGAGACAGGCACTTGGCAGGGGGTCACAGAGAGGTGGGGGAGACCACAGCCCTGGGGTACTTCAGGCAGCATGTGCCAGACGTCAAGCCAACTCTGAAAATCATTGACTATATCAGGTGAGATGCAAGCCCTAGCATCCTCAGGCTTTGCTGCAGGTTGTCTGAGATATCAGGAGTACTCCCATTTGTACATCCTCCACAAGCTTTTAGATCTTCCCAAAAGGGAAAAAATGATGGATGCTGGTCCCCAGGCTCTTCCGAATTTAGATTCCCGCAATGAAACAGCCATATATTTGAGCACAGCGACGCTGCTACCTCCCCAAGAGCTGCACATAACGAGAGTATGTTGCCTACCAGCATCTGTGTCTCTAGACCTGTCTTGCATCGTCTCTCTCAACAGTACTAATGATACTCTTTGGCGTCAGCATAAAGGGTTTGGGGCAATGGCCAACAGCGCCCTCCACAGCCATGCATGCCTGCGTCAGCTGTAGCAGCTGATCTTTTTGTTGCAGTGACTGATTGTGCTTGAGTCAACACCTGCATGCAGGGAGGTTGCAGATGACAGCAAGGGGGCTTCAGATGGCACAAGCTTAGCAGATAAGCCTGAGATCATCCTGGAGCGCCTGGGCTTTGCACGGCCGAGACAGCAGCAGCTGGTATGCTCTGCCTCCTGCATCTCAAAAGCCTTGCCTGGGTCAGCAGGCAAGCAACAATGCAGCCTGCTGCAAACAGACACCTAGTTTGTGCGGCCTTGTACCCTTATCTAAAGGCCCTTGCTATGAACTACAAACCAGCTGTGCTGGCTGCCTCATACAGATAATTTTTTGTGGAGGTAAGGCAGCCTGTAATCAGTTGTATATGCAGGCATTATTTTGCACAGGCCACCTGCAAGCATATCATGGAGCCATCTGCAACTATCTGTTGAGCAAGTTACCGTTGAGCTTCCGTGCAACAAAGGTGTCAGACTCGCGCATGTATATGCAGTCAGCAAACATGGCCTGTCACACTTCTGTACATGTGAAGGTGAACTCTTTGAGTGGTGGTGAGCGGCGCAGACTACAGCTGGCAGCAGTCTTGGTGGAGAAGCCTAATCTGCTGATCCTGGACGAGCCTACCAATGATCTGGATCTACAGACAGTTGAAGTGGTGGAGGAACTGTTGTCTGACTACAAGGGTTGCCTGCTGGTGGTGTCCCATGACCGAGCCTTCATGGAAAACCTTGCTGACAGGCTCTTTGTTGTCTCCGGCGATGGCCTTGTCAGGTTGTACGATGGACTGTACTCTGAGGTAAGCCATTATCATGCCGGGACCTTTACCTTGTGATGCACCCCTGTCTGTTTCCTATCTGGCTAAGAGGAAACTAGCATCACTTTTGCATCACAAAAACTTCCCTTGTGATGCAATCCTGTCTGTTTCTCATTTGCACAACAGTATCTTGCTGTTGATGCAGAGCCAAGCAATGACCCTGTACAACGCATACATAGCTGCATCATAAGCTTGTTCACAGCTGGACACCATCGTGGTGCAATGTATACCTAACCTGCTGTTGCTGATATGCTTGTTAGACCCAGGCCTGTTGTTGCTGATCAGCCAGGATGCATGCGCTGCCAAGGTGAGTTTAGACTGCAGAGACACGAATGAATCCGGGTGTGACTGTAGTATCTTGAGACTCTTGATGAGATGGAAGCCATTGACAGCACACCTTCCACCCAGACGACTTCAGCCAACAGCGCCTCTGTTTCAACAGCTGCATCTGGGAGCGGCAGCATACCAGTAGCATCAACCTCTAGCAGCAATGGAGGGCCGACTGCTTCGATTGACACAGCTGCTTTTCCATCAAGCACATCAGGCAAAGGTCAAGCACTTGGCTACAGGTAAACAGCTGAGGCTGCGCACAGTGTATACTGCATTGCTGACATGCCAGCACAAGCTATACCACATTCCAGCTGCCCTCATACAAGTTGTGCGCGCTAAATGTCCTTTCAGTCAGTGCATGACCGTCATAGTTGGACTACAAGGCAAATGAAGCATCTCCTGTAAACTGAGCAAAACCACACGAATGTTACATGGCTGTGCTTTCCACAGGGAGAAACAGGAGTATGCTCAGCTGGAATCTCAGATAGATGGGCTAAGCAGCACCAAGGACAACCTGGAGCAGCAGCTGACTCAGCTTGCAGGCAATGCAGGGAAGCACAATGAGATGCTGGTGATCAGTGAACGACTGGCAGCTCTTGTGGTTGACTTGGACAACAGGACAGAGCGATGGTTGGAACTAGCTGATCGAGCTGAGCAGCACACTGCTGTGTAGATTGCTTGCCCGTGCTTGAGTGCACACTGTATCTGGCTTTGATTCTCGATGATCCAGGCATTTCACCAGGTCCTGCATATCAGTGCATCCTCGGGGCCGCCTCTGCAGTATGATTCTGAAGCGGTCTCTTTAGCACACAAGCTGCTGTTGAAGCGGAATAGAACATCATGCCAGTGTTGCACTGCAATAATTACCGGATCTCAGCTGCAGCTGCAGCTACAGCTGTGGCCGCGGAAGGTCCACACGAACTCAGACACCCGCGCATGCGGATCATTAAGCTGCTGATTCGTTGCACCTTTCAAAGCCCCCGTGTTTAGATTTGAGTTATTGAATGATCGAGAATGAGCTAAGATCAGCAATCTTGGATTGATCCAAATCCTGCAACGGCAGGACTCGTCCCCAGAGGCAAGGATACTATATTTACGAGATTTCTGAACTCGTTTAACTGTACGACAGTGCCCGGGAACATGAAAAGGCAGCGACCCAGCGCGTTGCTCGCGACCGCAGTTACAGGCCAAGCGTCGGCCGCGCATTGCGGAGCTCTGTGTTGAGCCTCGAGCTGATCTGGTCTCGGTTGCTGCGGCTTGGTTGTTCCGAGAGTGCAGTGCAACCCCTTCCGGATCTTGCGTGTCTAGAAAGCTTCAATTTTAGTCTCTGCGCAAGCTGCAAGTCTCACTGTACAGCAGATGAATGTCGTCATCAAACACATATTGGCGCTCGGGCTTGAATGTCGCAAGCTCAAGGACGCAGATACCATCTGGTCACTTGACTGCTCATAGTGTCCGACTACGCTCACGAAGGAGCGCAGCTTCAAACCTCAGCACGACAGGCTTATAGTGCTGCTGCACTCCATTTGCAATTGTCTGTGACAGGCGAACCTACGCGAATTGTCAACAGAGGTTACAGATGTCAACGAGACTTGTCTCACACACCGTCTAGCGTAGGAACACACGGCCGATACTACAGTTCCCTCCGCTTTATGCTTCAGCAGGGCATGTTTGGGGAGCAGCCTTCCTCAAGCGAGAGTCATTGGCATGACCACGAGTATCAGCTAGACCCTCACAGGCTGCAAATTAGGGAAAGTCCCAGGCAGCAAGGTGTGAGCAATTTCCTCCAAACACCAAATTGTGTGCTGTCGTATACAATGCCTGAAGCACTGTTTATTGATCAGCACCGAGTCTTAGTTTTGTTCAACTTGCCGTAGCAGAGACAGCTACGGGAGCACAGCCAGGCGAGGAGATCGTTCCTAGGCTGCTTGGAGAGGGTGTGAACAAGAAGAAAGCTCCTCTTATATGCTGTGTAAGCCAGATGTGACTTGTCTTGCCTCTGTCAGCCCCACCAACCAGTTTCAACATTGACCCAGTCTTTTAGGACCTGTAATTCAGGTTGCTGGATGTGGTAAAGATTTGAGCAAAGAGAAGGACTATTATCAGCGATACCGCGTGTGCGAAGAGCATTTGAACCTCAGCGCACTCAGACTGGCAGATGGTAAAGAGCACCGCTTCTGTCAGCAGTGTGGCCGTTTCCATCCACTGGGCGAATTTGATGGCGAAAAGAAGTAATGCTTTGCTCTCACATCAGCCAAACAACAGTTCCCACTATTTTAACTTGTTGGCCTTCCAACAGATGCCTTGGCATGATTGGTGCCCCCATTCCACACAGCAAGCACCTGCTTGCTGCGGCCTTGAGTCCCACACATGAGGGTGTGCTTTATATGGGTATTACCATGAACATAACATCAACATGAGCGCTTTCATTTCGGCATTGCAGGAGCTGCAGATGGAAGCTCCAAGAGCACAACAATAGGAGGCGCAAGCGGCCCACAGCACAAGAGGCATGCCATGATCTGCTTGAGCGCCGACCTCGCCGCACAAGGCGCACAACTGTCGCTGCAGGTGGTCAGTCCGAAAACGATGCACCTGCACCTCTGATCAGATCACAGAAAGTCCCCAGACGCCAAAGGACTGGCCCCTTTGCCCATTTGCTTCCTGGAGAAAGAACCACAAGCAGCTCTTCAGGGGTGAGCACTGCTGATGTAGTGTGAGCAAGACAGTAACATATTGAGACTGACAGCAGCAAAAACAGATGTCTCTGCTCTTGGATGCAAATCATGATGATGTCGCAATTTGTTGCCCTGTGCCCAAACCGTATCATGTATTTTACGCTGTCATCTTTGAGCAACAAGCACTCACAGGATGACATCATGAATGGCGACTCTGACTAGATCATGGCAGGCAAGCATGACTTCAACACTGGCTGTGCTCACACAGGCTAGGCAACAGTATGCAAGTGCTACCTTATACTTTTGCAGTCAAAAGACAGATCTGCATTTACTCACTACAAAGTGTGGCCCCACATGAAAAGATCTTCCGCCTTCTGCATGACTCATACAGTGTGTCTGTGTCATGAATTCACCCTAACACTAGCTTCAGTACAAGGCCCCACATGAGAGCATTCTCCGCTTTCTGCATGACTCAAACATCACCTGACTGCCAGCTCCCACACAACATGTCACTGGCGTGTGTCTCTCGTGCAGGCAGCCCCCCGCAGCAGTGAGCATGCTTCAGACAGCAGCACAAGGGAAGAGCCTCGCGAGACCTGCAGCAGCCAGGAGGGAGGTGTCAGAAGTGCTGACCTGTCTGCCTTGCGCCAGACTGCTGCAACACATGGCCACCATCCGTCATCTCCTCAAAGCTCCAGGGTGTGCTGCCGGACTTCTGGACTTCACTTCAACCACGCTGTAGACTGAGCTCATGCCTGTATCACACCACTGCAGCTTGCTTGGCTGCTACTCCGGTGGTGTTTCATTGCATGCTGTCTTGCCAAACGTGTGCCCTTCATGCAGCAAAGTCATGGGCCGCTGTACAGATGGGGATTCTGTGTCACTTTCATGTGTGGCAACATGGTCAAGCATCAGCTCAGGAGCTGCGTTTGGGGTTACTCAGAGCACACGTGCATCTGCTTAGACCATGGGCTTAAGCACTGTGTGCCTCCCTTTGTAACAACCCCTTGCAGAAATGCTGTTTTGCTACACCCTGCACAGGTACTATCACTCAAGCAATATCTGAAGCATGTCGTTGTGTTGCAGGAAGGGAGCCCACGTTTTGTGGCGTCTACTGCTGTGGCCTCACAAGCAGCTGAGCCACAGCCTGGAACAGCACCTGAAGATGATGCTTCTTATATTGTATGGCTGGAACACATAAATGGCGGCAACTACCATTCATGTCCCCCTTCTGGCAATCCCATGACAGAGCATGCTGTCATGCAACACATGAACAGGATGCATCTTGCCAACGTAAACACCGGCCGCTCATGCCTTTTTGCAAAGAAACTTTCCTGGCTGCAGACGGCATTTGCCTACATAATGTTTCTGGTCTGATCAACATAACGATAC
>JAABUU010003537.1_pt1 | contig 19743 bp, 27 predicted proteins | sample 5559301 | NCBI WGS metagenome assembly JAABUU01 (sample SAMN10711884, study PRJNA513360) | rock metagenome | isolation source: Antarctica rocks | place: Antarctica: Victoria Land, Richard Nunatak white | reverse complement strand
TTGCATGCCTATTGTAGCTCGTCTTGTGGTGCATGGCTGTTGTAGATGGTTTTTCCTGTGTTGTTTAAGTGTGAAGCATGCCCAAGATCACTTGTGCTTCAGACACGCAGGCTTCTGCACCATGCTCTGTTCCAGACACCAAGCAAACTGTTTGACGCACCAAGGGTATGAGGCTCATACGGTTGGTATGCCAGTAACAGCATCAAAGCTTTGTGAATTGCTTAATGTATCAGTGCCAGATGGGCAGTACAGCGTTTTTCTGAGTGTTACTGACAGCATTTACCTGTATTAGGTAATACTGGTATGAGCACTTGTCTGATGTGCTTACAGGGGATGGCACAATGCTGCGTGACAGGGCCTGCTTTTGAGCACATGCTACAGCAGGCCGATGCATCAGTAGTGGAGACAGTCATGACCAATGTGGCAGTCTTCTCACGTATGCGAAGCCAGCAGAAGGGGCAGGTCATGGATCTGCTGGGCAGCAGAGGGCTGTTCCAATACCTGGAAGGGCAGGAGCGTCACATACTGGTAAGCACAGGCTTGCTGTAAATCACATGCACGCAGTCATAAAAAGCTTGTGCACACCATGTGAGCACAAAGCTGGTTCCAGCATGTATGCTCCATGCTGGCAACACTGCAGAGGCTGAAAGCATCAGCATGCAGGCTGCAGACGCAATCAGAATCAGGCAGCAGAGAAACGCTGAAGGACTTTCTGCTGGGCATACCTTCAGCAGCTGCGCAAGACATGCATATTTTGTGCAGACAGGATTTAAGTACACGTCACCATTGTACATGTGGTTCACACTCAGCACAAGCTGAGGGGCTTGAGCTAGAAATGCAACCTTCCTGGTCGCGGATAGCTTCCAAGCCCCATATTACTGTTGACATTTGTTTCAGGGCCTGGGCAAGACATGCATGTACTGTGGAGATGGCATCAATGACCTAGTGGCTTTGGCATCAGCAGATGTGGGTATGGCTGTCGGCTCCGGCCATGCATCAGCAGCTGCCACTATCTCAGATAGGCACTCCTCTGTGGCAGGCAAGCCTTCATACTCATGCACCTGCATGTATCATGCCACAGTAAGCACTCCTGCATGTCAGACATGCACGCATCGTATCAAAGCAGGGTAAGCATTTGAATGAAGCTGAAGAGGGTGTACCTGACAGCACATGGAGAAAGCTGGACACGCTTCGTGCTTGCGCATCTTTGGCTTTGATGCATCTGCATGCAGGAGGGCTGCATGAATGGGAAATGCTGTCCAGCTTGCAGGCTCTCATGCAGCTGGTTATATCAACCATGCAATCTCCTTAAATTGTAGATCTAGCGACAGTCCCACTTGTGCTACGTGATACCAGTTCTAGGAGGTTTGACCGAGTAGGTTGTTCAATCCGTCGATGATTCATTACATCTTCAAACATATGCTCCTTTGCTTGCACTTGCTACCAAAAAGGCACAGTAACCTGACATACCATTCCAGGGTCACTGCTACTCCTGGCAACACCAGTGCTCTTCTTGCCGTAATTGCTGTTACAGTGCTGCTGCTGTTGCTGCAGGGGTGGTCACAGTGTTGCGAGAGGCGAGGTCCTCTCATGTCATCAAGCTGGCTGTTATCAAGGTGGGCCGTGTTACACTGCACTGCTGCAATGCTCTGCAGCATCTTTACTCACCAATGCAGCTGCATGAGCATCTCATGTGCAACCTTAATGCATGCAACCACTGTGCTCCTGATCAGCATGACTAAATCATGTCATGAACTCCGTCCACATCGTGCATCACCATGCATGGCTATGGCAAAGACATACCATGCTGACAAATCAAGTGGCGGATCATGCTGAACGTGACTCACAGTCACCACAGACACCTACTCTGATGCGGCCAGGTGACAGCCGAGAAGGCATTGGCACATGTAAGTGGCAAACCAGGTGCCCCATGCTGGAAGTGCTCACACTGCACGTTCTTGGTCAAACAAATCTTACAGTCACTATTCAAACGGCAAAATACATTCTGTTGCATGAATGACAAGTTTTATTTTGATGACTGTTGGCATGGGGTGCTGCAGTACATGGTGGTGTATGAGCTGTTGCTGTCAGTGGCCGTCAACATTCTCCTCTTCATTGATGGCTCCAGGTTCTCTGTAGTTCAGGTGGGTCCCCCTGCACCAGCACCTACTGTGCCCCTCTGCCTCTGTTGCCCTCCTGCTGCATTGCCATTGGGGATGTTAGTCAGCAGGCCAATCCCCTGCACCTGCCCCTATGGAGCTTGTGCTACATGATCCCTTTGGGACGCTAGCCAGCAGGCCAACCCATTGCGTGCTATTGGCATGATGTCTGTGGCATTGACCAGGTCGTGGCAACTGATAGACGTATAGATCAGCATGCTGCTGGGTCTTTCAGATGCATGTCTCAGATGGGTTTGGCTGTTGTAGCTGTACCTGTTGGCTCACTCTGCTGGCTGGTCGTCTGTTATTGAAGGCAGAAATGCACTGTGCTGCACACAAGCAGCCTTACATACAAGCAGCACTTGAGCTGACTTCCATGTGTATGAGTCATCACAACCTGCTCAAAGCTGCAGTGACTATAGACTGCAATTGAGTGACCTGCTGACTGGCGTCCGTAAGGGTTAGATGCAGATGGTTCTGAAGTAGTCTGTGTGTACATCTTTGCCGCAAGGGATCAAAGCATCAGAGCATTCATCAGATAGTTTGGCACCCGTAACACACGGCAGACATTTGTACAAGAGGCAGTACTTGAACAACAACAGTACATGCAAGCTGAGAGTAAGCCTATAGGCAGTGTGGTGTTGGCATGCTGACTTGGCTTCTTGCCCTGCAGAGGAGTACCTTAGACTTTGTGGCTATCAGCTTGGGCGTAGTTGCTAGTCTACGGCCTGCTGCAGCAGAGCTGATTCCAGCAAGACCACCACAGCAGATCAGCAGCTGCAAGAATTTTGTGCTGCTGTTGGAGAGTGTGGCCATTTCGGTCGCGTTTCACTGCGGCTGCTTGGCTGTCTTATACCATGAGCCGTGGTTCAGCGGAAGCACAAGCGGAAATGAGCAGGCAAGTGTTTCAGCTTGCCGCTGAGCGTTACTTGCAACCGTGTGCAGGTCCCGTAGGCTGCGTACTCTGTTGCTGTAAGTGTAGCCTGCAGCATCTCGCAAATTCTGTGCTCTCAGGCCACAAGCTCTGCAACTTTGAGTTGGGAAGCTTGTGAACTGTCAGGGTCCAGCAACACCAGAGCTCACTTGCTTACCCTATTGAGCTAGATCCTGCATGTAGCATCCAATGGTCAAGCATTGCAAGCAGCGTGCTTTGCATGCTCTTTGCACACCAGGCATCATCAATCTGCATGTTTGAGGCTTGTCTTGAAGCGTTTGTGCCAAGCTGTATGACGTGACCTCCAGATCTTAAGCTGCACAGATTCTCCTGCTTGCATTCCCCTTATCAGAAGTGGCTGTTGCAGCTTCAGATCCTGTTGCCAGTTTAGCTTATGGGCTTGCTTTACAACTCACAGCATGCATATTGCTGCATGCAGAATCCCGTGCTTTCCGCAGTGTGGCCAGCATCACTGGCACAAATTCTGACCCCGGCATACAGCTTTTCTGTCGATGTAGGAGCTTTCTGCCAGAGAGTTAGCAGACCTGAGATTTTACTGAACGCAACGTATTTGATATTCTCTTTTTTGTGTGTTTTTGTTGGTCCCTCATGGTTTGATGCAGCAAATATATTCAAATTTTACCATTTCAAGTTTTCGTACTCATACAAGGTGGATCTTGTTGGTTGGTGTTTTTTTGTTCTGTTTCTAACAGTTCTGCCACTTACGCGAAAGCTTTGGGACAGGTATGAACAGCATGTGACAAGAATCTCTCCTGTCAGCGCATAAATGCTGCTGTCCACTGATGCTCTTTCCACCCATCAATGATGTCAGAACCGGAACAATCATCATTATGGTAATACCGTTGAATTTACATCTGCTCCAGTGGATGCCGCAATCATTGCTGTTACAGCTACAAATCTTGCTGTTGGGACTGTTGCTGCATGCAGGTTTGACTCATATTGTGACTGTGTTGGTTTTAGAAGGCATCAGTGTGTTTTGTGTGCTCAACTTGAAGGCAGATGCTGTGCCATAGCTGAAAGTATGCACTGGCAGGATATACAATTCGAAGGTTTCGATGTCTCATTGGATGTACCTGTGAGTCAGCATGCACAGATGAAGTATGTAAGGATTCTCAGCATATCAAATATGCATAATTTTGCAAACTAGGCCAGCATGGCACCTACAGGATTGAACAGAACATCCTCTCTTCTCCTAAACTGCAATGGAAGGTACATTACTCAAAAGGCTTTTTCCAAATATACATGTTGTTCTGTAGCATACTAGTACTGTCAGTAACTGCACAGTGTGTCACATTCTCAGGTGGATGCTGCTGGTTTGTAGTCGTATTGGAGGGCACATTGTATGACTTTGTATACATACGTAGCTATCATAATTTTGCTCAAACGCCAAATCGTTTCAAACTGCGTTGTATTCCTAAGCAAGATACACGGTCAGTTCATTGCTGCTGCTAAAATGCTGTGCATGGCGTTTGATGCTGAGTCCATGTGACAAGCAACAGGCAGGTTGAATGTCAAGTTCCATGTCCAACATGTCTGATCAAACATCGGACATCTCTGCTGTCAGAGATGATGTCATGCCTGACAGCATGCGAATTGTCCTGCTGTCAGCAAAGAAACAAGTCGTTTGTAATTGCTGACATGCGGCTCGCTCAGACTTGGGTGAGAACGACTAGTTCTGTATGCAGCAAAAGCAATGGCAGTGAACGCAGTGATTTTGGCACAGCAGAAGATGTGGCAGCAGCAGCAGCGATATTGGCAGCAGCAGCGGCAATGACAGCAACAACAGTGGTGTTGGCAGCAGCAGCAATGTTGACACTCAATAGAGGTGTAGGCAGCAACAGCAGCAATAATGTTGGTAACAGAAGCAACAGCAACGGTAATATTGGCATCAGTAGCAGTTATGTCGGCAGCAGTAGCAATGACAACGATTGATGTTGGCAGTAGCAGTATGTTGGCAGGAACAGCAGCAGAAACATCAGCAGCTACAATGATGCAGCTATTGCATGTTGTTGCACAACATCTATCATAGTACCATAATGGCTAGCTGTATATCTTCTGGTGAGGATGTTATCATTGTCTTGCAACATCGCATGCACACTTTGCCTCACTGTGCCGCTTTTTAACGACTGACAGCGCACGACGTAACATGTACAAGCTCGTGAGTTTCTCCATGACATCCATATGGTTGCTCTGTTGCAGAGAGTGTTGGCACTATTGGTTGTAACTCTCTGCACATGTTAACTAAAATGATTACCTTGTGAGCCATGATTCCTGATGGCACAATATGCAGGGCAATCAAACACAAAACGATGTCCATTTTCTGTTGAACCAGAAGCGCAGAAAACACAATGGCGTTGCTGCCTAGGCACCTGCAGTGTTAGCTAGCCTTTAGCGCTAAAGGCAAAAGCCTACCAGTATCTACATGAAGACCATGACATCCACATCTAAGTCTGCTGTTGAGTTTTCGGCTCTTGAAGCCCTTGACTGCTGAAAGATAAGGTGCTAGGACATATTCTGGCTCCAAGGGTTGGTACCTAGCAACACTGGTGAGTCTACTCTGATGCCATGCCTCTGCATAATGGTTTTTGGCGTTGCCAATAACAGTTCACAGATCTAAATCATCCTCAATGCTCAAACCTACAGATTGACCCTGGAGCCAACTGTGAAATTTATGGCTCCGAAAAAGGTGTGCCGGATCATTCGTGCCCTCAACAAAGGCACTCGATGAGACGTTCATCATGTCGACTGTAGTCAGTCAGGGATTTTACAGTCGTTGGGGCCAGCTAGCCCATTTGACTAAATTGCAGTTTTTCATCAGGAAACGAAAAAGGCAAAACAGTAACATAGACAAACAAAACCATCATCAGAAAACTGCTGAGAAATTGTCACCGTGCTTTGGAAGTACATAAATACGCAACAAATAAAAATCTCTTAGCATGACACTAGGTATCAAATACCACTGTTATGATCCACATGTCGACATGGAAGTCATAATACACAGATTTTTACACAGACAAGTGAAACCTTGCAGAAGGTCTGCAGTCCACATGCATATATCATTTCATAGTATGGCTCATTTCTGACAGCTAAAGAGTCATGCAGCTGCTGGGATTCTGTCTGCTTAGCCCGTGTCTGCGGACATCTTCTTCGTAACGACGACGCGCGACCTGGTTCCATTGCACGACTTCACCTCGGCGAGTCCGACAGCAAGATGAGCGGTTTGAACAGTGGCTGAATCTCTACTACAACTACTCTTTGTTCAGCACGCACAGAAGGCTTAGCTATCTGCTCCCGTGCAAAGTGCAACGAGGTTTGCTCGGAGCCTCCCTAACAAGATATTACAAGTCGGAGAGAAGGTACGCGAGATATGCGATCCAGTCCCTCACAGGATCATGTTGTTCTGTGAGCTTTTCATGAGTGTCGAGGTGTTTATCGGCAACGCGAAGCTTGTACGCCCGTGACAAGTGTTGAAAAGTGCAGACATACTTTTAGTTGCGACAAGTCTCTACAATGGCTGGCAGCAGCGCGGAGTCTGCCAACCTCGACTCTTATGCAAAACCGAAGCCTGGCAAAAAGGTATGTGTCTTCCTAACCACATTCAAGCTGGTTTGATCAGAGCTCAATATACACCGTGGGTCCTGTGCAAAGCTGACAAGCTAAAGGTCATGCAGCCTAAAGCGGCGGCAGCGCCTGAACCAGTACAAGCAAACTCCAGGCCAAGTAACACTTACGCCCAGCGACCTCAGCAAGGTTTTGCTCCTCCACCAGCACACCAACAAAAGCTGATGTTGTGCCGATATTATGAATCTGGTAAGCTTTTATGTGCCAATCGAAGCCTTGTCCAGTACACAAAATCTAGTCCAGTTTACAGAACTGTACACTTTTCCAGCCGCTGAGAGTTTTGCATAAGCTGTGGGTGTTGCTTGCAGGTAAATGCGAAAGAGGTAGTACCTGTTGGTTTGCTCATGGACGTGATGAGCTTCGGCACCCTCATAAGCACGCAAGCCGGCAAGAGGTAGTATGTAACTTCTTGAGTCATTCAACATTGTGTTGATGAATGTCTGTCCAGCAGCAATACAACAAACTGTGCGTCGCCTCTCCATGTGTAAATCAAGCTCAAGCCCAAGCTCAGTCACCTGGACATTGTGTGAAGCTGGGTTCCTGCAGTATAATGTTTGCATCAGCTCCACACTCTGATGCACTGCTGTGCAGGGACTCTTGACTTGAGCTACAATGCCTGTCTCGAGCCCTGCTGACTCTGAGCTGTCCATCAAAAGGCTCATTGCAGTGACCATGCAGGCATATGCATTGATGCAGCTGAATGTTTTTCCTCTGGCACACTATGTTGTGCTGCAAGCAAACACGTTGTACTTCACCCATGCTGCCCACTCTGTGCAGATTGGGATGCTTACATGCTGTCCTGATCATGCAGGCACATGCACCAATGCGACATGAGCCCTCACATGAAGAGGATGACCAGTCACAGCAGCAGTGCCCTGATGAAGCTTTGTTTAAGACACGCATGTGCGTTTATTTCCAACAAGGCCGTTGCCAAAGAGGCACTGCCTGCACCTTTGCCCATGACCCTGCTGAGCTGCAGGCTTACAACCCTGCAAGGCGCTATGCCCAACAGGTACTTCTGCTCTTGCCATCCTGTTGCCTTTTGATCCCACCCAGCATGTGTCATTCCCTTTGAACATGCACTGGCACAGCCTTTTGCATCCTCAGGCTTCACTAGCAACAGCATATGATCAAGGCATTGCTTGAGGGTCTGGTTTGCAGAGGTGCAGGCCAACCTTGTGAATGTAGCCTGTTCTCAGGCTGAAAGTCACTGTTGCACTCTACATCTGTTACATCGTGTCACCACTAGTTTATGCGCTATTGCTGCAGGCCTGTGCTATTGCTACACACTGTCAGAAACCTGCCACCATTGCATGCCGTTTGGCAGTGCCCACAAAGGCTCTGCAGGCGCCACACTTGCTTGTAAATGTGCCGTGCTGGGGCCACGCAGTGGCTGTGTGGCAACATTTGCTGTGAACTTGTCGCAGGCTCAAGCACACACTATGGACACATACCTGCCTAAGAGACTGCAAGATGAAGCAGCTGCAACCAGCTTAGCCAGAGAAGCTGCAGCAGCAGCTGCTCCTAAGCCTGCAAAGCAGCCACGTGTGTCATCCCCAACATCTACCCTCTCAAATGCATCACACGCCACTGGGCCCCAGGCACCAAAAGCTGCAGGACCAATTGCCCTATACGCCACTCAGGCAAGCCAGCCGTATGTAACCCCAATGCCAGTCAGTGTGAAGTCTGGCAGCCAGGCAAGCCTCCTCAGAGATGTACAGCAGGAGCCTCCCAAGGCATACAAGCACCCAATCGAGAGTACTGCTGATATTGGGCAGGGTGAAAGCGTGGTGCAGCTTGAGCAAGGACTGGATGTGCTTGACCTAAACGATGGTGAAGAGGATTTAGAGGCTCCCTCCTCTTTCTGTTGCCCTATTACTACAGTACGCTTTTCCCTTTTTCTGCTGTGCCTACCACTGCAATGCTCGTTGTGCTGTTTGTCCCCATTGCAGATACATCAGAGGTTGCTTCCCAAAAGAGTCCTGATGGGCCAATATTGTAAGCCAAAAGTGTACATGTGGTTTATGCTGCTGCCCACCTTCGGGTGTCAGCCTGTCTGAGTTGCTCAAGCAGTGTTTGCTCAAAACGCAGCATGTATTTTTTTGTACTATCAGCAATCAGCCATCCAATGCAGATTGTCTGTCTTGAGTCAGACTCTTGACCATATCTTGAGCACATTTTGTTAGCATATTCTGAGCATGTTGTGATGTGGCATTTGATGCTGACTGGTGACCATTTGTGCAGGAGCTGCTGCGTGACCCAGTGGTGGCTGCTGATGGTCACACTTATGAAAGGCAGCACATCAAAGAGTGGCTACAGAAAAGTGACACATCTCCAATGACAAATGAGCCCATGGACCACAAGCACCTCATTCCAAATCTAGCTTTGCGTGCTGTCATGGAAGCATACTTTGGGGCCAGGAGTGAAATGGTGCAGTGATCAAAAGAGGAATCCGAGGATTCAGGCGTGGTGCAAGTATGGAACATGCAGCAGGCTAGGCTGGCTGTTCTATTGCTTAGCAAGGCTAATTATGTTAAGTAGTCAGTTTGAATTCAAGCTGCTTTTATGGTGGGCTAAAAGGCTCGATTTGCAGCTTTACCAGCTGTGTATCCACTACATTTGGTCAAGCAGGTGTTGCAGGAGGCTGTGTTTGAGTTTTGCAATGGTAGGGTACAAGCTCTGTGCTTTTTGAGTTTTACAGAAAGTACAATGCTCCACCTCACTCACTGCAGTCGAATGTCCACTTCTAGTGTTCAAGTATCAAATGGTTCCATATGGCACTCATGTTTCAAAGTATCAACATTGCTTTTCCACTGTAGTGTAGGATCCATTGCATGCAATGTCTAATTGCATCTCATCGCATCAAGATATCTCTTTTAGCTACTGTTACCAATACCTCTTACATTTTCATGATACACATTGATTGTGCGTTCCTGGAACCAGCGTGGCTTCAACACCTGGCTTTTGACAAAAAGTGTCACAACTCAAAATATACCATCTGTAGCAGGGAGAGGCTAGATAGCAATGTAGTTACAAGATATTGGCTTGATGCACCAACCAGAGCGCGACAATAATGTGTAACCTCTCTGATCAGTTGCAATGCATATCATCCGGCAGGAAACCCTGATACGTTCTGATAAGCCCTAGCTATCAGTCAGGACACGTGCCCCGCTACACCATCATTGACACATCAATCTATTGCAAATATATATTTGCCTACTTGCCTACTTGCCTACTTGCCTACTTGCCTATTTGCCTTACAAATAATTACCACTCGCCCCCTGCTAGCCCAGCTGAACATTGAGCTTATGTGTATCATGTTCCGACATGATGGCTAGGGTCTCAATGTTGTACAGTTTGAGTCATAGTCCAGGGCCTAGACTCCTGCATTGATGGCTACAGATTGCTATATATTGTACATAATGATTTTCAGTTGTCATCATCCTGATCCTCATGTGACAGCATCCTTGGAGATTGCACAATTCAATCTGAGAGCAACAGCCTGAGCAATAGCATCGGAATCATGTAGGCCTTCGACGCAGTCTGCTGTCAAAGTCAACTGTCAGAAGGTACCAAACTCTGTCCGAATTTATATTTCATGGCAGAGTTGCAGACAGGCTGGGCCTGTCAGCGTGAATGGCGCATGCACAGCGTCTACGACTCCAACGGCTGCTCACCCTCCCACTTCACGCCTCAACACCTGTAGTCGGAAGCGTTCACATACTGGAGGCGCTGGCCGCCAGATAGGCTCTTCGAGGCAGGATGCCGCAGCTAAGTTGTCAGGTTCGCTCAGCCCATCGCTGTCCACGTCGGATTTCGCATGGATGTCGCCGGTTGGTTGTGAAAGGACTGAGTTTGGTGCAGAAAGTGAGCGACGCAATGCTAGTTGCCTGCTATCCCGGGAGAGGAACCGGAACACCGACTGCATAGGTTCGGAGACCGAGTGCCTCAGGCCGGAGGAGTGCTGCATCTGATTATAACGGCGTGTTAGTAGAGATGCAGATGCAATTTCGTTGCGCATCCAACAGCAGCTGAACGACCGTCTGCCTTTGCGCTTGGATCAGCTTTGACAACTGCACGTTCGACTCTCACTCTAAGACTCACTAGGGCTGCGAACACGTGCGCAGACAGCTTCCTTACGGCAACTTTACGTTTCCAGACCGTCAACGGCGCTGCGTCGCACTGACGCAGCTACAACAGCTCACACAGTAGCGATGATACATTGGTTTGTCAACTCCACTTGATTCATTGACTGCAACTGCAAGTTTGGTTCTGCTGCAACATGACTGAGTGACCTAACTCAGACCTCTTCACTCTGACAGCATGCCCATTGAGTGCATTTCACAATGCATGCACCCTATGGCATCTCTAAGTCTTCAGGTATGCTCACCGTCGCAACCTCCAACTTGAACTCTACTTCAGCTCGTGGCAGCCAGCCAGATTTCACAGCTTAAACCGAGCACTTCGCCCCAGTTGCTTCGGCTGGAGGTTATCAACGTTTGCACCAGGCACAGTTGAGGCACATGTGTACAGTTGGCAAAGGCTTTAAGATGCGTTGCAAAGAATTGCACAGCCCACCACATAAAAGGAAGTGTGCAACCGTTTACACTAGTGCTTATGAGTACTTATGATCCAGGCATGTTGCCAGGCTCTGCACAGCATTGCATTCACGGATGTCGTCGAATGCAACCTATCAGTGTCACAAACCCTGCATCAGGATCAGTTGCTACCACGCTGGAAACTTGTCACTAGATACATGCCGCTGCATGCAGCTGCATATTTGTTACGACAAATATCAGCCCCCCAACGAATGGTGCAACCCCAGGCTGGTCTATTTTCAGAGCTACAGCCTAAGCAAAACAAATAGCACTGCTTGCATATGCATCGCTATATTTGCATCATGAGCTAGTCTAGCTGTACAAACGCTTCATGGCAAACGTCGTGTGACGCTGATAGGCAACTTGCCTCTCATACACAATGTTTTTAGCCATGATCCAGCTGCATTGCGCCTTCACCAAAAGGAGCTGGAGAACAATTCACGCATCAGAACAGCCCAAATCAAAATTTCAGAAAATGGCAGCATCTCCCAGCTCTTGACCAGCAAGTCCTTCTTTCATCGCACGTTCAAAAAATTGCTCCAGAGATTCCTTGCCATAGCTTGGTGTTGCATCAGCTATATACTTCTGCTGCTTGTCATCCCATACCAGCATGCTTTCGGTTGCATAGTATCGACCAATACGTCCAAACTCAGCAGAGTCCTACATCAGCAGTATTGCACAATTCTGCCTTGCACAACTAGACGGGTGCTCTGACACCATCGGCTCTGCAAACAAGCTGCCTACCAACATCATTCAGGTTTGCAGCTTTGCACACATATGCATGAGTCTATGTCTCATGTCCACCACGCATCATGTTGACATGAATGACCCCAAGATACGCAGGCAGACTCCAGTAAATGTCAGACCAAGCAGTGTGAACAGTATTGAGTCAATTTGACTCATCATGGTCACATATGCACAGCAGGCTGCATGAACTCAGCATCAGCAACATATCTAATTTTCAAGGTGCAATGCTGACCTCAAGGCCTGGGAAAAATCTGGTCAGGCCATCAAAACAACTAATGATGCCGTCCATGAGCCCCACAGGCGCAGAAATGAACCTCTCCTTCTTGCCTGCTAGCTTGAAGAGGTATTGCCCCTGTTCCTTGGCCGACCATGCTCTGCCTGGCCCTGAAAATCAAGCACACTCTCACCAAGTGTCACAACCAACGGCAGTTGCGCATAGTTGAGGGTGCAGCTCTTGCCAGAAGCAACACGACTCCTGGCACTGTGGCAGTGCAGCCATCAAACAGTGGTTCCACTTTGCTTGGCTAGCATAGGCTCAAGCGTGATGGCCTCTCTCCTCTGCAGCTGAGCTTTGGCCTGGCTTGAAACATATAATTGACTCACAATTGCGTCGGCATTGTAAATCTTTGCCAGACAGAACCTTCATGGGAACATCTTGCTTGATAAGTTCCATTCAGGACAAGGGTTGCACGTGTCATAATCATACAGCCTGACTAGGCATATGGGACAACAACATGAACAGCACCATGTCAAAATTGGAGACCCTGAATCATGCGCTTATCTCAAGCACACAGCTCAGCGGTAACTTGGAAATTACCAGCCGACATGACATTGGGGCTGAATGAGTTACCTCCAATGGGAAGAACTTGATTGACCTTGTCCTCGTCCTCCACACAGTCTGCCATGAAGCTGGCAAGGTCAGCTTCGCTAATAGGTTTACAGCTTGCCAGGTGGCCATCCCCAAACATGATGTAAGGAAAACCCTTCTTCACATTTTCGACCTGTACAGCGAGCACAAAGCTTTGGATGCACTGCTACAATGCCATCAGCTCTCTACAGCCGTGACAAGCATTCTGAGCAGGTATGCAGGTTCATAGATGGTACCAGCAGGAACTACATGTTACACCAACTACTACACCATACGCAACACAATGTGTAATAGCAAATTTGATAAATGCAACAAGCATGCAGATTGGCCACACTACCATGACATGCACTTATGCACAACATCTTGTCACTGCTCCTGAGAGGCTTGCAATAGGCATGTTTCAGCACACCACTAGCAGATGTTGCAGTCTTGGCATCATGAAATATAAAGTAACATGGAGGCAGGCACACTCAGAACTAGCAGGCTTGTACGCATTCATGCGTAAATTGCTTACAGCACACTGGCAAGCACACATCAGTACTGACGCATAGTGCTTTTGCATATGCATGACCATGCAGCATCATGTACACATGGAAGCTAAAGCAGCAGCAGACCAATGCTTTTCCAGCTGAGTTGTGTTTCAGTGTCAGGCTGACAGTACCTGCCCTGCCAGAGATTTGAAGAAAGCTGTCGGGCGCACAATGCTGTAGGTGATGCCTTGTGCTGATTGCAATGCCTCCTCAAACTTGAGCTTGGCATGCTGAAACTCCAACAGTGGCTTTTGCACACAGATGGCGCTGAGCAGCACAAAATGTTTTGCACCGGTTTCTTGTGCCACCTCCAAGGTGTTCAAAGTAGCTTGGTAGTCTATTGCCCAGGAGTCTTTCTGCAAGACCAAGAAGCGAATCGTGTGGAGCAAGTTGATGCATGCAATGTGCAAACATGCATAGGGAGCATCATTGCATGCCGGCTGCTGAACATGAAGAAGTGATTGAGCATTGCATCAAAGCAGCCCCAGACATGCAAGCTTTCACCAGCTGTCAGGGACAGAGCACATGTGTTCTCGTAGCAGACTCATCTGTGCTGTACTGTGAGTCACAACATGGTTCACGCTGTAAGTAGGCAGGCAAGACGTGCAGGAGTCTACCCATGCAGTAGAGTGCAGCGGTGTATTTGGCAAAGAAGGCACCAGACACAGCAACTCAGATCATGCTTACCTTGCCGCCTGTTCTGCTGGCTAGGCATGACACGACAACATCTGCAGGCTCACTGAATGCGCTCTTGCGCAAAGAGTCTTTGCTGCTGACATCACCAAATCTGACATCAGCCCCCTTGAAATCCTGCACATGCAGCAGGCTGTGTTGTCAGGTAATGGTGGTGTACATGTTTTTGTGGAGCGTAATGCAGATGCTGGCTTTGTCTTCACAGTGATGTCAGGAGCTGATCCTAATGGGCATGCTGTTCCAAGCAGTATGTTCCTGTGGGCAACAGCAGCAGCCAAGGCACCTTTCATAGGACCACACCTTCTGTGTTTGCTCTGTTGACTGCTTTCCGCCAACTCCACTCTTTTCTCGCGCAAATGCCACGACATTGTAACCTCGCTTGATGAGCTCCTTTGTTACATACTTGCCTATGTACCCTGTGGAGCCTGCCACCACTATCCTGACATCCTGCTTGCTGCGTGTTCTGTAATCAGACTGTGTTTCAGCTTGGCACTGTACTGGGCTCTTCCGCTTGCGGCTGTGCTGTCTGTTGTGCAGTACCTATACAAAAGGCGTTGTAAGCCAGCTTCGCGCCAGAATATGCTTCAGCATGCCATGGACTCCTTTTCATAATATGCAATCATGCCAGCACCAAGCATATCCCAACAAACTGTAGCACGACAGTGATCAGCCTTGGACACCCACCTGTGGCTGGTCTAGAAACAATCTGGGCGCATGTGTCTCGCGGTGTGCATGCAGTGAACTGCTACAATGCAGTTTTGGCGTGCACGGGCGAAAAGGGGTGTGAAGACAGCGCTGAGTTGGATTGAGACTTTGCAAGTGCTGACTCGGTAGGGCAGTGTGGGACATATTGAGCAGGCTGCGCTGGCGTTTGTAACGCCTGATAAGTTGGTGCGAACCTTGGCGACAGTACTCTTGCAACACGAGGCGAGCCTGCACTGTGCAACGCTGTTCTGACCTAACGAAATGTCGGTATGTCCGCCGAGACGAAGTGCAAAACCAAGACTATGCCGGACCTGACACCAATGCACAGCAACTTGTCGTATGCAAGATTGCGCAGTGTATTGATGCAAAGTTAATGTTCAAGATAGAATAGATACAGGTCGTGACTTGTGGCATTTGTCTTCTTCAGCTTGCCCTGCATACGGCGTGCATTTTCCGCAAAATTCATGGTGACAGTACGGTGACAGTACGGTTACAGTCGTATGGTGACAGCACGGTCCCTTCGCCGTTCTTTCACCGTGCTGTCACCGTGCCATCACCGCACTGTCGCTGAACGTGAAAAAGACCATGCTTTTACGCCAAATTGTACCCCATACCTGCATGCATATGCTGCATTACGCACCACTCCGAATCCAGCTGTAGCTCTCGCGTGCTGTTTGCCGTTGAATGCTGACTCACGGCGCTCAAACCGCGTTGGCTTTGCGGCAGATTGTAAGTTTTCCACCCCACCACCTGGCAGTCCCAATCAGAGCGTGCAGGTATATCTACGCGTCGAAGCATTCTGCATGCATGTAAACCGTTTGTGCAGCACGACATATTCAGAGACATACGATTTCCGCTGCTTGCATTTGTTTTTGCATCCTGCAGGGCTTGCAAGCGAAGGAGACTGGTGACACTCGCCATGGGTGTTGAAAGGATTACGATCGGGACCGACATACCTGCTTACGAAGTCGGGGAGAAAACTGCTCCCGCCGTGATTGTTCTTCAGGTTGGGATAAGTACGTTTTGTAGCGCATCATGCGAGATCTTCAAGTCATGATCTGCCTTCTGGTGCAGGAATGGTGGGGCGTGACAGATGATTTGAAGGAGATTGCTGTTGACATCAGCAAACGAAGTTATAGGGCTCTCATTCCAGACCTGTATAAAGGCAAAGTTGGCGTCGAGGTCGAGGAGGCCAAGCATGTACGTGCTGGCATGCGCTGGTTGTCTGCCCTGCTCTTGTGCCCTGCGCCAATGTGGTCTGCAAGTACCATGCTGCCTATCATCATTACCCTTTCAGACTGGTCTGCCCCATGGTCAGGTCAAGTCTGCATGTTCAAGCTCAACTCCTGCTGTGAATTGACATAATGTTGATGTGCAATTGGTGTTGCTAGATAAGGGAAGGCCTAGACTGGCATCAAGCTATCAAGGAGCTCCACCAAACAGTGGACTACCTGAGAAGTTCAGGCTCACCCAAGGCAAACTCTATCATTGATGTGGCTTGACATTTCTGCCATGTACAACCTGGTTCTGAGCAAAGCTCTGATTGATATGCAACCCTTACATACTCTACAGCACGTACTGTATGTCAAGCCATGCATTGGACCAGGACATACACTTGCAGCACCGGCCTTTGTACCTCAAGCTGCTTCCAGGCATGTATGCATGGCATGTCATGGTACAAATAACACCTTCAGGCTTACCAAACCAGAAAATCACCCACTCAAGCTAACACCAGCTCAGCTCAGCATGCTTCACTTTGTGCTCCATATTTATACCATACATTCTTGTGTCACCTCTGCTCATCTCAAAACTTACACATGACATCCAGATGGCAAGACTGCATCGAAGGCATTGACATGATGCAGACGGTCAAATCGGCATCAGATTGGTCTCTATATAAGCAGACTAAGCAGGCATGATGCAGATCGGCTGCATGGGCTTCTGCATGGGCGGAGCCCTAACTCTAGCAATGTCTCAGAGCGGCAAGATAGACTGTGGGGCTCCATGCTATGGCCTGCCATCTGAAGGCCATGGAGAGGTATCTCAAGCAACCCCACAGACTCACACAAAGTGGCAATAATGCAGCTGTTCTTTCTTGCCTTTTGTGGAGTAGTAACTGTTGCCTGTCATACCACCATGCAGCACAATGATAGTCCTGTTTGTTTACATGCATGCAGGCTGAAACATCCCTGTGCAGGGACTCATGCATTTGTACCAAAGCTGTTCAGTCAGCTGGTGTTGCTGCAGTCACCAGTGCTTTTTATTTGGGTTGGTCTGAAAGCAACCACAGGTTTTTGATACAGGCTGAGAAGATGAAGATTCCCCTGCAAGGTCACTTTGGGCGGCATGACACCTTCTTCCCAGTCAAGGTCAGCTGTTGCAAGCCTGCACAAACGCAAAAGTTTGCACTGCATGCAGAAACTCAGGCATGTCTGCGCTTCTTGCAAAGACACAAATCTGTGTCCTCTCCATCTCTGCCAGCTGCCTCCATTGATCCTGCGCTAAACTTTTGTCAGTAGCATGCTCCTCTGTGCTGCTGCACAATAGCGCAGTATGGTGAGCAAAAGTTTGTACCCTCATTGGCTTGCTGTTGTGCACAGGATGCTGAAGCATTTGTCAAGAAGTGCAATGACAGTGGAGGCAACTTTGAGCTGTTTGTGTATGATGATGCTGGCCATGCTTTCTTGACTGCAGAAGATCATCGAGAAAGTAAGTGATGTTGTCCCCAAAGATGATCATCTTGACGCAGTTGGCCTATTTTGTGCTGGCCCACCCAGTAATTCAGCACGCTTGCTGGTGGCGGCTTGCAAGCACAATGTCAATGCAATTTTTGCATCTGCAGCATTGGCAGTTCATTGCACTCATCTCCCAGCTCAAAGAAGTGTTGTGAAAGCTTACTGATAAGTGTCTGTCTGTTGACATAGCTGTACACATGGTGCGTTTTCGTGCTTGTGCACATCTTGGCAGGCAGCACTGACATGCCTGCTGTCCTTTGCAGAACTGGATCAGCCACTTTCTTCAGATGAGACCAGAAAGCTGGCATGGAGCAGAATCTACAAGTTTTTGACAAGCACCTGAAGTGATTAGAGATTGACAAGCCTTTTGCCAATATTGTGAGCAGCAACAGCATGCAAGGAACAGCATCATGTGTGTTGCTGTTCATGCTGTCAGAAGTGGCTGCTTTATATGTTAGCACATACATTGCTCTGTACCCTATGACCACACAGTCGACCTTAGTACAAATGCATTCTGTTTATGCGCTTTGTTCTGTACATCCAGCAGATCGCATGACATGCTCGTTCATCATGAAACTTTTGAAGTGACTAAGTCGACGCCAGCGCAATATGCACATCAGCACCATGACGCCACTGCTTGCAGGATAATGTAGTCTCGTTAGCTGTCACTTGTGAGGCACACTGGCTTGACTGATTTAATCAAGTGCATTTTCAGTTCTTTCTGCCACATGACTCTGCGACATTGAACAGAGCGTGCGGGCGCAGTATGATGTACATTGGCAAGCCCCACCAAAGCCTATCCTTCCATTGTGAGGTTCAACCGGTTAAGCGGGTGTCAAACGTTTGTGTTTTCGAAATGCTGCGTTAGGATACACGCAGAGAGGTTGGTGCATGTCTGATTGTATGAGCAGCTTCTGATAACAACAGGGATAAAATGCCAATCCCATACAAATATAGACAACAATGTAATGATTGCCTCTGAACAGCACCCAGACTAGTCTTCATCATCACCGCCTCCTTGTCTGGGCTTGGGCCCACCAGCCTGCTTAGACATGATGATCTGATCTACCCTCAGCACAGTCACAACAGCGTCAGTGGCTAACTTCAGCGCCCACCACTTAGCAGAGTACAGGTCAAGAATGCCATCCTCAGCAAGATCTTTGGGCTGGCCTGTCTCAATGTCCAGGCCTGCCAATTGCTGCCCATTGGCATGGGCAGCATGCAAGGATGACACCACATCTGTTGCATTCAAACCTGAGTTCTCGGCTATTATTCTTGGCACCACCTGCAGCAGGCATGCACATACGTTGACAGTTATGCCTTCTGAGGGGAACACTTTGACTCAAATGCAGAAAAAGCACAGAACCTTGTGAAGCTTGTGAACAGGTTGTGAAGCTCACAGCTCAGGCTCAGACCTGAGTCATGACTCAGCAATTGTGGAGTTGTGAACAGCATTGCTGTTTATTGATTGGATGCCCATGCCCCCTGCTTTACCATTGACTATAATGCAACAACACATGCAAACAGCTGACACAGAGCACAAATACAAACCGTTTGGATGCGTGACTTGCGCAATGCAAGGCTTGTAAAAGTGTTTTGAGTAAAGTTGATGCTGTCCATGCCAGGCGACAGATTCATGCTTGGAGACAATGAGGACTTGCCTCCATTGACTCTGCATACTTGGCAATAGCGTACTGGTCCAGTCCTGTCTCCTTGCGCCCGTACTTCTGAAGCTGCTGACACAGCTCAATCTCAGGAGCACCACCAGCTGGCAGCATCCTTGAGTCTCTGCACAGAGCCTGTAGTAACCACACATAGACAAGTCAAGGAGGGTCATGATGAATGCTTTATCACAGGTACAGGCCATGTACGTCCAGAAGCCCAGGCCCTCTAGGCACTGTGTACACTGTTTGAGCAGACTATGCCTTGCACACCTGCATGAAATGCCTGAGATCTGGCAAAACCGTGAAGTATGAGCACAACCATTATACATGAACCTGTTGTGTAGATTTGTGTACACTGTTTGAGCGAAATATGCCTTGCATACATGCATGGAATGCCTGAGATCTGGCAAAACCGCAAAAGATGAGCACAACCATTGTACATGAACCTTTTGTGTAGATTTGTGAGCG
>JAABUU010003536.1_pt1 | contig 19752 bp, 18 predicted proteins | sample 5559301 | NCBI WGS metagenome assembly JAABUU01 (sample SAMN10711884, study PRJNA513360) | rock metagenome | isolation source: Antarctica rocks | place: Antarctica: Victoria Land, Richard Nunatak white | reverse complement strand
AAGACGGACGTGATATCGACCTCGACGACCATGTTGGAGCCGGGGAACCGCGCCAGATGGCCGGCGTCCCGCGTCAGCTGTGCCTCGCCCTGTACGCGGACGCGCAGGGGGGTCACCATGTCGATGAACAGCAGCCCTACCTTCGACGTCGCCGTGACGTTGCCCATCGACAGGAACATGCCGTTGCCGTCGTAGTTCGGGAAGACGATCCTGCGGGGGTCCACCACATGGGCCAGCCCGACCGGCCCGCCCTTGTAGGACACGGTCGGCTCGCCCTTCTCGTTGACCGTCGTCAGGAAGAAGTAGTCGAGGCTGCCGATGAAGCCCGCCTGTTCGGGGCGCAGTTCGTCATCGACGATGGCATGGGCGACGGCGTCGGCCAGTTTCAGGCTGTCGTTCTCGTCCTGAAGCCTGCGGCTGGACGCGCTGTAGAACTCATCGGGGGTCGGCATGATCGGTCTCCGGCGGGAGCGGGACGGATAGAGTGGCCCCGCCCGCGCAACGGGGCCACAGGCGCTCACTCGGCGGCTTTGACCACTTCGAGTTTGGGCACGTTCAGGGCCAAGTCGGTCACCAGGCCGGACGTCTCGTCGAAGGCCATGACCGGACGCTGCGGCTTCGCGTTCAGCATCAGGCGCGTCACGTCGGGGCGCGAGTAATGGCCCGCCGGGTCAGCGGCCGCCTTGGCGTAGGCGATCATCGACAGGTCGATGTCGGCCGTCACCAACCCCTCGTCGGTGTGCGCGATCTCGGTCCCGATGCTCTGGCCGTTGGGGGCGTAGATCTTGGTGTATCCGCCGCCGACGGGGCACAGCGCCTCGCGCGCCGGGTCGCCGTCGCACAGGATGTCCTGCTGCTCCTTCGAGACCAGCGCGCAGGCCGCGACGACGAAGCATCCGCCCTCGACCGCATAGACCATGCTCGCGCCGTTGTTCACCTGATGGCCGAGCGCATAGGCCCCGCCTTCGTAGAGCGCCAGATTGGGCCAGGCGGCGCAGTGGATCTGCTCGTTCTGGGCGTACATCGCGTATTTGCTCAGTGGCTGCAAATGCTCCCAGCACGACAGCTGGCCGATGCGGCCGATGGCCGTCTCGCAGACCGCCAGGTCGCTGCCGTCGCCCTCGCCGAAGACGGTGCGTTCCACATGCGTGGGCTTCAGCTTGCGGCGGCGCTTGATGATCCCGCCGTCCTCGCCGTAGTGCCACTGCGCGATGTAAAGGCTGCCGCCCGCGCGCTCGGACAAGCCCATCGAGACCTGGATGTTGTTGTCGCGCGCGGCCCTGGCGATCGCGCGGTCATGGCCCGACCCGGCCACGACCGAGTTCTCGAAGTAGCGGCCGACGAACTGCATCCCCCAGGCGACCGAACCCAGCCAGATGTGGTTCGGGTATCCTGGCAGCCAGGTCTCCGGGAACACGACGAGCTTGGCGCCCCTCTTTGCGGCCTCCTCGACGTAACCGACGGCCCGCCGGACCCCGGTTTCGACGTCGAGGAACGACGGCGCGGCCTGCACCGCGGCGACCTTGAACGGCTGAGACATGACGCTCTCCCTTGAACAGACGGGCCGGCGCGCGGCCTCGCCGGCCACCACTCTCAATACGCGACCGAGAACCGTGCGCGGTGATGCTGCGGCCGTTCGGCCTCATTGAGCATGGCGACGGCGTAGTCCTCAAGCGAGATGCGGCTTTCGCCATCACCATCCGTCATGAGCTGGTCGCCGCCGACGCGATACCTGCCGGTCCGCTCTCCGGGAGCGAGCATGGCGGCCGGGCTGACGAACACCCAATCCAACGCCGTCTCGCCGCGCAACTCGTCCAAGAACGCCGCCGTTTTCAGAGCGCCCGCCTTCCATTGCTCGGGGAAGCCGGGTTGGTCCACCACGCGCTCGCCGGGCGCGACCTCCAGCGAGCCTGCCCCGCCAACGACCAGAAGGCGCCCGACGCCGGACGCCTTGACCGCGTCGATGATCGAACGCGTGCCCGTGCCGCTTTCGTCCTTGCCCGGGTTGAAGGCGCTGATCACCACGTCATGCCCTGCCATCGGCCCTGCAAGCTCCGCGGGCCGGGTCACGTCGCACGGCACCGCCGTGAGATGCTGATGCGCCGGCAGGGTCCCGGGATTGCGGACGATTGCCGTGACCTGGTGCCCGCGATCAAGAGCCTCCGACAATATCCTGGCTCCGGTCAGACCCGTTGCGCCGATGATGACGATGTTCATGATGCATTTCCTTTGACCGATGACGTGGTGGACGCGGCTGGGCTCAACTCAGGCACGTGATCCCTGAGTGCCTGATGGCCGATCCCTTCGGCGGCAAGGGCAGCCTTGACCGATTCCCGTTGCACGAGCCCTCGGGCGAAGGCCGTGTAGTGTGGGCAGGCGCCCGGCATGTCGATGCCGACGCCGTTCCCCCAACGGTAGAAGACCAGCAGGTATGGATCGACCGCCGTGAAGCCCTCACCCACCGAATAGGGGGTCGTGACCTTGCCCTCGATGAGCTGGAAACAGTCGAGGATCGTCCGCCTGCCCTTGGCCCTGATGCCGTCGAACGCCGCCGGGTCGTCGGAGAACTGCTCCGGTCGCCAAAGCCCGCCGAAGCCCTGCCCGTGCAAGGTGCCGGACAGCCAGATCATCCACTCATAGACCCGTACGCGGTCGAGCGCGGTCCTGCCCATTAGGTGCCGCCCCGGCGCCAGGTTCGCGATGGCGGTGGCGATCGCCGGCACCTCCGTGATCACCTCGCCGTCCAGGGAGAGCACGGGCAGTCGCTTCTTCGGGTTGATCCGGGCGAATTCGTCCGTCAGGTGCGCGCCCTTCGCAAACGATGTCTCGACAGCGTCGAAGGGGACGCAGATTTCATGGAGCAGGACGTGCGGTGCGAGCGAGCACGCTCCCGGTGCATACCAGAACTTGGTGTCGGGCACGGACGGAGCCTCCCCCTTGGCAATCTAGGTAGATCGGTATATCTACCAAGCGGAACCGCCTGTCAAACTGGGGACGACATGCAGCAAAGCAGTGGTGGGCCTCGCGGGTCTGCCGGCCGCGACCGCCTGTTGGCGACCGCACGCGAACTCTACATCCGTCACGGTGCGTCCAACGTCGGCATCAATGACGTGACCGCTGCGGCCGGCGTCGCCCGGATGACGCTCTACAACAACTTTCCCTCCAAGGACGCGCTGACCGCGGCCGTGTATGAGGAGATGGCGCGTGCGGTCCTGCAGGCGCTCAGCGGGATGGAGACATCCGGGCGTTCGGACGAAGAGAATATCCTGGCGATTTTCGACCATTTCGACAGGAGCGAACACGAAGCCGGCTACCGCGGCTGTCCCTTCATCCATGCGAGCCTTCAGGCGGCGGAAGCTTCAGGCCCCATCTACGCGATCGTGCATTCCTACAAGCGTGGCTTGCGTGAGCACATCGTCCATGTGCTCGACGAAGGCCGCCGGAACCGCGCCGAACTTGCCGACCAGGTTGTCCTGTTGCTCGACGGCGCGGTTACCGAGGCTTACCTGGAAGGCGTGGCGGACCCGGTGACCGCGGCGAAACGCGCGGCGGTGACGTTGCTTCGCGCGACCCCATGACCGCGCGAGACCGCGCTTGCTTCGCGGGCTTCGGGAAGGCTCGATGTCGGCGCTCGCAATCGAAGCGGCCTCTGCCCGCAAATGGCGCCATGCTTACGTTCACCGCCAACGACCGCAGCTGGTCGGGAGCGGGAGTCCCCAGTAGTGACGGCAGACACTTGATGCTGTTGAAAAAGGCGCTACAGCTACCGTTAGGATAGGGCGCAGCCTGACCAATCCTTGCCGCCGAGCTATTGCTGCTGGGCCGCATCGGGGTCAATGGGCAGGGCGGCAGCTTCGGCAACCCGCAGCGGGATGACAGGCGCGACTGGCACACCGTCCCTTCGTGGATCGGCAGCTCCCGTCATGATACCCGTTGCCGGCTCGATTGCGATCCCGTGCATCCCACCCACCCTGATGCTCCAGGCGTCCCGCTGCTCAATGTCGTGCCCACGCGATTGCAATGCGGCTGCCGCGTTGGCGTCGAGGCGGGACTCTGCCAGAACGGCCGTCCCGTTCCAGAGCCTCGCGCGGGGGGCATCGATCGCATCCTGAAGGGACAGGCCGTAGTCAAGATGCTGCACCAGCACCTGGGCTTGGGTTTGGCAAATGCCGTAGCCGCCCGGGGTGCCCAAAGCCAGGACCGGCTGGCCGGCGCGGGTTACAATGCTGGGTGCGATGGGCAGGCCCAGCGGCCCGCCGGGCCGCAGCGCATTTGGGCTGTCCGGGTTGATGTCTCCGAAGTAGTGCAGGTCGTTCAAGCACACGCCGGTGCCGGGGACCACCATGCCGCTGCCGAAGCTCACGCCGAGGGTCTGGGTGCAGCAGATCACGTTGCCAGTGCGGTCCGCGACGCTGAAGGAGGTCGTATGGTCCTGCGCCGGTCCGGGCGGCGCTGAGTCGGGGTAGTGCTCGGTGACACCCTCGACCAGCGAGCCGTCCGACAGCCTAGCCCGCAACCCCTTGATGCTCTCATCCGACAACAGGGACGCGACCGACCCGGCCGACCTGTCGCAGCGAACCCGCGCGCCCGCCGCGATGCGGATAGCACGCCATACCAGGTCAAGGTGCTCGACGGAGCCTCGCGGATGGTGGGCGATGTTGAAGCCGTCCAGAAGCCGCAGCGTAAGGAGGTATTGGAACGCCTCTGACGGGGGCGGGGGCACGTGAACCGACCAGGCGCGGTAGGCGGCGTCGAGTGGTGCGACCCAGGCCGGGCGCACGGCGGCGAGGTCGCGGGCGGTGATGCAGCCGCCGGCCTGCGACACGAACTCGACCAGCGCCCGGCCGAGCGGGCCGTCGTACAGGTGGGCCGGACCGTCCGCCGCGATGGCGGCCAGAGTGCGGGCCAGGTCCGGCTGGCGCAGGATTTGGCCGGCTGCCTGCGTGTAGGTGCGGCGCCACTCGTCGAACATGCGTAGGCCCGTGGCCTCGTGGCTCGTGCGCCCTATCGCGTCGAGGGTGTAGTTCGTCAGCGGAATACCGTCCTGTGCCAGGGCCACCGCCGGCTCCAGCGCGTCGCCAAGGGTCTTCTCGCCATACGCCTCGATCAGCTCGGCCCACCCGACAAGGTTGCTTGGGATGCCGCAACTGGCCGCACCGCGGTTGAGCTGGCCGATGTCCGTGAAGTAACCGGCCGGGAACTCCGCCGGCACGCGGCCCATGAAATCCAAGACCTTTACGCACCGTTCCCTGGCAACCCAGCAGGTCGCTACGCCCATGCCGGCAAGGCCGGACATCGCGGGTTCCACCACCCCCAGCGTGGCCCCGACCGCAGCGGCCGCGTCGAAGGCGTTCCCGCCCGACGCCAGCATCTGCGCACCGGCTGCCGCTGCCAACGGGTGGGCAGCGGCCACCATGCCATGGAGCGAGCGGACCGTTGGTCGTTGACCCTGCATGGTTGCTTCTCCTCGGCTCAGGCTGGCCGGACATTCCATGGGTAGGGCGAGCCGCCGGGTAGCACGCCGGTGATGTTGCGACGGAAGGCGGTCCGGCCGAACCACTGTCCCAGCGGCACGATCGCAACCTTCTCCAAGGCCAGGCGGCCGAGCGCCTGGCCGACGGGAAGCCGTGCAGCGGCGTTTGGCGCGTCAAGCCATTGCTGCACCAAGACCTCGGCTTGCGAGCTGGTCCACCACCCAAACCAGCCGTCCACCCCAGAGCCGCGCAGCAGCGGATTGACGGCCGGGCTCGCGTAGCCGGTTGCGGTGCCATAGCTGTGCAGAATGCTCCAGCCACCCTTGTCGACCAGCTCGCGGCTGCTGCGGCGCTGCACGACGGTCCCCCAATCGGACGTGGCAAGGTCCACCGTCATGCCGAGCTTCTGGGGCAGGTCGGCCGTCACCTCGCCGAGCGGGGCGATCAGCGGGTTATCCGTGGGGTTGAGCACGACGACTTTCTGGCCGCTGTAGCCCGATGCCCGCAGCAGTTTCTGCCCGGCTGCGACGCTGCCCGGCATGAGGGCTTCGTCGCTGGCCTCGTAGGGCGTGCCGCAAGGAAACGCGCTCCGGCACGCGCGCCACAGCTTGGCGTCATCGCCCAGCGTGGCGCCCATGTAGTCCGCCTGCAATACTGCAGCCAGCACGGCCCGGCGCACGCGCACGTCATTAAATGGCGGCTGCAGATGGTTCATCCGCATAAAGGAGACGCGCCCGTCCGGGTTGTCTATTTGCAAAACGATGTCGCGCGACGCGGCAAGTGAAGCATAGAGGTCGGGCAACGGCACTTCCCACCAGTCCACCTCGCCGGCCTGCAGCGCGGCGCTTGCGGTGGCGGCATCGGGCGTAACGTGCCATTCGATCCGGGGAAAGTGGGCGATCTTACCGCCGGTGGCCCGGTCCGGCGGCTCGGCCCTGGGGACATAGCCGTCGAAGCGTTCGTAAACCACGCGGCTGCCGGGCACGTACTCGTCGGCGCGAAACCGGTACGGGCCGGAACCGGTAACTTCGGCGACGGGCTTGAATGGGTCGGTGCGGGCCAGGCGTTCGGGCATGATGAAGGCGACGCGGGACTGCGCCTTGCCGATCGCCTCCAGGAGCAGCGGAAACGGCTTGGAAAGCCGGATTTCGAGCGTGCGGTCGTCGGGAGCGCCCCAATGGTCCATCACCTTGCCCAGCAACAGGCCGAACGCTTCCACCTTGGCCCAGCGTGCCAGGCTCGCGGCGCAATCGGCCGCACGCACCGGGGTGCCATCATGAAACATCAACCCGTCGCGTAGCCGGATGCGCCAGACTAGGCCGTCGTCGGACACAGCATGTCCCTCGGCCATCTGTGGTCGGGCCACGCCCTTCGAGTCTATCGAGTAGAGGGTGTCGTAAGCGTAGAAGCCGTGATTGGTGACGACTTCGGAGGAGAACATCGGGTCGAGCGTCGGAAGGCTGGATTGCGGCACGAAGCGCAGCGTCGCCGTCCTGGCGGGCTGCGCGATGGCTGGGCGGGCCAGCGCAGTGGCTGCCAGCCCGCCCAGCACCATGCGCCGGCGCATCAGGCGAACGTCCAGTCAAAGCCGCTATCCGTGCGCACGACCCGGCCAGCGCCAGATCCAGGAAAGTGCGAGGTGAACGCCAGCGCTCCTGTGTCGGCCATATGGTTCAGCGCCCACCGTCGCGACACCTGACCCCGGGCATGGTCTTCGCTGAACACCGAGCTCCAGTCCGGTCGGGCAATCTGGATTGGGTGATGCATCACGTCGCCCGCAAAGAAGCCGTGTTCACCGCCCGAAGAGAAGGCAATCGACATGTGGCCGGCGCAGTGGCCGGGCGTGAAATGGAATACGAAGCCGTCGAGCGCCGGGCCGCCTTCGGGGCCGATCATCGTAACCCGCCCCGCTTCCAACACGGGCAGAACGCTGTCGAAGTAGAGCGCAACCTTGGGCGAGGCATCGCCTTCCTTGGCAACCAGGGCTTTCACTCGATCCAGGTCCGGCTGCGGCAGGACCGTATGCGCGTTGGGAAAGGTCGGCTGCCAACCCCCGTCCAACAGGCGGGTATTCCAGCCAACGTGGTCAGTATGCAGGTGGGTCAGCAGAACGTAGCCCACGTCCTCCGGGGTCACGCCGGCGGCGAGCAGGTGTTCGAGAAACGGTTCATGCAGGTGGTCGAACGCGGCCATCGTGCGCGGCTTGTCGTTACCGACCGCGGTGTCCACGATCACGGTATGCTGGGGTGTCTGCACCAGCCAGCTATGCGTGCTGACCACCACGTGTGCGTGCGCCTCGTCCAGGCAGTCCGGCACCATCCAGTCATCGTATCGGTCAGCGATCTCGGGCTTCCAGTCCGGGATGAGGTCCGTGGTCTTGAAGCTCCGCAGCAGCAGTTCCGGAATGCGCGTGACTGTGGCGGCGCCGATGCGGTGCGATTGTTGCTGTGCGATCATGAGTCATTCTCCTGGTGCTGGTCCAAGCAGTGCCTCGGTCCGTTCGGCTGCCACGCAATCGCGGTAGGGCCTCAGCCCGGCCAAGGCGAAGACTGCCGCCAGCCCCGCGATGCACGGGGCGGCGACGGCGAGCGACCGCCACAGCAGGGCCGGGTTGCCGAACACCTCGTCGGTCAGCACTGCGAACAGCGTCGGTCCGAGTGACAGCCCGATACCGTTGAAGATGAACAGGTAGACCGCGGCCGCGACGCCCCGCATCCGCGGCAGCGCCAAGTCCTGCACGCCGGTTGATCCGGCGGTCGAGATGGTGGACGTGAAGAAGATCATGCCCGCCAAGAGCGCCAGGCTGGTCTGGGCCGACGATGCCAGCGGGAAGGCGACAGCGAACGGGAATGCGCCCAGCGCAGCAAACAAGGTCGCCCGCAGCCGCGCGTCGGTATAGCCTCGTTTAAGCAGGGTATCGGATGCCAGGCCGCCAAGCAGGACGCCGCAGGAGCCTGCGAAGACCGTGACCGCCCCGAAGGAGAAGCCCGCGGTCGCTATGGGCATGTCATAGGTGCGGCGCAGGAATTCGGGCACCCAGGCGCTCACCCCGTAGAACAGCATCGCCATCATCGTGCTGGCGGCATGCTGCGTCAGGAAGGCGGGCCAATGGCGGCGGTAGTGGGCAAGCACCTCGCGCAGGGACAGGTTCCGCCCGGCCGCCGCCCGTGCCGCGGCACCCTGCCGACGCGGCTCGAAGAGCGTCAGCACCAGCGGCACGACTAGAAGGCCCGGCAGGCCGATCAGCAAGAACACGAGCTGCCACGGCTTCACGTCGCCCACGACCGGGACGGACACGAACGCCACCCCCTGGAACGCTTGAATGATCGCGCTGCCCGCGACAAGCGAAAGCCCGCTGCCGACATACACGGACACGGCGAACACGCCGAACGAGATGCCGCGCTTGGACGGCGGAAAGTAGTCGCCGAGGAAGGAGATGACCGCGGGGGTTAAGGTTGCCTCGCCGATGCCCACACCGGACCGGAACAGCGCCAACTGGCCGAACGACCGTGCAAAGCCGCACGCCGCGGTGCTTAGGCTCCACAAGCTGAGGCCCAAGGCGAGCAGGAGCGGGCGAGACCACTGATCCACCAGCCGGCCAATGGGCAACCCGGCCACCGCGTAGGCGAGCGCAAACCCCAGCCCAATGACGAGGCTGACCTGGACGTCCGACATGCCGAAGTCGGCCTTGATGGGTGCGATCAACAGGCTTAACGCCTGCCGGTCGATGAACGAGAACAGTTGCACAATCGACAGCACGGCGACGCCATACCAAGCGGTGCGGCGCGAGACGCTCGGCATGTCCAGGGTGCCGGCCTGAGCGGCCTCTGAGGGCTGTTCGGGTTGCATGGCACCCTCCTTTGGCCGATGGACATCAGGGGCCGAGGCGGCCCAGCAGCGTCGACGTGTTTACCTTGGACTTAAATTTACACAAGAGTCAAATGTAGTCGTTGGAGACGTGCTTTGCCAGAGAGTGGTCCAGAGAAGACGGGGGCACCGCCAGCGGTGCCCCGCCGCATGGGCCGGCCAACCGGCAGCAACAGCACCCGCCCGCTCCTGCTCGCGGCCAAGCGGCTGTTCCTGGAGGCCGGGTTTGAGGGCGTGAACCTGGAGCGCGTCGCGCGGGAAGCCGGGGTCACGCGACAAACGGTTTACAACCTGTTCGGCAGCAAGGAGGCGCTGTTCCGCGCCACCGTCGAGCTGCACTGGGCCACGATCGCCAGGGATGGCGAGGCCGCGTTGTCGGCCGGCTTCGACCTGGCAGCCGGTCCGGCGGCCGTGCTGCGCCGGTTCGGCGAGGCCGTCGTGCGCTTTATTGACGAGACGGAGCAGGTCGCGTTCACCCGCCTGGTCATCGTGGAATCGCATGGGCGGCCCTGGATTGCAGAAGAGTTCTACCGGCTCGGCAAGCGGCCGTTGCTGGAAGGTTTCATCGCCTGCCTGCAACGGCTGCACGCGGCCGGGCTGATCGTCTGCCCGCAGCCGCTGGTCGCGGCGCACCAGTTCTTCGGCATGATCCAGGAGATGGTGATCTGGCCGCATGTGATGGCAATCGGCCCGGCGGCCGATGAGCTGCCGTCGTCTAGCCTGGTGATCGAGGAGGCGGTGCTGACGTTCCTCAGCCGCTATGCGCCGGCGCCCTGTGCCGCTGAACAGGGCAGTGGACTGGATGGCGGACAGGAGCCGGCACGCCGGGCACGTCAGCGGACGGGGGCGCCGCGGCGGTAACCAGGCCCGCACAGGGGCATGGCCGTACGGGAGTTCAGGAGATCGGCCACTTCGGATGCACGATCTTGCGGTAGGGCAATGTCTTCCAGTCCGGGCTCGCGGATCCCGGGGCGCTGACGTAGATTACCTGGCTCGCGATCTCGGCATAGGACGCATAAAAGTGCTGGGCCGACTTCACCACGACCAGCTTCTTCCTCCGCACGTCGCATCCAAGCTTCGTGAACAGGTCAATGTTGAAGACCTGGGTCCGCAGGGTGACCAGCACGACATCGACGGTCTCAGCCGTCACGAGCGCCACGTTGCCGAGCGGGACGCTGGTGCCCGCGTTCCCGGTCGTCTCCATGTCATGCAGGATCGCCGAGACCGTGCAGGGAAGGTCAACCGGGTCGCCGGACAGGGGGCCGACTTTGCCTCCGATCCGCAGTTGCAGCCTGGCGCCCGGACCTGCTGCCGTCGCAATTGCCACGGCGCCAGGGTCCCAGACCGGCCCGAGCGCCACGTCCGTCGCCGAGCGGTCAAGGATTGCTTTCAGGAGGTAAGTCGAGTCCCCTGCTGCTCCACTGCCGGGATTGTCCGACCGGTCCGCAAGCACGACTGGACCCGCCGATGCGGCGTCCGCCATGTCCAAGGCCGCTGCAACGCCGACATAGCCGACCATCAGGCCGTCCCGGAGGGCGATTACTTCATCGGCGAGTTGCCTGGCCAGGCGCTGCGCCCCGTCCGGGTCGCCGTCGGTGTAGACCAGCGTTTTGGTGCCCATTCCGAGCACGTCGCCCGTCGCGAACCCCTGGGCGATGGAGACCGTCAGGACGCCTGGCTCGCGCTCCATGGCTTGCATCCGCTGCACAAGGCCGCGCCCTGGTTCCCGCGTGGTGTGGATCGGCACGACCATGTGGCAATCAATCAGCACCGGGCAGGGCTTGACCCGGCCTTGGTGCGCGGCGTGGACTAGATCGATCATTTCATAGGCCCGCTCCAGCACGTCGGAGTGGGGATATTCCTTGAACAGGACGAGGATATCGGCCGCATCCACCATCAGTTGCGTCAGGTGCGCGTGCGGGTCGAGGGTCGCGCCGATGCTGGCGCCGGGTCCGGCGATGGCGCGCACCCGGGACAGGATGTCGCCCTCGCAATCGTCATACCCGTCAGCGACCATCGCCCCGTGCAGCCCGAGCAGCACCATGTCCAGCGGCATTGCGCGCCGGATGTCGTCGAGCAGCTCGTCGCGCAGCGTCTCGTAGGCGTGGCGGGTCGTGGTGCCGCCGGGCTGGGCGGAGGCGACCAGGCCCTCGATCAAGGTCCACCCGAGCGGGGCTGCCCGCTGGCGGGCGGCCCATAGCGGCCCGCCATAGAAGGTCATGCGTGCGGGATGCGTGCCGCCCTTGAAGTACTCGCGGTCCGTAAAGGCCGAGAGGCCGGTCGGCAAGGGCGAGAAGGTGTTGGTCTCGGTGGCCAGGGAACCTGTGAATACCCGCACCGAGCCCTCCATGTTTCGGCGTGCCGCCGGGGCCGCCCCACGTCAGCCGCAGTGGCATTTCTTGACACATGTGTAAAGGTGACGGACCCTGTCCGCCAGCACCCCTGCTGCCTGAAGCCAGCATCGCAAAGGACCGCTGCTTGCGTAAGGACGCCATGGCTGAGATCGACTGGAACCGTTTGCCCGCAGCCACCCTGCGGTCCCTAGCCGCCCGGGACGCGGTCGTCCTGTTGCCCGTGGCATCCACGGAGCAGCACGGGCCGCATCTGCCAACAGGCGTGGACGACATGCTCGTGACCGAGGTGTGCCGGCGCACCGCGCGCCTGCTGGACCCGGCGGCGCCCGCCGTCGTCGCGCCGACCGTTTGGTGCGGGCTGGCCGACCATCACGTAGCGTTCGGCGGCACATTCACGCTCAGCCTGGCGACCTATCAGGCGCTGCTATGCGATCTGTGCCGGTCCATCCTGAAGGCGGGCTTCCGCAGGATCGTGCTGGTCAATGGCCACGGCGGCAACATCGCCGGCCTCGCCGCGATCTCGGCGGAGCTGACCCGTGAGCTAGAGGTGCCGGTTGCCACGGCAACCTACTTCATGGTGGCCGCCAAAGAGGTCGCCGCCGTGCTGGAGGACCAGGGCGGCGTGATGCACGCCTGCGAGGCGGAGACGTCGATGATGATGGTGGTGGCACCCGAACTGGTGAACGCATCGCAACTCCCGGACGCCCATGGCCCGGCCTTCGATATTGCCGCCTCCCTCATGCCGACGTTGAAGCGGTTCGTGCCGTTCGAAAGCGTGACCGCTTCTGGCGTGGCTGGTGACGCACGGCGTGCCACCCCCGCGAAGGGCGAGGCGTTGCTGAACGCCTGCGCCGCAGCCCTGGCTGCCCGGCTGCGGGCCGGGGAACCCTGGTGAGGCCCACCCGCCGCCAACTGGTCGCCGCGGCCGTTGCCGGCCCGGCACTGCTTGCCGCGCCGCAGCTGGGCCGGTCCCAGCCGGCGCGTGTCCTCTGCTTCGTGCCACAGGCCGACTTGGCGGTGCTGGACCCGATCTGGACCACTGCAACCGTGACCAGCGCGCATGCCCTGATGGTGTTCGACACCCTCTATGGCCTGGACGAGCACTACCGCCCACACCCGCAAATGGTCGCAGGGCACACCATCGACGATGACGGGCGGACCTGGACCCTTCGCCTCCGAGACTTGCGCTTCCATGACGGCGAGCCGGTGCGCGGCCGGGACGCAGTTGCGAGCATCCGCCGCTGGGCGGCGCGGGACATGTTCGGGCAGGAGCTGCTGGCGGTCGCGGACGAGATTGCCGCACCCGACGACCGGACGGTACGGCTGCGTTTTAAGCGTCCGTTCCCGCTCCTGCCGCAGCTTCTGGGCAAAGTGACGCCGTCCATGTGCGCCATCATGCCGGAGCGCCTGGCGCAGACCGATCCGTCGAAGCAGGTGACCGAGATGGTCGGCAGCGGCCCGTTCCGGTTCCTGCCAGGGGAGCGCGTCGCCGGGGCGCGCGCCGCGTATGCGCGGTTCGAGGGCTATGTCCCGCGCACGGACGGGACAAGCCGCACGGCAGGTCCGAAGATCGCGCACTTCGACCGTGTGGAGTGGCAGGTCATCCCGGACCAGGCGACCGCCGCGGCGGCCCTGCAGGCCGGGGAGGTGGACTGGCTCGATACGGTCAGCAGCGACCTTCTTCCGTTCTTGCGGCGGAGCGCGGCGGTGACGGCAAGCTATACGGATGACCGGAGCGCCTATCTTCTGCGCTTCAACCACCTCCATCCACCTTTCGACAACCCAGCGGTCCGGCATGCCCTGCTTGGGGCCGTGAACCAGACCGACTTCATGGTCGCTGCTTATGGGGACGACCCGCAGGCCTGGCGCGTGAATACCGGTTACTTCCTATCCGGCACGCCGATGGCGAGCGACACCGGCAAGGAAGCACTGACCTCCCCACATGATCCGAAGCGGACCGCCCGTGACCTGGCGGCGGCGGGCTATCGAGGCGAACGGGTCGTGCTGCTCCAGCCGGAGGACTTCCCGACGATCAAAGCGCTGACGGAGGTGGCCGCGGACACGCTGCGGCAGGCTGGGATGAACGTGGACGTGCAATCGGCGGATTGGGGCACCGTCGTCCAGCGCCGGGCCAGCCGTGAGCCGCCGGACAAGGGCGGTTGGAGTATGTTCGCGACGGGCACGACCACGACGCTCGACCCGTCCGGGCACCTTGGCCTGCGCGGGAACGGCGACAAGGCCTGGTTCGGCTGGCCGAGCAATCCCCGGCTTGAAGCAATGCGTCAGGACTGGATCTCCGCCCCTGACCTTGCCAGCCAGCAGGCGGTATGCCGGGCGATGCAGGCGCAGGGGTTTGCCGACGTTCCCTACCTGCCGCTCGGCGAGGCCGTGCGGTTGACCGCTTTCCGCAAGGAACTCAGCGGTTCTCCATCTGGAGCAATCGCGTTCTATGGCCTGAAACGGGGCTGACCGACCCAGTCGGAACCGGTGCCGGACAGCCCCGCAAGCTCAACGGGACACGAGGGGGCATTCGCTTTCGGCGAGGGGACGGACAGCGTCTGCCGCGGGTATCTCCGACACGATCCGGCTGCTGTCGAAGCGGCTGGTGGACTGCCCCGGCCGCTTCACCTCCATCAGGTACATCGGTCGGACCACGCGGCCGTCGGCGCGGATCGTTCCCTGCCGGGTCATCAGGTCGTTGATGGGCGTGGCGCGCATCTGCTCCATCACGGCCTTGGCATCCAGGGTGCCGGCAGCCGCCACGGCCTTCAAGTAGTGCAGCGGGCTGTGACCAGCCCCCATCGAGTGGTCCGGGCAAGATGTTAGTGCAGCATCGTAGCTGGCGGCGGCGGTGACCCGGTCGGACCAGGGCGGCCCTGCGGCATCGGCATGCCCGACAGCAGGACCTCCGGCGCAGGCGGCCGGTAGCCCAAGGATGAGTGTGGACGCACGGTGTTGTAGTGCGTCCTCCATTGCTCGATCAGCACCTTGGCTTCGAGGAGCGTGTTGAACACCTCCATGTTGAGCAGCTCGTCCCGCAGCTTGCCGTTGAAGCTCTCCACGTAGCCGTTCTCCCACGGGCTGCCCGGCTCGATGTAAGCCGTCTTGGCACCGATGCCCGTGATCCAGCCCTGCACGGCCACCGCCACGAACTCCGGCCCGTTGTCCGAGCGGATGTAGTCGGGCGTGCCGCGGGCGATGAACAGGTCCGTCAGCACGTCGATCACGTCAGATGACCCCAGCTTGCGCCCGACCCGGATGCACAGGCACTCGCGGGTGAACTCGTCCACGACGTTCAGCATCCTGATCTTGCGCCCGTCCCGCGTCCGGTCCTCGACGAAGTCGTAGGCCCATACGTGGTTTGCCCGTTCGGGCCGCAGCCGCACGCACGACCCGTCGTTCAGCCACAACCGCCCGCGCTTGGGCTGCCGGGCTGGCACGCGCAGCCCCTCGCGGCGCCAGATCCGCTCCACCCGCTTGTGGTTGACCTTCCAGCCCTCGGCCCGCAGCAAGGCCGTGACCCGACGGTAGCCATACCGGCCATACTGCCTGGACCAGTCGATGATCGCCTCAGTCAGCGCCGCCTCGTCGTCGGCCGCACCCGGCACCTTGCGCTGCGCCGAACGGTGCTGGCCCAGCACCTTGCAGGCAAACCGCTCGGAAACGTCCAGCTTGGCCGTGACGTGCGCAACGCACGCCCGACGACGCGCGGCGCTCAGAAGTTTCCCGATGCAGCTTCCTTCAGCACCAGCTTCTCCAGCGTCAGGTCAGCCACCGCACGCCGCAAGCGCCCGTTCTCCTGCTCCAGAACCTTGAGCCGACGCACCTGGTCCAGCTTCAGCCCGCCATACTCGGCACGCCAACGGTAGTACGTCGCCTCCGTTACCCCGATCGCCCGGACGCCCTCGGCCACCGGCTTGCCCTGTCCAACCAGCACCTCGACCTGCCGCAGCTTGGCGACGATCTCCTCCGGCTTGTGATGCTTGCGCGCCATCCCAGTCCCTTCCGCGTTCACACCGAAGTCTCATCCTCGGCGGAACACTTCTAGGGGGTCACGTCAGAACGATGACCTCGGAGACCTTGTAGCACCCATGAACTTCGAGGAGCGCTTGAACGCGAACCTCGGTTGTCTCGCGGCCCCTTTGGGAGCGGAAAACGAGGCTCCAGCCCGCGAAATCAGCCAGGTGGCTGGTCATGACGTAGCTGAGGCGCTTCCTGTTACTTACGTTGTGTCCAACTCCTCGCCCTCCCCTCCCCTGCCCTGCCCGCTCCGGCCGCGATGGAACATATATAGAATCTAAGAGGCCACGGCGCGCGGGCGAAGTGAGGACTCTGGTAATCGTCGCGCGGCACGTGGCCGAGTCGCGGTGCGGCGAGCCCTGTGGACAGATTCTGTCACCCACAGCCAAGCGAGGACTCTGGTGATGGAAATGAGGACTCTGGCAATCGCTCAACGACCCTGACGAGAGCCAACCCATTGGGAAACTTCAAAAAAGCAATTTATCCCGAGGACTCTGGTAATCATACTAGTAGAGCTAATATTATCTAATAGTCTGGTTACCAGAGTCCTCGGTGACACTGGGCGCCGGATCGTGGCAAGACTGTCATCCAGGAAAGGATGCTGACATGGGGACGGTTCACGACCTGCTGGCGGAACGAGGACGGCAAGCAACGCTTAATCTCGACTTCGATCGCCGTGTCGTTGAGGCGGCATCTTCATACATGACCGACGAAGACAATGCGATTGCTTACCTCTTTTCAGGGTGGACGCAAGCAGCGCTACCGCACAAGAAGCCAGCCGACGACGCAGTTTGGGAGATACGGACCCAGCGCGTCACATTGCTGGTGGAACCAGGCCGCAAGCCCAATCCGATTGAAGGCCTCCCTGCTATCTCCGTAGGCGTGCCATATGGCTCCCGCGCGCGCCTTATCATGCTGTATTTGCAGACGGAAGCCCTCAGGACCGGCAGCCGTGAGATTGTGCTCGGCAAGAGCTTACGAGCCTGGTTTGCGCGCCTGGGCATTCCACCGGGCGGCAAGAGCATCCGCGATGTACGTGAGCAAGCAGAACGCATTGCCCGGTGCCGTCTGACGTTCCACATGTCAGCGTTTGGCAGCGGCGTCGCCGCCTTGGTGAACCAAAGCATCGTTGACGGGGCCATCTTCGGCACACATGAGGAAATCCCCGACAACATCGCCTTTCTGGAGAGGGTGAAGCTCAGTGAAGGATTCTTCGAACAGCTCAAGAAGCACCCGGTGCCGATAGAGGAAGCGGCTATCCGCGCCATTAGTAACAATTCCCAGGCGCTCGATATCTACTGCTGGCTGTCCTACCGCCTGCATATCCTGAAGGCGCCAACACAGGTCACTTGGTCGGCGCTCATGGCACAGTTCGGCATCGGATACGGCAAGCTGGCGACGTTCAAGTTCAAGTTTCGGCCGAACTTGGATCTGGCCCTCGCGGTCTATATCGACGCTAAGGTCGAGGCCAACGAGCGCGGGCTGACACTTTATCCATCAAAACCGCCTGTCTCAGCTAAACTCCTTGTAAATCGGTAGTCCGTGAGTTCCCAAAGATTACTAGAGTCCTCACCGATTACCAGAGTCCCCAGAGATTACCAGAGTCCTCAAACCCCTGGCCCAACGATTACCGCAAGGATTGAGGACTCTGGTAATCGCCCCCTTCCCTATCCCGCCGTCACCATTCCCGCCGCGTCGACGGCGGGTTCAGGTCAATTTCCGGCACATCATATCCAGCCTGCTTCGCCAAGCTCGCAAACCACTTCCGCATGCCGCCAGCGACCTCGGCCTCCTTGGCAATCAACCGCGCGAAGTCCTCGGACACCCGGAAATTGCACTGCACCGTCGGCACCGCTCGCGCCTTTGCCGCCCTCCCGTTCCCTTCCGGCGGCTTTGCAGGCTCTTCCTGCCAGCGCGCATCCTGCGATGCCTGGACGGCGTGCCCGCGTAAGCCTGGCGCAACCAGGTCCCGGATTTTAGCACCGCTGGGCCGGTCACCAACAATCGGCTTTGCCGCAAATTTGCTCATGCTGCCGTCCTCCTCTTAGCAGGCTTCGTCACTTTATCCTTGCTCGCGTCGCCGTCAGCGCGAGGCACGCCAGTAGGTTTAGTGCCGGTTGCGGGCTTAACGCCGCGAGACGCTGGCATAGCTTGCAGAATACTAAGGGCAACGAGCTCATCAGTGATGCGGTCCGCTTCCATCGCCGGTTTGCCTAACGTTGGGACCCGTCCGGAGTGCGTCAGCTTCGCGATTTCGGCGAGGTCAGACAGCGTGGCCTCGAGCACCGGCACTCCATTACCTTTTAGGCCATCCAGGGCTGCACGCTCCGCGAGCCCCCTGCCCCGCCACCTGGTGCACAATGCGTAGGCTGGGATCTTGCGTCTGGACGCCCTGGCAAGCCCCTGCACCTGCTCATAAGTCGCGATCGCTTCCATCACCGACCCGCGGTCCGACATGCATGGAATCAGCACCAGGTCAGCAGCAGCCATCGCTGTCGCGGCAGTCAGATTCTTGAAACCGGCTGTGTCGACGAATACGACATCGGTACCCTCGTCCAGGAGCCGCTGTGCCGCATCTACGGCCCTCACTTCATGCGGTTCGTGGACGCAAATGAACTCTGGACCCTCGTAAGCATCTGAGTGCCACCGGGAGAACGTACCGTTCTGGTCTGCATCGACGACAGCGACACGCCAGCCTCGCTGGATCATATTAGGTACTAGAATTTGGCAGGCAGCGCTTTTTCCGACCCCACCTTTGGACGATCCGACTGCCACAATCACCCCCATCGTCGCACGCTCCCCTAGTCTGCTAGCGTCTATAGCGGCGCGTGCTTTTATAGGCAAGAGATTACCGCGCGTTCCACCTGCATAAATAGTGACAGTAGCTCCGTTAGGTACAACAGCCCCGATATAATGGATAGTGTCGCTTGGACGGAAAGCGTAAATAGTCGAGGTCGCGAGTATCGCGTGCTAGCACTGCGCCTCCGCCAATTACCGATGACGGCGGGATTGCTCGCTTGCATATCTAGGAAAGCTGCATTAGCAAGTTTAGGTACGCTAGCATAATAGGGGCGCGATGTGGACGCGTCACCAAAGCGGCAATAGTGTTCCTCGCGGGCAATTACCGCGTGTTAGGCAAGTATCGCTATTATATTTAGGAGTGCGATATAAGCTATCGTGGTTAGTGGTAATATCCACCAAAGCTATGCGTCCAACGTGAGCAACGCGATTGAACATATGGCGGCAAGCCCCGCTAGCCCCACTAGCTAGATAGCCTTTAATCGCAGCACTATTTACGATAGCGTCAGTATTGGCCGCGGAAACAGGAGAGGGGAGGATGGCTTCCGCCGACAAACCGCATTTCTTGCGACCACCGCCCCGACACTGGATCAATGACAACCCATACCCTGGGGTCCCAGATGTCCCAAGCAATCCACGATCTCCATCGCCGACTACGTCCCCCGCCAAGCTGCCGCTAAACGGCTCCTGGCTCGCCAGGTCGAAGCCTGGCGCGCCGAGCCCGCCACATCCTTGATCGCCAAGGCCGCCGATGCGTTCGCTGGCCTCCTCGGAGCCGCTGCCGCGTGGGATTCCGTCCGGTAGCCCAATCTCGGCGATAGTGCTGCCCCTGATCGTCAGGCTGCCTGCAGTCCTACTCGCGGGCAGTGCATCCGGCCTCGCGGACACGGAGATGAATATTTGCGAGCACAATCGGCATGCTGCTTGTGACGCCGTCGGGCTCAAAGGTGTTCTTTGTCAGCCGATAGAGTAAAACGGTCCTTCCGCATTCTTGGTGCAGACTTCGCCCGCAGCCTGCTTGCAAGAGGCTGACAGGGTCGAAATTGCCGAGATTTTGTTCTCCCGACGCGTGCACCTCGACGGCGGGAGCACTCGGACCAGAAAGCGGCCCCTTGCTCAGCGGCTTACAGTGCTCGCAGACCTGCTGCCTGCACCGAGAATGCGGAAGGACCAGTAAAGCCATCCGGAGGCGACATCAGGAACCGGTCCTTCCGCATTCTCGGTGCAGGCCTCGCCCG
>JAABUU010003534.1_pt1 | contig 19766 bp, 12 predicted proteins | sample 5559301 | NCBI WGS metagenome assembly JAABUU01 (sample SAMN10711884, study PRJNA513360) | rock metagenome | isolation source: Antarctica rocks | place: Antarctica: Victoria Land, Richard Nunatak white | reverse complement strand
GCACCAAGTGGCCCAAAGCCGCCGGCAAGATCACCGGCGACCTCGCCGAGCTGCTCGCGTTCTACGACTATCCCGCCGAGCACTGGATCCACCTGCGGACCACCAACCCGATCGAGTCGACGTTCGCCACCGTGCGGCACCGCACCAAGGTCACCCGCGGACCCGGCAGCAAGGCCGCCGGGCTGGCGATCGCGTTCAAGCTCATCGAGGCCGCCCAGGCCCGCTGGCGTGCGGTCAACGCACCCCACCTGGTCGCCCTCGTCCGCGCGGGCGCCGTCTTCCACGCCGGACAGCTCGTCGAACGACCCGACGAGCAGCACCAAAACCAGCCCAACCCCGCCGCTGAACAGTCCGTCCCAGCAGCCGCCTAAACGATCTTCATCCACAGGTCTTGACTATTGCTCCTCGCTCCTGCTCCACGGTCAGGCCGTCGCCGCTGCAACGTGAGCGTCCGGTCACGCCGTCTGCGTTGGTTGGGGCGGCAGCAACTCAAGTACGAGGCGTCCCAAGTTCGAAGCGGGTGGCTACAAGTGGCTACAAAGACAGACGCCTAAGCCCGGCTCCCTGGGTGGGGTGCACGAGCCTGACCTGGGGTTTTAGTGGTGCGCTCGGAGGGACTCGAACCCCCAACCTTCTGATCCGTAGTTCGGGGAGACGCAATCCCGAGACGTCCACGTTCGGCCATCTGTGCAGGTCATACGGCGGGCGACGTCCCGAGACGTCCGCGTGAATCCGACTTCGTCCAACCGCGTGGCTACAGCGGTGGCTACAAACGGACACACCTTCGGCGCCGGTCACTGGGGAGGCAGCGGGCTAGCGGTCGCGTGGCAGCCTCTTCGTAGGCCCCTCGAGGAGCGCGGTAAGCGGCATGAGCATGCGGAATGCCCCGCTCACGCCGCAACTTGCTTCTGCCATGACCACAGTCGGATTCATCGGGAGCGGCAACATCGGTGGCACCGTCGCCAGGCTGGCGATCGACGCGGGTTACGACGTCGTGGTCTCGAACTCGCGAGGTCCAGAGACGCTGACCGAGCTCGTGGCCAGTCTTGGAAAGAAGGCGCGGGCCGCAACCTCGGCGCAGGCTGCTGCCGCTGGCGACATTGTCGTCGTGACTGTCCCGCTCGGCCATATCGAGCAGGTGCCAGCCGAGCCGTTGGCAGACAAGGTCGTCATCGACACGTGCAACTACTACCCCGAGCGCGACGGCACCATCTCCGCGCTCGATGACAAGCAGATCACCACGAGCGGGCTTGTTCAGCAGCACCTGTCGAAGTCGCACGTGGTGAAGGCGTTTAACAACATCTTCTTCCAGCACCTCGGCTCGATGCAGCGTCCGGCCGGCGCATCCGACCGGAACACGCTGATGATCGCCGGTGACGACGCCACGGCGAAGAAGACGGTCACCGACTTCATCGACGCGATCGGGTACGACGTCTTCGATACTGGCAGCCTGGCCGACAGCTGGCGCTTCCAGCGTGATCAACCCGCCTATGCCGGCGCGTACGCAGAGGGCGGCGACTTCGACAAGCCCAAGCGCGCCGACCGCGACGAGCTTCAGGCATTGCTCAAGCGGGCTGACGCGTCCATCCGCTAGGCGGCAGAAGAGAGCGCATTCAACGGCGTGGTCGAGCCGCGGTCTGATTCGGTCGAGACGGCGGCGATGGATACGTGCCCAACCGCCGGGCCCCGGTGCAACTCTTGTCGATCCGTCGGGACGGGGTGCCATGGGACTGGTGACGCACAGCAACGCAGGAGAGTGGCCCGGCAGTCCAATGAGGCGCGCGTCGAGGCGGGGCACCCGCCGCGGTCGCAGGGCCAACGCCGCAGGCCGCGTTGCCGGAGTGAGGCGCCAGCGATGATGTGATGCGCCCGAAGGGATAGTCGCGGTCTGGCCTTGGCAGGCGCGCCGCCGTGGGCGACTAGGGTGGGAAATTGCCGGTGGGAGGCGAGGTGCCCGAGCGTCGGCCGAAGGCCGCAGACCGCAACCTGCTCTGGGCGGCGTCCGGCGGCAGGTGCGCCTTCCCCGACTGCGTGGCAGCGCTGGTCGAGTCCGTGAACGGGACGTGGGTCACCGTCGGCGAGATCGCGCACATCCACGCGCACAGCCGCGGCGGCGCGCGGTTCGATCCGACACTGGCCGCGGCCGCAGTCGACACTTATGAGAACTGCATCCTGCTGTGCCGCCGCCATCACCGGTTGGTTGACGACGCCCCGAGGGACTTCGCGCCCGACAAGTTGCGCGAGTGGAAGCGACAGCACGAGGCGCGGCATCGGCCGGGGCAGCTTTCGCGACCGCACCGGGAACCGGTTGGGGCGCCGCCGCCGCTGGCACACGCCTTCGTCGACCGCGACGATCTTCACGAACGGATTGCGGCCGGCGTGACTGCGGCGCCGGCGCTGACGCTCGTGGGCGCCCAGGGGTCCGGGAAAACTCAGGTAGCGCTGCGGTATCTGGATCGCGCCGCCGACAGTTACACGTTCAGGTGCTGGGTCCGTGGCTCGTCCCGCGCGACCTTGACCGCGGACGTTGCCGCGCTCGCCGCGCTGCTCGGCATCAACGCGTCAGCTGACGCTGCAGTGGAAGACGTGGCGCGGCTGGTCGTCGCAACGCTGGAGGCGCGGCCAGGGTGGCTGCTCGTGCTGGACGACGTCCAAAATCCCCACGACCTGCTCGGCCTGGTTCCCTCGCAAGGCGGACACGTCCTGATCACCAGCGCCAACGGCGGCTGGTCTGGACTCGGAGCGACAGTCGCCATGCCGCCACTATCTCCGACGCAGGCTCGCGACCTCGTCGCGACAGCAGCTCCGACCATCGGCGACACCGACGCGGCGGCCCTCGCCGACCTGTGCGACTTCATCCCGATCGCGGTCGCCCAGGCGATAAGCTACGTCGCGCAGACGGGAACGCCGCCTGAGGCGTTCCTGGCGTTGCTGCGGTCGCATCGGGCGGAACTGATGGACCGTGGCAGCGCCGCGCCGCACTCGACACTCGCAGTCTCCGTGGACCGGACCATGGCGGCTCTCACCTCAAGCGCGATCGCGCTCCTACGTGTGCTCTCGCTGCTCGCGCCAACGCCGTTCCAGCTGCAGCCAAGGGGCGCCGGGCCCGGGGACGAGGCGGACCCGTTCGCCTCCACGCTCGCCCTGGAAGACGCAATCGGCGAGCTGCGCGGCTACTCGCTCGTTGAGCGCGACGGTGACAGCGTCACAGCCCACGCGTTGATCCAGGACATCGTCCGGCTTCGCATGTGCGGTTCGGTCGAAGAGGCGGTCGCGGCAATCCGCGCCGTCGACGCCGTGTACGCGCAGCTCCCGGAGAGAACAGGCGCGCCGGAAGAGTGGCCGGCGTTCGAGGTGCTGACCCCCCACGCCGAGGCGCTTCGCGAACATCTTCGGGGGATGCCGGCGGTGCCTAAGTCCGCCGTCGGCTACGTGCTGAACCGCATCGGCCCGTACTACGCCGCGCGCGGCGACCGCGGCGCCGGTGCGGCGGCTCTGCGCGAAGCCCTGGACCTGTGCGGCCCCGCTCCCGTCGAGGAGTACGACGTCGCGCTGCGCGCGAGCCTGCTCAACAACTTCGGAAATCTCCTGCGTGACCAAGGCGATTTGCTCGGGGCGGCGGAGTGCATCGAGGAGTCGCTGCAACTCAAGGAGCAAGTGCATGGTCCGGACCATCCGCTCGTCGGCATCGCGTGCGGCGCGCTCGCGGCCGTGAAGGAGGCGCAGGGCAATCTGAACGGGGCGGTGGCGCTGCACGAGCGGGCGTTGCGGATTCACCGCCTTGCCGGCAACGCCCGCCGCGCCGCCGCGGCGCTGCTCGACCTAGCCGTCCACGACGTCACTCGAGGCGACGCCGACGCCGCGCGTGCCCGAGCCGCCGAGGCCGCAGCGCTCGCCGCCGCAGCCTCTGACGGGTGGATCGAGGAAGAACGCGCACACCTCACTCTCGCCGAGATCCATGGGCGCGAGGGCCGACTCCACGACGCGCTGTCTTCTGCCAGGGCCGGGGTCGCAGCGGCGCACCGCCCGGGCATCGAGTCAGAGTTCCTCGCCCGCGCCCTCGTGGTAGAGGCGAAAGGACTGTCCAAGCTCGGCGACCCCGCGGCGCTTCCTCTGTTCGAGCAGGCGCTCGAGGTCCACGGGCGCACCGATCCACATGGGTTTGCTACGGCGCAGGCGCAGGGCGACTACGGTGTCGCGCTGTTCGTTGCCGGGCGCGCAGACGACGGACTCCGGCAGCTCCGCGAGTCGGAGGAGTGGCTCGCCACGCACCGTCTCGCGAGCGACGGCGTACTCGCCCGCGGCCGCCTCATGCTCGCCCACGCGCTCGCCCGTGCAGGCGCCGGCGGCGAGGCCGCGTCCCTGCTTCGCGCCGTCGTCGCAGAGTGCAACACCGCACCGCTCGTCAAAGAGGCGCACGCCGCGCTCGCGTCCCTAGACGACCCGCGGTAGCAGCCGACACCTGCTATCGCCGGTGATCCACTCGACGTCCCGGCTTGTCCGTTCCCGCGCGGGCGGCGTCGGCACCGACCCGGGCACTAGGAGGCGGGTTCACCAGCGTTTGCTGGCTCTTCGCGGTGAAAGGTTTATTGATCTTGGTGGGCGTGTCGTAGCGGGCTGTGAGGCTCGCGGCCTCCGAGGGTGGTTGGTGTCGAATCACCCAGCCCCGGAGGGCCGCGAGCATGGAGCAGGCTACGTCGCTGTTGTACGACCTGGACGGATTCACGGTCGCGCAGGTCACCGTCAACCCGCTGGGGATCAGGGTGCTGGTCCTGGAGTGCGTGCAGGTGCAGGGCTGCCCGGACTGCGGAACGGTCACCGACCGGGTGCACTCCAGGCGGATGATGGCTGTGCGGGACCTGCCGTTCGGGCGGCCGTGGCTGGTGCGCTGGGACAAGCGCCGGCTGTTCTGCGACGAGCGCCGCTGCCCGCGACGCACGTTCGTCGAACGCAGCACGCAGATGGGGCCGCGACAGCGGCTGACCGGCCGGCTACGAGCTGCGCTCGAGCGAGCGGTGTCAGCCTCGCGCCGGGCCGCCAGTGACGTCGCCCGCGAATACGCGGTGTCGTGGTGGAGCGTCAACCACGCGCTGGTCGTCGTTGCGGCCGGGGTCTGCGGCCCGGCGCCGGCCGGGGTGCGGATGCTGGGGGTCGATGAGACCCGGGCCAGGTCGGTGCGCTGGCTGCTGTCGGAGGCGGGGTGGCGCCGGTCCGACCCGTGGATGACCAGCTTCGTCGACCTCGACCCGACCCATCCCGGTGGGCCGCTCGGCCTGGCACCGGGCCGGTCGGGAGCATCGGTCCGCGGCTGGCTGGGGTTGCAGACCCCGGCATTCCGGGACGGGATCGAGGTCGTCGCGATCGACCGGTCGGCACCGCGTTGCGTGGTCGAGCCTGGCGCCACGAGAGGCAGGACTTGAACCTGGTTGAAGACGCTTGGCTGAGCAGGCAAAGTCTCATCCGCCCTGGTCAGAAAGCTAGGTCTTGTTTCGGGGTCGGCACCGCCCTGGTCATGTCGGCTACGTCTTCGCCATGGTCAGTCCTAACAGCCGGGGAGGCGCCAGGACAACACGACACAGCCGGAGTCGGACTCGTCATTCTCACGCCACCCGTTGCAGTCGGGCTCAGCATCTGCCTGCTGCTGGGACTGGCAGGCCAGCGCCTCTTCTTCATCCTCAGGGCACGACCGGTGGAATCCCGAGCTGCGGCACCGTCTGATTTGTAGTTCAGTGAGGGGTCCGTCGCGTGCGTCTCGGTCCACTCGTTCAGGTAAGAGTCTGTTGGTGTCGTCCACGCACGTGCAGTGGAATGTGGGCTCGTCCGAGCGGTGGCTACAGGTAGTGGGCTTGATGAAGGCGGTCATGACCTAACGTAGTCGGGCCCCTCAGAGTTGAGTCCGCACTGATGCCAGCGCCTCCCTCATGTCGGATGCCGTGCCGAACCGTTCAGCGCGCCCGCTCGCACAGGCCTTGGTCAGGAAGTCCGCCAGCGCCTCGTTGAGGTCCTTCCGGAAAGCTCGAGGATCTCGTGGTGTGGTGCCCCGCATCGGCCGTGCTTGAGGGTAGGGGTGCTCTCCGTCGCACAGGAGTTCGTAAAGAGTCACCCCTACGGCGAAGAGGTCAGTGGTCACGTCCCAGAGTGTGAGATCTGCGTCGGGCGGTTGATACGGGGGGGTGCCAGAAACCGTCATCACCGGGTCGCCTACCCGGGAAGCGATGTTGAAGTCGAGGAGCTTGGAGCCAGATCGGGTGAGGATGATGTTATTCGGCTTGATGTCACGGTGCACGAGAGCGTTCTCGCCCATCGACATGTACTCCTCGAACTCGCTCTCCGATAGCTCGCCGTTCCGCTTCTTCTCGGCAAGTGCATCGAGCCGAGGACTGTCCGGGTGAATCGCGACAAGTGCATCGAGCACATCCATAGCAACGTCGACTGCGGCGCGATCTGGCAGGTGCTTCTGTCCGCTCGCGTAGTCGGCCAGGAGCTCGCCGTTGACATACTCCAGCACGAGGTACCACTCACCACCGTCAGTGCTGTCCGCCCAGATGACCTTGACAACGTTCGGGTGACTTATTTTGCGCAACGCACTAATCTCGCGTCGGACGGCCTCATACCCAGCAGCGTTGTCAAACAGCTTCAGCGCCCGCTCTTCGCCCTCAACGGCGTCGCGAACTCGGTACACTTTCGAAAATCCGCCGCTGCCGAGCAGCTCCTCGACCTCGAAGCGTCCGCCGATCCTGTCACCCACAGCGTAGGCGTGCGAGGGCCTCTTGGAGGAAACGTCCTCCGTGCGAGGAGCCGGAAGCGCCTCACCATCAGCCTGGGGGCGGTTGGCTGGCCGCTCCCGATCTTCACTCTCAAGCTGTGCTCGGTACTTGACCGACTCGTCACAGAAGACTGCGATCTCACGCCCGTCGTCAATGCTGAAGGCGAGGCCGGTCTGGCCGAACTCGTCAGCGCCGATGAACGCTTGCGCTTCCTTGACCCGCCGGCGTGACTCAAGGGCGATAGCCGCCGCCCAAGCGATGAACTCGGAGGGGACCTTCATGTCAGGATCGGGGTAGAGGAGACGAAGGAGCCCGTCAAGGGTGTTGTTCGCCGCCTTGCGGTCGCGACCGCTGAGTTCGGTCCCCCATTCGAGGCGGCCCTGGATCACGTCGAGGCGGGGCGTTCGACGAAGCCGAGTCCAGACTTCGGCTAGGAAGTCGCTGACGAATCCAAAGTGGTCGGTGAAGTGGCTGGGGTCGAGCTTGGGGACGTCCCAGCCGGGGATGAATGCGTGGATGCGATCCATGAAGGCCGTGTCATCTCGCATCTCCTTCGGCAAGGGTGCGAGAAGATGGCCGGTGCGGAGTTGCTGCCAGACGTCCACGTCGAAGTTGCCGACCATGACGATGCCGCCATCGGCTCGGATTGACTCCTTGCCTCGGCTGAACTCGCCGGACTCCATGTAGCCCTTGAGGATGTTGACACCTTCCTTCTGATCGAAGGAGACACCCGAGACCTCGTCGAAGCAGATGACGTCATATTGGGCTACGAGCCCGCGACGCCCGGTGTTCATGTTCACGAACATGTTGGCGATCGTCGTCTTACCGCCCGAGACCAGGTGGGCGTACGGCGACACTTGCTGAAACAGGTGTGACTTTCCGGTGCCACGGGGACCGAGCTCGACGGAGTTGTAGCGGTTGATCACGAACGGGACCATCCGCAGCAAGAGGATGTCTTGCTGACGGGGTGTGAACCGTTCGGGTGCGAAGCCAACGCTCCGGAGGAGCAGGTCGCGCCACTGTTCGATGGAGAACAGCTTGCGACCGGCGACGAACGTTCCTAGGGCATCGTGGGTCGACATCTGGATCGGGCGGATGGCCTCGATCCGGAATGGCTGGCCGCCCTGCTGCTGGGCCAGTGCGGCGATGTACTCGAGAGTCACCTCCGCGTAGAACCCGCCGGTCAGCATCCGCTGATGCTCATCGACAAGCTCGGCGGAGATGTGGATGGCGTTGAGTTGGAGGCTCGGCAGCTCCGCCTTGTAGGAGTCGCTCTTCGAGTCCAGACGGGCGCGAAGCAGGTCGATGATTTTGACGCGGCCCTTGTCGCGAGCACGGTGCTTGAAGAGCTCTTCCTCGCCGGCTCGCACAGTTCGCTCCTGCATGGACTTCTGCACCATGTCCAGCCCGACGGCAATCTCGTCGGGGTCGGTAGTCGCGCAGTAGCGGCCTAGCAGAAACTCGCCCACATACGTCGGGACGGGGTACTGACCGCGGAACTTCTGCGCGAGGTCCTTCTGGACGAGATAGCCGTCATAGGCCTGGGAGGCGAGTTGGTCGAGGTCGTCAAGCTGCGTCATCGGTTCTGAGACACCGTCGTCTCACGCTGCAACAAGATGGTCCCGTCGCCGGCAACGACCACGAGCTGGGCGCGTTCGCCTTCGAGCTCTTCGTCCTCGACAAGAAGGATGACCTTGCCGGTCCCGCCCGTCATTCGAGCCATGTCAGCAATGCTCGACCCTGCGTTTCCGGCCTCACGACGCAGATCGACCTTGGCACCGTCAGGGAGGTCGGTGAACTCGACGACGAGAGTAAGCCCTCGCCACTTGATACTCGTAATCTCCGCCCGTGAAGCCGAGGCAGTCTGCAGTGCTGTCACGGCGAGCCGCGGTACGACGCACTCCTGAGGACTGATCCCACCGTGCTCATAGGTCTGGTTGGCCTCAAAGCAGGAGATACCTGAGGCGACTGCGATCCGTACATCCTTGTCCCAGTGCCACGGCACCGTCGGGACGTCGACTACCGCGCCCTCCTTGACGCGCGCGCACCGGCCCTTCTTCGAGACGGTCGCCGCAACAGGCAAGCCATCGTTCTTCGGCAAGCTGGACGGCAATAGCAACCATCCGTGGTCCGTGACAACGGTGACTGTCGACCAACCGGCCTCCAGCAGGTCCCAAATTCGGCGAGCGATCCTCGACACCTCGTGGTCAATCTCCAGCGCAAGACGAGTACCCAGGTCGTGGCCCTTGTGATCTAGCTCGCCGGTCTCGGTCCACGCCCGGCGCGACGGATCGCCCGTGTCCTGCGGCCCAAGCACCTGTACACCCGCGTCGTCCAGCAAGGAGCGCAACACCTGCACACCAGCTGTCGCGCCACTCGACGCTCGGCAGGCATCGAGCGCGCTGCCGGGCCCCAGAAGTGACTGATCGATCGGAACTAACACCGGCTTGGCCGTTCTTGTGACCGTCGGCAATGCGGCCAGCCCCACTGTCGTGGTTACCGAAGCACCCGCTCCTTGCAACCGCTCCGCCAGTAGGTGCGCAATATCTAGCCGCAGTCCGTCCACGAATACCAAGACCTCGCCGGCAGACAGCTTCGTCGAGCTACTAGCTTGCCACCTTCCTGAATTCGCCGCAGGACCTACGGCTGCCTGCAGCGCTTTCGCGCCGTGCTGTAGCCATGGCTGGTACACAGCTTCCAGTGCCGCTGAGACAGCTTGCACGTCACGGTCCTGCTCGACTTCCGCAAGCGCCCGCAGCGCAGCAAGATCTGTCTTCCATCCTTTGGTCTCGTACGCGCGACAGAGCTGCTCGACTGTTCCACCGACCGGCAACGGATGGCATCGTTCAGCCAGCTCGGCCAAGTGCTCCAGGGCGAGTACGAGCGACGAATGACCAAGTTGTGCCCACACCGATCCGCGTCGTGGACGGTGCGCCTGCTCCAGCCGAGCAATTTCCGCGCCCGCGCCGGCGGAGGTAAGGACCGCCAGGTCCCGTAGGCGGGCTCGGAGCTGGTCTTCTTCGGCTTCGTTGTCCTGGGGCCACGCCAGGCTAGCGGCGGTGAAGAGCTCCTGCGGTCGCGCGTCGCGGAGCCTGCCGGGGATGCCCCGATAGTCGGACGGCGACTCACGGAACCGCTGCCACACTTGCAGCCACTGCCCCTCACCCAATCCCAGATGGAGCGCCGCCTCCAGCACACCGGCAGCAGCTGGGTCGAAGCCGTAGTCCGACTTGCACTGCTGCGTGAACGCCCCCCACCCCGCCGGGCCGAGATCCTGCTTCAGGCTGTTGGGGTCGTCGATCCAACGGAGAAGCAGCCGAACTGCGTCCGGATTCAGGAGGCTGTTGAGAAAGCCTGCGTCGATGTGACGGCCCTGTAGCCGCGTCATCTTCTCGTCCAATATGTGGCTGAGGCCGCCGACCAGAGCACTCGCCGTCGCCTCATCGCCGGCCACGTTGAGGCCTAAGCCCCGCTCTTTGTTAGTCAACAGCGCCCTGATCGTCCAATCCTTTCCACTCGGCTGCGCGAACCATTGGCTTCGATGCTGGAGCGCCACTAAAGGCAAGAGCATTGTGTCCTCGCGCGTTACGGCGCGAAGATCGTCACGAGACACGCCCGGCAGGTAGACGATGGGCAGCCCACCGGGACCATCCACGTCCAAGGTCCCCGCTAAAACACACCGCACCCAATAAGCTGGGCCTCGCCGATCGGCCGGCTGGTACGACGCGAGAGTCAGCACTCGTCGATGGGCTCGGAGCTTCTCGATCGACGTTGCCCATTCACCAGCCTTGTCCGGCCACAGCACCGCGACGGGAGCCTCGGACACATTCCCGTCGTTGGTCGCCGCACCATCGATTGCCTGGGCGAGTCGCCCCAGAACCGTCTCGTTCACAGTGACCCACCTCGAGCAGCCAGCTTCTGAGCGTTCGTGAGGTGCAGGTCGTTTAAGCGCTCAGTTCCATCCGGGTTCTTACCCCGGTCCTTATCCCACTTCACGTTGAACTTGGACCGGAGAATCCCCGCCTCCACGAACGGACGCGCATTGAAGCGAACCCCGTCATCGAGGTCGGGGTCCCAGCCAACCGGTTGTTCGGCAACAGACTTCCAACGCACATAGATGTCATATGGGGGCTCACCCTCGAGAATCAACTCAAGCTTCTGCTGCAATGAACGGGCCGCAGCCAGACGTTCCTCAGCGCCGGCGACATCATCGCGGATACCGGCCGCCTGTCGCTCGCGCCAATCACCGAGATAAGAATACGTAAGCTTCTCTAAGGTGGCTCGATCCAGGCGATGGCTGTTCACCAGAGCTGAGAATCCGTCTTTGCGACCGTCCCAGACCTGCCAGATGAACGGTCGGGTCTTGAACACCTGGCAATGGGCTCTGAAGAAATCCTCGCGCAGCCAGGAATCGAGATCTTTTCTCGCGGAGCCAGATCTGGCGATGAGTTCCCCCGTTCGAGCTGGTGTCCAGGTCCCACCGAACGCTCGCGCGAGGATTTCCTGGAGCCTTGTTGCTGCTGGTGATTCTCCTCGCACTGATGGCAAACATACAATGCCGTCCTCGTCGCCGAGATCGCGCAAGTCGTCCGATTCAGCCTGATCTGGCCAGCAGAAGCCAACGAGCCTCGCAACCCCAACCTGCAAAGGTTCGGTAGCCACCTCGGGTCTACCCCGGAACAACCACTGAGTTGGATCGTCGGACGCTGGCTGTGGAAGTAGCCCAGCGTCGTCCGCGACCCGCTGCCACCTGTCAGCATTAAAGGGGATTTTGGCGAGTGTGTTGCACGTGACCCCGAGGCTCTTGTCAATCCGTCGCACGGCTACGGCGAACTCGGGAGACGAGCAGAACGCCCAGACCGCCGGAACCAGTGACTCTTCAGCCGGAACGATCACCGCGCACACATTCTCGAAGGGTTCGCCGCTGTACAGCGTGGCTGGGAGCGATCCGGTCTTCCCGATCGCAACGCCTCTGCGGCCCCATGCTGAGCGTCCAGCGATCGTTGCGCCGATGTCTGCCGCACTGGCCGCTAGCCCGCCCAAGCCCTCCTCCCACCGAAGAACGCTGTCTCGACCCGAGTAGGGCTCAGTAGTGTCGGGCGGCAACTGCTGCCTCACCCAAATCTTCGACGGCATTTCAACTTCCCAGAAGAACCGCCGGTATCTCTGCGAATCGCCCGTCGTGATTCCCCCTAGAGCCGCCGCGCGCGCCGACAACAGTTCGCCGTCGCCAATGATGTCGGCGAAGGTGAACCGGTGATCAGGGTTTGCCAGGACAACCGACTGAGAAACCGCCAATAGCCTCGATGATTTCAGCAAGTCCGCCTTGCCGATGGGCGTTCTCTCGTTCTCGACGTCCAGGCCGCACACGGAATGCGATCCGTCTGCCGACACGACGCTTGCGATGAAGAGGCTCACGTTAACAACGGCTCCACCAATTTCGCCAAAGGCGCCTGGACCGAGCTGCGCGACGAGGTGCCAAGTACAGCGACTGAGCCATTCCTCACGGAGGCGTCGGTACCGTCCGAGGTGCATCCAGGTCTGCGGGGTCACGGCCGCGACAGTGCCACCGTGTGCCATGCTGCGAAATCGCTCGATGAACGCGGATGCGAGGTCCTCTTTCCCGAGGGGAAACTGGGTCTCGCAATACGCCCGGAGCTTGGCGGCCTGCTTGCCTCGATGAAGGTACGGCACGTTGGTCGCGATGAGATCGTATTTACGTGACAGCATTGCCGCGGCTCGTGTCAGGGCACTGGCGTCCCGCCCAAGAACGCTAAGAGCTGGATCGGCCGACTCGGTTTGACTAAGCTTGATGAGGAGTGGCGAGACTTCCTCCCAATCCACAGCGTCGAGTGTGGCCTGGCCGTTGACGTCTGTATCTGCAGCGTTCCGGGGATCCAGCAAACTCCCGAGCGAGTCCGCATCCCGAAAGATGGCATGCAGTCGGGTGAGGGCCCCCTCAAGCCGAGCATCCCCCCGCGCCACTTCCCTCCACTCGTCAAGCGGTGTTCTGACCGGGATGCCGGAACACGCGACGTTGGGCACCGGGAGTTCTCGCCAACAACCGCCGTCCTTCCACGCTTGGAGTGCAAGCGCGAACATCGCTATTTGGACGCATCGCGGGTCAAGCTCAAGCCCGAACAGGTTGTCTCGCAATACAGCATCTTGTGCGGCGACCGGGCTACAACCCTCTTCCTCGACTCGCATCCGCCAGAGCATCTTGAAGGCCTGGACCAAAAAATGGCCTGATCCACAACAGGGGTCCATCAGGCTGACGTCCGCGATGGTTGAGGGCCACGTCGAGAACTGGCCGGCAGCGGGTCGCGACTCATCTCCAAACCGCAGGTACGTCCATTCCATGATCAGCGGGCTGTTGGGATGCCTGGCAGCCCACCAAGCGCCAAGCGAATTCTCAAGAAGGAAGCGGACCATGTAGCTCTCCGTGAAAAGCTGAGTTACAGGTCCTACTTCTGACGCGCCAATTTTTCTCTCGGAACGATTGACCTCGTCCTTCGTTTCCTTCTGCCAGAACTGATAGACCCAGCCCAAAGCGTCGTCACCGCGAAAGACCTCAGGCGACAGGTCGGCCAGAATGGCCTCCAGTGCCAACCGTCCTTCGGGGGAAAGTCGGAGCTGCACAGCTGGATCGTCGAGCCGGAAGATGCCTGGGAGGATCTGCGCGGCGAAGCGCCCGGCGACGGCCCAGCCATCGGGTTCACCTAGGGATTCGGCGAGCTCCTCGCAATCTTCCAACGTGACGGGCGCGCGGTACTCGGGGTGGATGAGCAAGCTGTTCTCGGCCAGGAATCGGGCAAATAGGAGGCGATGCCACTGTTCGTAGGCGCACTCGACAACGAGTAGGTCCAGCTTGTCGCCCTGGTCGCCCAGTTGACGGGACTTCGCACGTAGACCGCGGCGAAGCTGACGGTCGTCCTCGTTCAGGTGGGCCGGCGGGCGTTCGTCGGTGATGGCCAGCGAGTTGAGCGCGGCTCGGACAGCCCGGTTGGAGGCGCGCCGACCCTTGACGCACGCGTCGTCGAGGAACTTCCGCTGATGGGATGTGAGTACCGGCAACTGGCCAGCCCTAGATGATGACGGTGTCGCCGTCGGTCACGTGTTGCAGGAGGCGCTCCCACAGGGCGGTGACGTATGCCTCGACCTCAGCCGGCGTTCGAAGGGTCGCGGATGCCGGAGCCATGGTGACCGCCTTCGGCTCAAGCTGCCTTGCTGCGGCCGCTCTCGCTGCGGCGACCTTGGCGGGGATGGCTTGGCGCCGCTCCTTCCGGACGGTCAGCGGCGTCTCATCGAGAGCCTTGAGAAGCTCCTCGTCGGAGCTGACCGCGGGGGTCGGGGCCACCGCCAACCCGGCGGTCACGAGAAGGGCGTCGCGTCCGCCCGTGTCGAGCTGCTGCCACTCGGCGGATGCCTCCAAGTCACGGAGAGCCTTCGCCTGATCATCGATTGCCCCCGCCGCCGCATTGAGTACCGCGGCACGCAGAGCGTCGCTGAGTTCTCTAATAAGGGGTTCGATCGGGTCGGGCGATTCCATCAAGAGCCGACCCTGCTGAATGGCATCGCGCTGCACGCGCACCTGCGCACCGGTGTCCGTCTGCGCGGCGTGCTGAAGGAGTCGCTCGAGCATTCGCCACGTGGATTCGCGCGCCGCACGTTGCTCGCCTGCCGACGACCAAGTCCTGATGTCTTGACGAAGCCGCTCGGCTTGCTCGGCGACTGCGCGCACCTGCTGGCTTCCGGCCAGGGCGGCGATACCAGCGAGATGGCTCGTGTCGGGCGCCGCCGGAAGCGGAGCCGGGCCGCCGGCATGAGCGGCGAGATCGAGGAGGTGCTGCACGAGACCGCTGATGGCTCCGCCTTCCTTGCCGGAGGTGTACGCCACTTTGGCCTCGGTGAGGACACCGCGAACCGCGAGCTGCTCCTGCTTTGTTGGAGGCTCGTCTTCTTTGAAGAACGTGGTCTTGCCGATCTGGGTGGCGGGAAGCTCCTTCGGGCCATCGACAAGGTGGTTGTCGCGCTCGGCCCGTGTGTTGCCAGTGGCCAGGAGCGCCAAGATGGCGCCGTCGATGGCGTCCTTGGGCCAGCCGTAAGGCGAGTTACCGAGGTCGCGCTGGAGATCGCTCCCCTTGGTCCCCGAGCCGGAGGTGCGGGAGAGCACCTCCTTGCATACAGGGTTTGCCGGGACTTCGCCCTGCCAGCCGACGTCTTTCAGGGCGTCAGGAGCGCCATCCCGGGCTTTGGTGATGACCTTGCTCCAGGCCAGGTCGTCAGCAGCAGAGAACTTCGGGAAGAGACGAGCAAGCGCGCCGGCGGTCTCGACGCCCTCTCGAAGCGAGCTCGACGTGAGCTCGTTGCCCCCTCCCTGGAACACTCGAGCCATGGCGACGACCGCAGTAAAAAGTGTCCTGAGCCGCTGCTCGCCTTCCAAGACCCTTGACTGCATGCCCTGCTTAGCCTGGCGACCCTCGTCCGTCTGGGGTTCAGGTCGTTGGCTCATCGTATCGCCGGCAGCGGCGTAGCCCGCAAGCGCGTCCGCTATAGCGTCAGGATCGATCTTCGAAAGCAGTACGAATACCGTCTGGCTCTCCTTGCCGGCGGCTGCCGCCGCCTCACGTACCTTCGCGTCGGCGACTCCCCACTCGTCGCGGATCCAGACCGGCACAGTCGATCCGTCGGCCGTCGGATCATCGTCGCCCCAATGCCGGTCAAGTTTGCGCGGGGTCTTGCTCTTGCCGTGGACGAGCTTGAGTCCAGCCAGTTCAGCGTCTACCGAGCGCTGCAGCCAGTCGTTGCGGAGTTGGGACATACGAGCCGCGTCGGAGCGGATCGACGTGCGGCGCCGATTGAATTCCTGGGTCCATTCGGCGCCCTCCTCGGTCTGAAGCCGGAACTCGTCGCCAAGCTTCATTACCCGGCCCTGCTCGACAAGCTCCTCCATAATTCGGGGGACGTCCTTGCGGAGGCGCGGCCCGTCAGTCGCGAGGTCCTCGACGAGCAGATCACTGAGAACGGCGGCAGTCGCTCGTACGCCAGCGTCGCCAACCCCCTCGTCGGGAAGTTGCGAGATCAGGAACACAAGTGCAGCCGATCGCGACTTCAGCTCGCCATCCGCGGACCCGTCCTCGAGGCCTCGGATGAGCTCATCGATCTCCTTGAGCAGAACGCCGCTTTGCAGCATGCTGGCCGATTCGGAGCGGAAAACGAAGTCTCCGCCGATGACCGTGCCAAGCGGTTGGGCAGCAATACTTCGCACTGCCTCATGCACGATCTTGAGCTGCGTGCGGAGTACACCAGCCTTACCCGCTTTGTCGATGGCGCGCAGGGCTCGCTCCCAGAAGCGGCGCCGCGTCGGCAGTAGTGGGTAGTCAGCCACCATCGTGGACTTGTCCGCACCTTTGGCTTCCAAGCGCGTACCGCCCAAATGGCGGTCGATCTCGCCGCTGACCTTGCTGAGAGCGTCCTCAATCTCGGCGATGACACCAGGCTTCTTTCGAAGGACGACCTTGCGGACGACGGTTTCGACGTCAGTGTCGGACAGCGCGACAGTGACCGAGAAGCGATCGATGAGCTTCTGCAGAGTGGGGTTGGCGGTCAGTGCCGCTTGCCCCGTAGCGACTACCAACACTTGGTTGTTGAATCGGGAGGAGCATCCCTCGACCAGGTCCTGCACCTGCAACGCCTTGGCGTTGTCGTCATTGATGTACTGCTGCATCTCGTCGAGCACGACCAGCGTCAGCGGCAGCTTGCTTGCGTTGGTGGCCAGAAGCCGGAGGACTTGCTCGAAGGTGTCGAGCATCCGTCGTTGCTGACGTCCTCCATCATCGGGAACTGCGTCTGCAACGTTGAGCTCACCGCCGCCGGCGTGTCGCCGAAGGTGACGCCGGCGTCGATCAGTGCCTGCGCCAGGACGGGGGAGACGTAAAGGTTACGGAGCTCGTGCGCCAAGTCCTTCCCCTTGGCCTGGATTCCAGCTTGGACGCTGTCGAACATTCCCTCTTGGCGCAACCACAGGGCGAGGCGGGCTGGCGCGAGCTGCTGGGGCAAGCCGGCCGCATCGAAGACCACACCCAGGAAGGCCAAGCGAAACGAGCCCGACGCTCCCGCACCCAAAGTGCCAGCCGCCGACCAGAGACCACCTGCACGCTTGCCGGCCGCGGAGAGTTCCTTGAGGTGGGTCTCGATCTCGGACGGGAGCTGGGTCAAAGCTCGTGCCGACGTTCCGGAGGGCAGCTGATAGTCGCGCCACAGATACTCGAGCACGCGCATTAGATGGGACTTGCCGCTTCCAAAGAAGCCGCTCACCCACACCGCCGGCTGTTGAGATTGGCCGAGGTGGCTCAAGAATTGGTCCACGATCCGCTCGAGGCCACGCTCGTACTCGCCCTCGCAGACGAAACTCCGCAGCTCCCACTCCAGGGTTGCCCAGTCACTGGCATCCTCGGGGTTCTTGACCTTGGCCACGCCGAGATTAGGGATGTCCCGCTCGGTCGGGTTGATGGCAAAGACATCACGGTTGGTCAACGTCACAAGATTCTCCCCTTGTCGGCCGTGATGAGCACCGCGTGGTAGTTCCAGCCATCGCGCCCGTTCAGTAGACGGTAGTTGTTCTGTTCGACCTCGCCAGGGAAGAACACCAGCAATCTCCCAGAGATCAGGTCTTCGATTCGGTCGACAAGCGCTGACACCTTCACCCGGTCGCCCAGGCCGAACAGACTGCCCGCGCCGACCAAGCCGACGACTGTGTTCGTGGTGCTGACCCTGGCAAGTTGCTCCCGCACCTTTGTAACAAGGGCGTCGAGGAAGCCGGCCAGCTCAGGCTGAATCAGCCTCGGGTTGTCGAAATAGGAACCCCGGTACTCGTGCGCTGCCATCCACTCCTCGAAGGCCGTGGTGATGTCGATCTGCGCCCACTCGTGGCCGGCAGCGTTGGTGGCCGTCGCGAACGCCTGGAGATGCAGGCGGAGCCGGCGCTCATCGGCGGGTTCATAGACAGCCATCCAAACGCGCTGGGCGGGAGCGAGGCCCGTCAGCCAGGGCAATTTGGCAAAGCGCTGGTAGTTGGAGATCAGATCATCGACTCGGCTCACGGCAGCCGGGCCTCACGTGGTCGGAGAAGTTCGGTGAACTGCACCTCAATGACGCCGCCGCTGTGTCGGAAATCGATGAGCGACCGCTGGGACGCGGCCACCGCCAGGTCCATCAGGTGTGCACGAGGCCGGTCGAGGGCGCGCGACCACAGCGTGTCGAACAGCGCCGCGCCCCCAACTCCCTCCAGGTGACCTAAGAACAAGGCAAAGGCAGTCGTCGCAGGCGTGCACACTGCGCGCCTCCGGACCTTGGTAACTCGGGCGACGGCGTCGAGATGGCCCGACTGTTGCCACGAGGACGAAGTGTTCCTGCCAATCTTCGCCAGGGTCGGGTCGCTGTAGGATTCGTTGAACGATTTCGAGACCGCCTCGGCGAGGTCGGCACTCGCAACCTCATCGCCGGGCTCACTGTCAAAGATTGGCTGAGCACTGGCCCGGAACACCGGATCGCGAGCCAGCGCGCACAGCCCAGCCAACAGAGGCTGCCCGGACGGGTCGTCGTTCCAGAGATCGCCCAGCGCCCGGAAGAGCAACGAATTCTCGCGCAATAGGTAGAGTTCACGGAGGTACCGCAGAGTTCGGCGCCGCGCCCCGACGGTGTTTTTGCCAAGGACGTTGTCCTCCAGTACCGCCTGTTCGTACTCGTCGGCAGCCTTCCCGGTTCCGACCTTGGAAAGAAGCCGCTCGAGGGCCGGCACCACGATGGTGTGGCTCGTCGTTGCCCCTCCGCTTCGATCTCCCCGAGCGATCTCGGCAGGAAGCAGGTCTGCGGGTCGCTGTGAGATCACCCGCTCCCTAGCCACCAGCACCAGACTCCACGTGGTCCACGAGAACTCATGAGAACAGCGGTGGGCGTGTCAGCATAGCGGGGCTTCGTGCTCGACACGGCCGAGCGCAACGGCAGCCTTGCCTATGGCCTCCACGACCTCACTCTAGGTATGCGCCGGCCTGGCTGGGGACCATCGGCGCGGGAGTGGGCTCCAATGCGTGATTGAAGACCCTCCTCCGACTGCTGCCCCGACAGCGGCCGAGGACGGCGCGAAGCGCCGCCCGCAGGCCGCTCTTGAACCCGTACGGATGTTTCTCACACATTCGACCACGGCGACTTTGTCCTGTGCCGAGTGATGCCGGACCACGGCGACCAGATCACGTGGCGACCACGATGTCGGTGGCAAGGGCGCTACGCCTCCGCGGCAGAGCAGGTAGCGCTGGTAGGTCATCAGGTCGTGGTTGACCGCGGGCGCAAAAGCACGGCGACGCTGGCACTTGCTGCGGTGCCTTCGCCTTCTGGTCCGATGCCGTCGTTGGAGCGGGCCTTGACGGAGACGCGCTCGAGTTCGACGCCGAGGGCGTTGGCGAGGTTGCTGCGCATCTGTTCGACGTGCGGACGCAGACGTGTAGACCCGAGCACAACAAAGCTGTCGACGTTGGCGACCTCCATGTTCGCCGCTTGCACTGTCCTGGCGAAGTCCACGACGAAGTCCAGGCTTCGGGCATCCTCGGCGTCAGGGTCGTCCTCGGGGAAGTGTGTGCCTAGGTCGCCGTCTGCTAGTGCGCCCGCCAGTGCGTCCACCAGGGCGTGAGAGAGCACGTCGCCATCCGAGTGGGTGTCGAAGCCAGCTGTTGCCCCCTCGATATGGACTCCGCCAAGGACCAAGCGCTTACCTGCGACGAGTCGGTGTATGTCGTGGCCGAACCCCACACGGCAACTGCAACCGCGGTCCATGTGTTGCATGCTCTCAGAGTCGCAGGTCGCCGGGGGGCGGTTCGACCGCCGGCGACATGCGGCTAGCGTTCAGTACGTGGAGTCCGTCGAGTGGGCGCGGGACGTCGCTGCTGACCTGCTTGCCCCCCTCGGGGATCGATGGTTACACGTGCAGGCTGTGGCGGCTCGGGC
>JAABUU010003533.1_pt1 | contig 19770 bp, 26 predicted proteins | sample 5559301 | NCBI WGS metagenome assembly JAABUU01 (sample SAMN10711884, study PRJNA513360) | rock metagenome | isolation source: Antarctica rocks | place: Antarctica: Victoria Land, Richard Nunatak white | reverse complement strand
GGGATTGAACATGCACGTGTGACAGCACACAGCACACAGATGCGCATGATGGTGTGTATGCAGGTGCTGACAGGGGAGTTGGGCAGCTCATGAGCAATGCCACACTTTGTCGTGGGGACAGGACTCACTCGCGCTGGTGGTTACCCAGATTGAGCATGTATGGCAGGCTAGCAGCAAGAGGCTGAACCTGGTCCATGAAGACATCTCAGCCGTACAAGTTACCCTGCACATCATGTGTGCCATGTCAGGGTACTGGTGCAATGGGTTGTGGCTTCAGTGCAAGAGGTTTTGGTAGCAGTGCAAGAGGGTGTGGGGGGGGGGCACTGCTGGTGAAAGGGGGTACAGCACCAGAGCAGAGAGTCAGGCAGCCAATGAAAGGGATCGAAGGCAAAGGAAAAAGAGGAGAAGAAGAAGACTGGAAAACAAAAAGAAGCAATGCAGGGTCATGCTGGCACAGTTTGTAGCATCATACATGCGCCAATATGGTCAGCCCTCTATGATGAGCCATTGCTGAACATGACATGGTGGTGACCCTTACAGTACGAGATGTGACTGTACTGTTATCATTGCATTTTAGGCAGCAGTGAGATCTGCTCATGTCAATGTTGGCGACGTGAGAGTATTGATCAAGCCCACATTGCATTCAAATCTGCATCTTTGCATACACGCTGGTGTGAGACTTGATGTTGTAGGCTTGATATGAACTGACCGGGTGTCATTTTGGTGTCATTCCACATATGACATGTACTGTAGACATAGTCTAGTTGACATATGTAAGAGGTGGCTGACCTGAGCATAGCAGATGTCTCCATTGTGCTGCAGCAGGGTGTTTGGGTTGGTGTCATACAGCATGGCCCTGGTGGTGTTGTACCCTCCACAGTATGTGATCCAATTGGCAAACAACACATTGTCAAACTGCATGCCAAACCCTGTCAGTTCAGTTAGAGTTCATCATGCAACTTGCATGCATACAAGGTGCAGGGACCATCATTCGGTGTAGCATATGTTGTTAACACTCTGGTTTCCATGTCAGAACACACTCTACATTTGTGGCTACCTCAGCTTGCAGCATGGTCACAGTATTGTGCATCCTTCTCTGCAGTGTGCTTCCTTCCTTCATGCAGGTTTGCACCTGTGCACAGCTGCAGCCCAGAGAAAAGACACACATGTATGCAAGTGCTGCAAACACTTGCGCCTTTTATTGCCATTGCTGCAACCAGCTTCACACATGGGGTCTTTGCTTTGGTTGCTGACAGCTACATGCCCTGCAGCTGCAGGAATGCAGTTCTGTATATACACCTTGTAATGCATCTGTGTGGCTGTTCAGTACCACGAACAAAGCAGTAATGGCAAGATACTGGCAGGAGACAAGGATACCTGGCCTTTGACTGCTGCAAGGGAATCTGCAGGGGCAACGGCACCATTGGCAATGACATCTGGGTAGCTGTTCTCCCAGTCAAGAGACCCATCCACCTCACAATACCCGAACAGCACAGGCTTCCAGCCTAAGCACAAGCACACAACAACCGGGCCACATCAACAAAACCAGATCACCTTACTACACTGCACATCATCCAATCTGCTTGCATGAGTTGCAACACCACAGATGTTTAACTATGTGAAGCCAGGTCAAACTGACTGGTGCAATGCCTGGCTGTGTACCCTTACAAAAAGTTACTCAGTAGGTCAAGCATTTTGCATAAGCTATTACGGCGTGCAAAGACAGGAGGGCAGTGCAGTTGGCAGTCAAGCAGTGAGGGGAGATCCCGCACCCCATGTCAGCGGTGATGAGTAAGTGGACAGTGTTGGAGGTGCCAACACTGGGTGCAGATGTAAAGCTAAACTCAGCGCTGAAGCCATAGCCCTACATAGGCATGGAGAAGGCTCAAAGCACTGAAGAATACTCAAGTTTGGACAGAGTGGACCCAAGTTGAGCAGAGTACGTGTTGAGCAGCAGCAGCAGCAGTAGCCACAGATTTGCAGCATTCCCGATGTCTGCAATATGCAAATGGCTTTGCAGGCTCAGAGCTGACAGTCAGGCTGTGCAGCAGCAGCAGCAATGATTATGGCAGCAGCAATCACTATGGCATCAACAATGACAGCAGCAGCAGCAGCAGCAGCAACAGCTGAGATGAGCCGGAAAGCTTACTGCAGATGCATCTCCCGCTCTGTAGAAATACTTTGTGGAGGGTGTGAGGCCATACATGTTGGCTGCATGGAAGAAGCCCGGGTCAAACCACCTGCATATCACATGGCAATGGTCAACAACCTGAGTCTGTAGCTTCACAAACCAGGGGGGAAGCCCAATCACACAAGCGGGAAGGGTTGCGCATGGCACAGCTAAATTATCAGCACGTGAACAGGGTTCACAATCTTTTGCACTCAGTACAGGAGCAACTGGGTGACCAGAGAACTGCATAATGACCATATTGCACTGACGTCTCAGCACAGCACCTGGTGGTGTGACACAAGTATACAGATTATAAAGTGAGTCCAATATGCATGCAGAGTTTGCTGTACAGCGCATGTTACCCAGTCCATGCACAGCATGAAGCTATGACAGGTGGCTCTCAAAGGGAACTGTAAGAGGCAGCTTCAGGCATGCAATGCTTACCCTGTCCCATTAGCAATGCCATAGTTGGGCTCAGTAGTTCCGTTCAGCTCACTCCGTGCATGGCCATGGGCTGAAACACCAGTAGTTGAGTTGGTATGGGGATGTACCGTACTGTACAACAGGGGCAGGGCTGGCTGCTCCAGTTGTCCATTGCACCCTCATTTGCCTGCACCTCCTCCAAACGTCATCAGCCACAGCCACAGCCACAGCCACAGCCACAGCCACAGCCACAGCCACAGCCACAGCCACAGCCACAGCCACAGCCACAGCCACAGCCACAGCCACAGCCACAACAGTGAAGTGTGGCACAGCTGCACCAGGGAGCTTGGCACAGCAATATACTCATGACAGTGTGGCCTTTGGCATACATTTCTATCAGACGCTAATGAGGAGCCAGATGGCTTCCAAAGTGTTCAAAAAGTTGTATCATACATCAGCTCCACAGGACAGTGGCTGCAGGCATGCACGCCAATGAATGCAACAGGAGAAGGTCTTGTCCACAATCTGTGATCAGAATGAGCTACAATGAGCAGCCTGCAATGCTGCCCTGCATGATGTGATGTTATGCATGATGTAAGCATCGCGCTGACAATGCTTGTACAATGCCTACCCAGTAGCTGCAGTCAGGGCCAGGTGTACTCCTGTTGGCTGATTTATGTTTGCCACTGGTAATGCACTAGTCTCCGCTAGGATAGTAAAGTTGCCCAGCCTGCAGCATGACTTACTTGTTCAGATGGCTTGGGACGGCAGCATGTTATCTGTCCAAGCTATTCTGGGCATGTTATCTGTTTATGTGGTCATGAGCATTGGGGCGTTATGCGCCATATTGTGTCCTGTGCAGATGTATCACATGACGAAGCATGCCACACATAATTTGATTAGAAATATCTGTGATTTGCATGTATATGCATGCATGCATTCGGCTGTAGCAGATCACAAAGGAACCTGTAAGTATGACCGACACTGACCGGGTGGCGTATTGCATGTGTGCCTGACTTGAGCTCATGCAAAGGTAGTGGCTGAGCATCCTCGTAAGACACGTTCCACTGATAGTGTGCACAGTACATTTCTCAGCTCTGTGCAAAATGCATAATGAATGGCGCACCACAACATGTGCAAGCACAACATCAGCATCTGCTGAGGCTTTTCGCATGTGTTATGAAAGCCTCGCCAATCAGCTCAAGCACTTTGCCATGTAGTGGACTGGTAAGGCTAGTCAGAAGTTTGCACGCGCATGTGGGTGACCAGGGGCTGGGGGAGGCAGGGGTCACAATTTAAAAGGTAGGGGGGAGCCGAGACCTTAAGCCAATGTTGCTCACCACTTGATGACCTCAGTGGCAAAGATGAATTTGAAGGGTGCCCGCAGATTGAGCACAGTGAAGGCCAGACTGCCACTGCCAGTCTGGAGGTAGCCGGGGCTCTCAGCAGCAAACCTGAACTTCTGCAGTGCTGTGTGAGTAAAGTCCTGGCTTGCACTGGCTACAAATGCTATGCTGTCACCTGTATTGCACCCCATCCAGATAGGCAGCTGAAGCAAAAGTAGTGACTAGAGCTGAGCATATAGGGGACATGTTGCTTGCAGAGAAGCATAAGGAAAATTTGTACTGTTGTGATGTTGAGGTAGCCATATATGGGAACCGATCCATATACTTTGCATTACAACTTCAAAGAGGTATGATAATGCATGCATTACGCATGACACATTCCAATTTGCTTTGCAGGCTGTCAAAAAGAATTTGCACGAACTGTGGGCATGTAGGCCCAGGTGAGCTGCACCACCTCGGCTTACCAATGCTGGGGTTGACCACCCCAGAGAAGTAGACTGTCACGACTTGACCTGAGGCGCTGAGGCCGGACAGGGGCAAGTTGGTAGTGAGCTGAGGAGTACCTCCGGCTGCTGGTGCGATAGCAGGTCCAGAGCTGCCGATGAGCGGTGCAGGTGCCTGAGTGCAGACGGTTGCATAGCCGCTCAGCTAGTGCACTGCGACCAGCGAGGGCAACTTTGTTTTTTTTGAATCTGCCGAAAACAAACTATTGACGTTTTGTACCGTAGCCACAGAATTGACCGTAGTCGAAGCTGCGTTGTTGTTCTGTTGCGTCCCTGATGCCGAGGCACCGGAGTTGGACGTTTCGCTCGTCACGGCGCCTGCAGTATACAAGAGATGTCGTACGGCCTGGGTGTGCTGTTTGCATGTCACGCTGCCTGTAAAGGCCGCAACAATAAGAAGCACCACTGCCGTGCGGCCGATGGTCGTGGGCATGCCGAGTGATGTCGACATCCCGTCCGTGCACCCGTCACTGAGCACAGAAGGTAAGAAATCCTGTCACCTATAAGGGCACGCCAGGGGTTCGACATGGTGCACGTTTGTGGCGTTGCAGAAAGCATATGCACTGCTGTTAGACAGGGAGATTCGCTTCGAGAATGACGTGATATGACGCATGCCTCTTCACAATCAACTACAGTGGTCGTCAAAAGTCTGTATCCAAAACCAGTCCTTGGAGGTTCTCGGACAGACCAATTGCTTACTGGTTTGACTACACCAATAACAGATGTTGTGAATGCCTGTCTGCTGTGGTCTTTTGAACAGACACACACGATTGTACATAACTCAGTATATGCCCACTGTTAGGTCGACTGTTGCCCACAGCATGCATCACTGTGCTGCATATCACAATGTTATCCTGACAGCAGCAGCAGCAGCAGCAGCAGCAGCAGCAGCAGCAGCAGCAGCAGCAGCAGCAGCAGCAGCAGCAGCAGCAGCAGTAGCAGCAGCAACATCAGCAGCACAGGCAGAGGCAGCAACACCGGCAATAGCTACAGTAGCTGTTTCTGCCACAGGATACAGATTGCCAATCATAACATCTTGAGGTGAAGGTGTCATCAATCAGCAATTAGCTGGTGATGCATACCTCTCTGCCTCCTCTGTGCTTACATGGCAGTGTCTCTCTTGAGCTGTTACCATGGCTGCATGCACCTTGTCTGTCTTGCATGCATACTAACTTTGTCATCCGCATTACATGTTATGTCGCACTGCTGACACCAGACACACCGTAAGCCATGTTCCAGTGCATGCTGCCTGTCATGTGCTTCATTTACAATGTGTGTAGCTGTTACTCAGTAATGTCCCTGGGTGCCCTTTGCATCAAGATTTTGGCCTTGGTGAGCGTTGCAGGCGGCTTTTGCACTATCATAACAAGGGGACAGATGCGCAGTCAGCGTGGGTCGTGTTGCAGAAGCAGCCGGTCACGAGTTATTGTGTGCTTTGTGCATGGAGTCGGTTCCTGTTTGTGCCTGCAAGATGCTTCAACTGATCTGAGGCCCTATACAAGATCGTTTGTCTTTCTGGTTTTTCAGGTATAAACACTGCTTCATCCTGCAACGGACCTACATGCTTTGTGCCTGAGCTCGTGGCCGGCAGCTTCCAACAGTTTGACCTGGGCTCAGCCTCAGATCCCTTTACAGCTGACAGCTTGCAGTATGTCAGCACTCAGCCAGCCTTGTTGTAGTACAACACTTCCGACATGCATATGGAACCCCTACATGCGTGCCCACACATTTTGCAGTGACACTCTCATACGTACACACTGATCCCGACAGTTTACCGAGCTTTGCTGAAGAGTGCAGTTTTGGGAACTGATCATCGGATTCATACCACTAAGACAATTCCTGCTCTTGCCGAGCTTACAGAGCTCTGCAGAAAGTGCGTATATGGCTCATTTGTAACAATTGTAACAGTTGATAGTACATACCGTACTGGCACGAAATCATCCCGCAAAATTAATTCGATAGTGCCCTGCGGGATGTAATTAATTCCAAACCTGACCGTAAGACACCGTAAACTTTGTGTTACACGCATCAAATACGTAGTGCATACACCGTAGTACTTATATGTGGCGTAGTGCGGGATAGCAAAAATAAATCCGAAATTTTAGGATGCGGGATGATTTCGTGCCAGTACGGTACAGTTTATACAGCTGCTGAAATTCTGTCTGCTTTTCCTTTCCCACATGTATGGGTCCTATTGTCGTTGTAGTATTTCAGAAGCGAGCCTCGAAAGTTAGGCTGGTTCTCTTTGCTTTTGAGACCCTGGAAATCCAGGCTCAGGCTACTTCTTTCAGCTTGCTGTGATCTTGTGAGATCATCATCAACTCTGAATCCTGCTTGCCTTAGATCTTTGTGAATTCAGTTCGAACCTGTTCCTGATGGTACAACATGCAGAGCAATCAAACACAAAGTGATTTTCATCCTTTGCTGAACCAGACTTGTGGGGAAAGCAGTGGCGTTGCTTTCTGGGCACCTGCTGTGAGTGCAACTGAGTCTTGTACTGTATGAAGAAGAGCAGCACAAACTCAAAGAAACACAAAGCTCGACGCCTTTGCATCTGACAGGATGCACCGATAACCATGCGCTCTGTAAGATGACAGAGGCGGAATGCCTCTGCGGAATCAGCCGCAAGCAACCATGCAGGGACAAGCAGGTGTCAACACGGTCGACCTTGTGGAGTGATCGATCTGCTGTTGACTATGCAGCCTGTCGGGCATTCCGACTGGATACTCGCAATTTGCTCGGTGGTATTTGATCTAGATGTTGGGCAGCAACTGGAGTCAGTGTATCCTCCTGATGCGCTGTCGGAGCCCACCGCTTCGGCAGTTGCGTTTCATTCCTTTCCTGTGAGTCAATAAGCTGAGTGCGCTGAAAGCAGCCCGATGCTGTTGCTGCCAGACTGAATAAGCAAGCTGAATATTGCAGGACTCGATGTCGATGGAGCTGCATTCGAGGAGCAGCGTACGTGACAGGTTCGTTTGCAGTGGTGTCCCCGGGTTTACTGACTTCAAAGTGGCCGTGCGGCGCCTGTTACATATATACCGTTAGCTTGGAAAAGGTTTGGCTGCCTGTGCAGCACCTTTTTCTTTCGTCTACGGACGGACAGGGATCGGTCAGAAGGCGCAGCGTACTCGCAGAGTAGCTTTGTGTATGGGTAGGTCCTGCATTAACTTTGACTTGTGCGCATTTTTTGCAGTTCCCTCCTGCTCCCACCTCACAGATCTGTCACTAAACAGAGTGAGCTGGTGACACTGCCAAATTAAGCCACTGTAGACACAATTCACAAATTCTCTCATGCTGATGCTCAGCCTTTAGTGCTATTTGTGCCGCAGGTTTGTATTCTGCCGGCAACGTCAGGACGAAAAGTTACGTAGAGGTGGAGAGCAGAAATCAGTGGTGGTCCTTTCTGAGCAGCCATACAGCAGCGCATTGATTCCCCTGGCACAATACGCTGGTCCCTTATACTTCAACATTGGCCAGACTGCCATGGAAGAGGTGAAACTCACTGTCTTGGTCACTCCTTGGAAGCCTTATTATTATCTACGTACCCTGAATAGCAAGCAGCACCTTGTACGAATGTATGAAGGTGTAAATCATGCACACAGGCCCGGTCTACAACCAGCAGATCTGCCCTGCATCAGCGACAAAGCATTTTAACAAAACTGTGTTTGAGTGCCCATCCCAGGAAGCTCAGACAAAGCTCACTGCATCCTTACATGCTGACAACAGGACTCTTGTTTGTTTCAGATCGGGCCATGAGTACTCTTGATGTTGTTTGTCTAGAGTGGCAAGTGTTCAAGAGAGGCCATATGTCTGATGCACGTCACACGCACCTTAAAGACACATCAAGCTTTCACCTTGCATAAAACATCTAAGGTGAGGCACATGTTCACCCTCATTTTGGTCCCGTGAATGCAGGACAGGTGTGTACCATGTTTGCCTCATGCCTACAGGTGTACCAAGAAGTGTTGGATTGGGAGCCTCCTGTGGCAGGAGTGCGATGCATACTTGAGTTTGGTGAGACCACACTCATAAGTCAGGTTCCTGAGCCCTCCACCCTTCCCCCACCCGCCCCAGTGGAGGTTCTGGACCAGTACTCTGACTTGCCATTGCTACCCAGTGCCACAAATGATGCAGACATGCTGCATGGGGCCTTTCATGAGGTAAGAATATCGTTCTGCTAAGATCATGCAAGCGCATTGTCTGTTGCAAACATCTACTGCTCAGCTGGCTTTTGCAATGCAAATGATGGGGCAAGACACACACAGGTCTTTGGTATGCTCACTGCTGTCATTGGCCGGGCGAATCTATGCACAACACAGCATGGCACTCAACTGCAGCCTGCCTGTTTCGACGGTCATTTACATGTGATAGCACCAGCAGCCATCTGTCAGACATGTATAAACAAAAGCAGCATGCACAACCTATCACGTACCCACTGACTTTTTATGTGTCAGTCTGCCCTATGCTGTGGCTGTGTGAGACTGGACGTAGCAACATTGGCTGCCTTCAGGTGGACATATACACCCCTTTCAGCGCACTGCTGCAGCACTTGTGGACCCTTTGGGAGGTGCTGCTGTTAGCAGAGCCCTTGCTGGTGTTAGCCCCCTCTCCAGGTCACACCTCTGCTGCAATGAACTTGTATGTCATGTTCTCCATGCCTGCCTGCACTTGGAGCACAGAACTGCATGATTCAACCAGATCCAGGGGACCCATCTGCATGCATTCAGCTTTGACAGGGCATTTGGAGTAGCACATAGCTGACAAGCAGCATGTCTTGCACATACATCTTGCATCATCATTGTCTTGGCAATCATATTGCAGCTTTGGTAGCACAGTATGAGTGTTGTGCCATAAAAGCACAGAGCCTGTCTGGGCAGCAAGCATGCAGACACCTGTCAATACTTTGCCATATAGCTGTGCTGGTTTGCAGGGGAGTGCTCTACAGCTGTGGCGGCACTAATAGCCCTGATCAGCCCTCTACCCTACAGCGCAGACTTCCGTCCCTACTTCACCATACATGACCCTGACTTTCAGGTCATGACCTCCCCCGAGCCTCCCCCTTCCAGCACCAACCTGCCACGCTTGTTGGGGGTCACAAATAGATATTTCCTCAAGGTCTGTTCATTCCTGATTGGCTGACTTCAGTGCTCTCACAGATGCCATAGCACAGGGTGAGGCACACCAGATGTGATCTGTGATGCGGAGTTTTGCGAGCCGGTGCAGCACTCAACACAGGCCTGACATTGGCATGTATCTGATGTACTGCAAGGCCATGGAGTTCTGATGCTTGTGATCTCTGACTCTGCAGTCTCTCAAGGGGGTTTGGCACTGAAGCCCACTGTGAACAATTTTGACGTTAGACAGGCCATGACCTTGTAAGATACTGCAAAGGCAGTGGGATTGGAATGAGTGCAATAGGTGGCGCCTTTCCCTTGAAGTGTACAACAGAGCGCATTTAGAGTTATGCCACAAAGATGGGCGCAGCAACTTTTGGCTTGGGCAGTTGCAAGCTGAAAATTGAGCAGATGCCTTTGCGTGCTTCATAGGCTTTGCCTCAATGGCCAAACACAGTGTCCATTGGCACAAAGCCTGCTCAAGCAGTTGGGGCTCAGAAGCTAAGAGGCTCACGCATGGGGCGTGCTGTTGCTGCTGTCAGGCAGCGCACTCTGGGATCCCAGCCGCAGCTTGGGGACCACGTGCAAGCCCTGTGGACTGGGTATAAGCCAGTGACTAAGCCAGATCAGCAGCTGCTAGATAGGTGTGTCATGCTGCCCTGACTCTTGATTTTTCCCAAGGCATGCTGCTGAGGAATGCAGAGATATAACAATAAGCAACTGGGTCTTGGTATTACATGCGCATGAATGGTTGCCACTGCTGACATTGCTTAGACAATGTTGAGCATCTCCCCAAAAGCCAGCAATAGCACCTGTGTATAGATCATGAAACCTGTTGTGTGCAGTTGTACTCAGATTCAGGCTGCACATGCTGTATTATACGCAGGTAATGTTAACTGATGTTGGCAAACCAGCTTGAGCCCTGCACCAGGTTGCTCAAGTCCAATCTGTGAAAGCTGCACAAACATTCATACAGCTGCATGCGCAGTTGTGGAAAAACATGTGTGATGATAGTCTGACAGCAGTACCAGCACACCAGGACTCCCTTTCGGTATGCCTAGGTTGATCAAGGCTGGCCCCACTGACTCCTCCATGAAGGCAGCACGGATGGCAACCCTCAACTCTCAAGCCATCCGCAAGCATTTTGTGGAGCTGACCAGTGCTATCCTCATGCCTTTTGCCCCCTACTGTCACCCTGTTGGCCCACCGGCTGAGGCAGCCTTAGGCCAGCTCGGTATAGCCGCAGGGCAGGCCAGCACAAGCCCTTCCTCAGGGCAGTCTAAGGCGGCCCAAGGTGTTGCAGTGCCAGGGGCAGGCGCAGTGTTAGGGCAGGAGCCCCCGCACCTTCCAGCATTTAGTCATGCAGAGTTCATTGAGCAGCTGCAGAGCAGTCAGCTGCCTGCTGTGCTGCTACAGCGCTTCAGGACCCAGGCAAGTATGTGTCACAACTTACTGCTTACATACCCTTTCTGCGTGCTTCCTTGTGGTCTTGCGTGGATATTTGTCTCCTGCTCAGTCCTGGTAATTTGATGCATAAAGCTCACAGTCAGCAGTCAGCGCCAGCTGCACACAAGTTGTCAGCAGCCGTCTTGTCATTGGTTGGGGCTTGCACCTGCATTCACTGTCCATCCACCACATCTACATTGCGCCATTAGCAGCATGTCTCATACAGGTGCTGTCAAGGACAACTGAACTTGCATCAAATATGAAGCTAGCTTGAACTATGTCATGCTGTGTACTCACACTCAAATATGTGCAAATAGGAGTAAATGGTCAAGAGCTGGATATAGCTATGCATGAAGACATATGACAGGTCTCATTGCCCTGCCCAGGGCATGGTGCAATCCTGTTGTTGTCAACAACATTCAAGCAGGTGTGTTCTTGTGTAGGCAGCGTGTGTTCAATTTTACAAGCGCTTCATCGAGTGTCCCAACTTCATGGCCTGGTTTGAGAGAAGAAGGGTTGCGGCTGCTGCCTGGCAGGTACAACACTGCTGCGCAAATCTGATCCCCTGCTTCTGCCTCTTGCTGATCAAGACAGCTGTTTGGCTGTGTGCAGCTGCTCATGCTGGACGCTGCATGGGTTCATTCGGCAGCCAAGGTGAAGGTGTTACTAGCAAATTTACCCTAGGTTTTGTAAAAGCTGCTGAGCAGGAAGTGGCGGCATGCAGCTGCCCTGTGGGAGCAGGTTGCTGCCTGAATCACTGTTTCAGTGCTGCTGATGTGCATTTGGCTGTCCCACCTCACATATGTTTTGGCACACAGCTGAAAGCATCTGCCCATTTACATCTGAGCTGACAGTAGACTCAAGCACTGCATGTTGAAACATATGCAAGTCAGGCTTTAGCACATGGCATCACGCAGACTTTTGCATGACCCCATGTTGTTGGCTGCACATGATGCTAAAGTCAGGCGGCACAGCCTTGTGCCAGCAGGAAGAAGTATGGAGCATGGTTGCAGAGCCTCAGGAGCCCTTTGTGGAATTTGACAGCAGTGGAGTTGCAGGCAAGCTGGAGCCCTCCCTGAATGATGTACAGCTGGTGGAAGCCTTCTTTGATGTGGAGGGCCGCCTGGAGGCAGCCCTTGCTGCTGCAAGGCATCCTGCAGCTGCCCCTCAGGTAGCCATGATCCTTATAGTCTGGGTACTAGTGAACTGGGTGGTGCACAGGCTGCCTCAAGGTCACATTCTACCAGCATTGGGTGGTTCAGCAGTTTGTACAGCTTGTTACACAATCACTCAGCCCAAGACCCATGCTCGGAGACATGCCATACTGCAGCACGTGAAGCCCTTGATTGCAAAGCTGTAGTCTCGTTGTCCACCACCGTGTATACTTCAGGAGGTACATTCCAGCAATTTTCAGATTGCAGGCCTCATGTGCTGGCCTCGTGCATACACACATGACTGCAATCACGTCATGCCTTTGATTGACTGATTGTATTCACAATGTACAGGCTGCTCTGGAAGCCTCTGCAGTGAAGCAGCAGCTGAGTGCCATCTTTGAAAGCATGCCGCGAGACCTGCAGCAGACAATGTTGTCCAGCCCTCACCGAGCTGCCTTACTACAAGGGTCAGGTCCACATGCTAAGGTCAGTCATGTTTCTGTATTTCTTGTGCAGTCATCAGCATTAGGTGTGGTCTAGAAAGCATGGTTCTGCAGCAATGCATGCACACAGGCAGCTGCTGTTGCATGATGTCTGTTTGTGAAACCTAGGCACAGTTCTGTAACGTATGTTTCCTATAACCCTAGCATGTTGCATGCCTCACAAATGGTACATCCTTTGTGTGCAAAGCTTCATGCAGGTTACCCTATAGCTGTCCAATTTGTCGCTGCCCAGATGTTCACATTTTGTACAATGCCATGTCATTACTTGAGTTGCAGGTGCCCGGGCAACCACAGCGGCAGCGGTCGTCCTCATCACTCTGACATCAGCATTCACGCAGGCTACATGATTTTGGCTTGCCAGCGTCAGGCTGTGCTTGCAAATATGCTTCAAGTCATAGTATGTGTCAGTGAGAGTGCCCTGAAGAGATGCAAGGCACAGTTCATGTCAGTTCAGACTGCCGTGAAGAGACTCACCGCTGGTACATTTTGTTATTTTGCTGAACAACTGTGCTGATACCCCACACTGTCTAATCGTAGCCCTTTGCTAAGCCAAACATCAAGAGTCAGCGTGATAACAAGGAGGACTTGCTGTCAGTCAGTTCACAGTGCATGCTTTGTGCAGTAAAGGGCTGGCCCATTCTTGGGCAGTAAAAGGCTGGCCCATTCTTGTGCTGAATTGCCAAGGTTGCAAAACTCATCAAGCTGTACACGTGCCCTTCTGTGATCAGTATGACAATACTTGGGCATGACAATACAATGCCTAAACATCAAGCAAGCCTTGTCTTGCCCTTTGGCATCAGTACACAAACAACATTACGCAGTTTCCTTTTATTCACTTGTTTGGTCTATTGCACCTTCCATGCTTTTGGGAAATGGCTACCAAACGTCCAGTGTAACAAATGCATGCCAGCATCATCTCTGGGAAGGGTCTGTGAGACCGCTGACAAGGCACTTGCTGGCAATCGCTTAGCTTTGGGCTCACATTTGGAAATGGCCACAGCTCCAGGCGCAGCACCTATAGCATGAAAAGCAGCACAACACACTCACATGCAAGCACTGTTGCTCTTTGGAGTGGCTCAAGTGGAAACGGGAGACCACTCATGCACAACTCACCATGTGCTTACATAGCACGTGATGCTGGGGAGTTTGTATGACAATCCAGCGTGCAGTCACTTTAATGCTTAGTATTTGTGACAGACCTTGAGGCTCCAAGTCTTCTTGCTGTGCATCCTCAGGGGTCGCAACAAAGAACTCTACGATGGGCCCATCTTCAGAGTGTTCAGCATGGGCTGTTGAATCAGAGGCAGCCCTGGGGCCCTTTGCACCCTTTGATGCTGCCTTCTTGCCTCCCTTCTGCTTCTTCTTGCTAGCGGCCTTGCCTGTATGTGGCTGCTCAGCAGACAACATGTCCTGTCCTGCGTCACAAGGCAAAAACTGTCAGGATGTGCGCCACTGACAAAGTGCCCATTCTAATCTCAAACGGGCCAATACGCCTCCATCCCATGCCCCAACTTCCACAGTGCTGCCCTGCCTGGCCAGTCAGCAGAGCATGTCAAGCCCACATCCTGTTCCTAACAGCTAGCAAAGTTTGTACTTGCCTTTCCTTGCATGGGCGCTGTAGTAAACACTCTTGCTGTTCTCTGTTACATTGATGGCACAAAAAGCAGCAGGAAGTGCCAAAGCTTCACAATGACACACAGATCTGCCCAAAACTGCTGGCCTCAAATTGACTGCACAAATGTGTTTGTAAGAAGGGTGAAGGGAGAATGTGCAATGGAGTTGTAGCGCTGGCTTGCAGATTCACACCTGACTGTGGCAACAGGCTGTCTGCACCTGCTGAAGCGCCTGGCACGCTAATGCTGTTTGTGATCATGTCATCAAGTGATGCGCCTCCAGCTCCTGCAGTCTCACAGCCTACCTTGCTGCCTCTTTCACAATGTCGACCTCACTGTGTAACAGCCTGGGTATGCTCCAAGCCTTGGTCAGCAGCTGAATGGTTGTTTGTTCATTGCAGGCAGAGGTTGGGGATACAACCACCTGTCCAGCAGTATATTTATGCTGCAAGAGGGTGACTGGGGTGACAAACGGCATGTTGCCCAGGCACCTGTCACAAGGCATATCAATGGTACAGGATGGCACAAAAACAGCAGCTGCATGATGTGAGTACACATCACAGCCACTTGTGCAATGCTCTGGGTTAGCTGCTCAGCAGCTGTAGTACTGCCAAGTGTTTGTGTAGGGAAAGAATGCGGAGACTGACCTGGTCCATCCCAGTCAGGGAAATCCAGCACTGGGAAATCATCAGGCAAGCGAGCAGCTGCAGGAGCAGCTGCCTGCTGCTGACCAAGCCCAACAGAAGAATGGTGGCCCAGCCCTGGCACAGTTGCTGGGCCCCACATGTGCTCAAACCCTGCAACATGCAAATGGGGATGAAGCTGTCAGGAATGCACAAGGCTGAGCGGTTGTAGGCTAGATAGAGCAGTGCAACATGGACATAGGTGCTGGCCACTCCACATGTCATGGAGGGTAGCACTGGCAAGCAATGTTGTGAGGACACGCAATTGGGTGGGCTGGGGCTCGCCTGATTGCGAGGCCTGTGGCGGTAAGGGGTGAGGCACATTTGCATTCAGGCTGGCCTGGGGTTGGTGAGGGGATGATGCCATACTACCCCAATGTGCTCTTAGATCCTGCCACCACAATCAGTTCAATCAGTCCAAGCAAGGTATTTCACTTTCTTATACACGAGACTACACTGAAATTGATCATTGTGTTGTGCAGTAAATCAACTGTTCTGACTGCATCATGCCTGATATGAGCTTTTCAGACCTACAGCTGCTGGCCCAAGGTGACTTCATGACGGGCGTGCTGCTGATCAGGTGTACAAACAGGAGTGCAGCCAGCTTTGTGGTGCCTATTGGGTTGTGTAAGCCCATGTACAGCTTGCTGGAAAGGCGCAAGGGCAGGAAGGTACACTTGCATACTTTCCTTGGGGAAGGGATGCAATGAGACTTGCCTCGCAATACAAAAGACAAAGTGCAGCAGCTAACCTGCACCAGCTGGTCACCTGAGCTGGGCTTATGTGCAGTGCCCAGGTTCTGTTGCTGCTGATGTGCCCGTTGGCCTGACGCTTCACTCCCAAGTGCCCATGCCTGCATGCTTCTGATGGTTTGGTACTGCTGAAGGCTCAGAGAAAATCGTGTGAAGACAATGACAGTCACACCCACAAATGCCCTATAAGATGCTGAGCCAAACAAACGTGTTCAATGACTTCTTATACAGATAGTGTCTGCAATTCACCTGATGCTGTGGCTGAGCATGCTGATCAGCCATGGGTGGCTGCTGTAAGCTGGCTATCTGCTGTTGCCAGCTGCTCATACTGTTGTCATTGCCATAGCCATAGGCAGATTGGCGAGGCTGCGCTAAAGACCAGGGGTCTGCTGTAGCTGCTCTTGCATCCCTTTGCCATGCAGGAGCAGGAGCAAAGGCCGTGGTATCAGCATTGGCATATGTTGGAGGTTTGTTTGTAGCTCTGCAGGCCAAAATGAGGGTGTGAGGTTTGATTTATGGCTGACGGAGCAAAAGACTGTTATAACATACCTGGCATCTGCTATCTGGTGATGCTGTGGGTGAGGTCGGATCAAAGCACGAAAGTCCTGTCCGAAGTTTGCAGCAGCGTTTGAGCTAAAAGCAAGAGCCTCAGCTGATCCAAAGCGTGAAGGTGGTTGGGAAGTGCCCTGCCGAGCTTGGCCTTGTGGCAGTGCTGCCTGAATGACACGACGAAAGATTGACTGCATTGCAGCTACAATCGGTGCCGCACAACATCCCGAGCGAGCGACTAAGTGTACCTGAGCATCCTGGAGCGAGGTCCAGGAGCCCAGTCCTGACAAATTGCCAGGATTGGCCTGGCTGGCTATGTAGGCATCCAATACAGAAGCTGACTGTGCCTGCATGTCGTCTCGTGTGGCATCACAAGGTCATCGAACTACAGCGCTGTAGCTAGTTGGTGTTACAATGTGGTTCCGGAGCAAGTCAACTTGGCGCGATCTCAAAACCCCATTTTTGGGGTGTACTGGAAGCTGAACAAGAATTTGGGATCACAACTGAGGTTGCTGTGTTCGGAAGAATTCTGCGGATCCGTGCAATTGGCTACTACCTTTTCGGCTATACGTTTGGCAGCATCATTTTCTTGTCGAAGCACTTACAAAGTTCCGCTTGTTACGTCCCTTTCAAAGACTCAGGCAGTGCGTGACTGAGCAGACCTGCGTCACGCACTCAAGGCAGGCAGGTACACCGCGTTGATTGTAAAATGGACGGCAAACCGCAGTTCAGAAGACATCGAGAGGTGCCGGTCGGATGGGACCTGTCTTGTCAATACTTGACCGCTCAACAACTGACACACTTGCAACCTCAGGTGACAGCAAGTTGTTAGAATTGTTGCGCCTTCGTGTGTCACCTGGGCAGTGTTGATGAAGGACACTGGTATGTTGTGCAGCTTGAGAGGGCATCTATTCACACAAGCGTCAAGGACCACGAACGCTTTTTCATAGATGTTTCCTTCAACGAGCTGCGTGCAACAGACTTACGGCCCCTGGCTGAATCATAGAGAAATACCCCAATGTGGACATTTGTGTTTCTGACAACCGCTTCAGTTGGGATGACCTGCGGAGTTGGCTTGAAGACCAGTATCGAGACATTGGTCTCAGGTGTGTTGCTTCGTTCTCCATTTGCCATAGTAACCCCATTTACTTGCAATTTTCTGTCAGTGAAATCATATTTTACTCTAAGGTGGGTAAAAGATGCTAGGTTGACCATGGCATCTACTCCACGACACAGTCTTGTTGGGCAAATCATGGTCAACCAAGCAATCACAACTGCAAATATTGCCAAAGCAACTGCAGCAATTGCTTCTGTGGCAAAAGAGAACAAAAACACGCATGGGTGGAAGCTGCATGTTGGCTTTGGCTTGGAAGATGAAGTAAATAAAGCTGTTCAATTAGCACTTACGGACGAAGGCTACACAAACATAAATGCTCTTGATTTCTTCAAGGCCATAAAGGGCTTAGATGGGAAAGATGAGTACAATTTTGATGGAGTGTTTGAGGCAACAAAGGAAGACGACAACTATTTGTTTGTGGGCGAGACTAAGCAGTATTTAGAGGGGCACATTGTACTGGATGCAGAGGCAGATAGGCAGAAGCTGGCAGACTGCTTGCTTGGTGTGAGAATGAGTCAAAGCCAAGTGGGGGCAAGGTCGTACAACAGCCAAACAAAACAGCTTCAGGAATACACAGGCTTCACAGTTCTACTGTATGTGCGTGGGTGTCGAGTCCTGCCTGGGACGATCGAGAACGCAAAAAGAGTGAAGTGTGTAATAGTGCAGCCTTCTGGGGCAGGCATGCAAATGACAATTTTTTAGCTAGTCAAATCACCTGTGAATGCTTTTGAGTCATGAAAAGTGTTTGTCAATTTTGATCAACCTGCTTCCTCTATTGCTTGTACTTGCTTTTGTGTTGAAGCTCATGTCATCTACAACGGCCAGCTTGGGGGCAACAACCAGGAATATTGAGGTCTTTACTATACTGAAAAATGAAGAACTAACCCTACTTGAGGATCAGCGATCCCCCTTATGGGGGTCTGCATGCGGACCAGAGAGGAAATGCCAGGGGAGTGCAGGGGACCACCAAGGGATTTCGATTTGCTGTCATTCCCCGTGGGCGGAACACCGGGGGAATGCCCAATTGTACACCAACCATGGGGGAATGACCAGGAGCGCGACATTCTGCCTTTGTACAGTCATTGTCAGGATGCAATGCAATCACTTGATGGGCTTCTGACAAGGTATATTTACATGACTGCTGCAAGGACATGTGGCAATGACCTTGTGTCATGGTGCGTCAGACCTCTGCACAGCACTGTTCTGCTTCATTGCCATCTCACCCCTACAATTGATCTTTTGCATGCTGTGTCTGCTGTGAATGTGCTTGGTTGCAGATGTCAATCCCTACCAGTACCCTGATTTGGTGACTTGCATTGTTTACAATGTCTTCTTTTGACAAAAGCATCTCTGACGCATTATATGTTACATGTGCCTCGTCACATGCCCCCTGGCCACTGCTGCTTGGCTAACATGCGAATATGGTTGCATGACCACATCAGCCATCGGCAACTCTAGCAAGTACTGGATCCTGAGTAGTGCAGTGCAAACTTGCTGCAGCACTTTGCATATTGTGTGCGCACTCAGTGGCTGTCACCAACAGTGCAGGTGCCTGTATGCCCATGCATATCTGCCACCTGCACAAGAGGCAGAGCAACTCAAGGCCAAGGTAATGCCGCACCTGCAAAGTTTGCTTCATAAACAAAAGACAAATGCATCACAATCTGCAATGCAGCACATGTTGGACCTGCACACTGTCTTAGGTCTGCCTGAAAATGCTAATGCACTGTCTTTGCAGGCTGGAGTGTCAGCCAAGTCCTCAGAGGAACAGCCTCAGGACAAGGTCATTGACTTGAGATGACAGCACAGAAAGCCTTGTTTGCCGGCTCTACAGTCCATCTGAAGGTACAGTCAAGATACAGAGGACAGCATCACAATTTGAATAGCCTTTCAGTTGTCAAGCTTTTCACAGCTTCTCGCCTGGGTTTAAGTGTGTTAGTGACCTTTTTTATGCTTTAGTGCGACATGCACATGCTCCACCTGCTTTCACCCAGGATTCACCACAATTCCCCTATGTAATGAAGTCCTTGCATGATTCCCCCATATGAGAAAAAACCCCTGCAATTCCCCCACTGCAGTGCTCCCCCATCATACCTTGACAGTCGCCTGCAGTTCCCCCAAGCAATGAACAGGGGGAATCCCCATAGCTCCACTAGCTTTCCACCACTCCTTCCCTTGTGTTTGCCTATTCCTGCCGATTCCCCCATGCCTGGTTTCCCCCACCATTCCCCTCGAGGACCCCTGAAGCGGGATCGCTGAACAACAGATGTGTGTGCTAGCTTGATTGGCGCATTGTTTGGCAAATGTGGGTGCTATAAATAAGCTCGTGGCACTCTGACAAGTGAACGTGAGCTCGACTGACCTCGAGGTATGCACATCACCCGCCTCCGTTGGTGA